>Ga0307512_10001152_pt1 | contig 38455 bp, 35 predicted proteins | sample 14_EM_MG_FD_200267 | JGI IMG/M metagenome (GOLD analysis project Ga0307512, IMG submission 200267) | Populus trichocarpa ectomycorrhiza microbial communities from riparian zone in the Pacific Northwest, United States - 14_EM | ecosystem: Host-associated > Plants > Roots > Unclassified | place...
GGTCACAGTAACCTGCCAGTGGTCCGGGTTTGGACTGCGAAAACGGTTGGGTTCGGTTCCAGAACCCTCCAAAAACCCGACCCGCAGTTTCGCGGTGCGCCTAACCCGCACCTGTTTCCATCAACCAGCAGGGATTGGAGGGTTTCGCTTGCACCATTGGGTTCAATCTCCGGTTCTAGTTCTCGGGTTTTTTCATTTATGGTCACATTCAGATATCGCGATGTCTTGTGCAAAGTATTAACTTCGGTACATCATTGTCTTTGTTTGTTCTATTGGCTACCTTCATAATCAAATCAAGCAGAGACATGCTCGCTGCTACATCATGAAGTTGAGTGTGAATGAGTTTTGATCTTGCATCATTAGTAAGATTTGAGGTACAGAACAGCCATATTGACAGTTAAGGCAATCATTAACCCGCAATTGAATCAGTGTGCAGCTGCTACTGCACAGACAACATTTGGTGAGCGGATGGAGATACACGATAGTGAAAGCAGAAAATCTCCACACTGCATGCAACTTCACAAACAGAAAGAAGCCATCTGTGATTGGCATCTGGGGAACAATGGTCTTACATATGCATTTTGGCTCTCAAGCCCGACGGGGTACTCAATTCATCACCAATAAACGAATTGCAGCATGTCAAACCTGTAAGCCTTTACCCCAGCATGTAACATCCCTAGCTAATTACCATACAGGAATTGCATTCAGATGACCAAATTGCAATGGCTCATTCGTCATCAGTACACTACCAGCACAATTAGGGATCACTGACGACTTATCTTTGCAAAAAGTTAATGCTGTAGCTATTTCGCTACGTGTCAACGTTTTCTTGATTTCCGTGCCCAAATTGTGAGACATGATAATTCATCTGTGCATGTGCAACTGCCATACGGGCAATACAGATGTTCTAGACTCCAAACCAAGTTGATTGACGATTGATCAACCTGATATTGTCCTGCCTCCTCCAGATAAGTGAGATTCCGCAATTCTGAATCGGAGACAAATTTACTAACACCATTTGAGTCAGTGATGGCGTGCCAGTCAGGGGAGGAGCGGTCAACGCGCAACGCAAATCTGTATGAATGCCAACAAATATGATTCATTCAGCCATACATCCAACTACGTCACTCTACGTTCAGACTTGGTGCACATAGTGAACATTTTGAAAATTACTTCTCGTAGGTCATGAAAATCGAGGAGAAGGAACTCCATAGGGCACAGCAAGGAAGTGGAGCAATATTAATGAAAAATGAGTGTATGGATCTACATGCAGTGAATTGCAAGCTGAAAGTGCTGGAATGTGACCGCGCTATGTTAACCAACACTCAGAGCTCATGTGCATCAGTGGATCAGACATCAAAATGCCACAAAGCTTTTGGATGCAACTGAGTATTAATACAAAGTATAAATTGGCTGTCAATAATGAGAATATGATTATTAGTACAAAATTATTCACCATACACCAACATTCAGGACATATTAATGGTGAACGTCACTGGAGCGTCAACGATCTTTGGACTTGTAAGCAACTTAATTGGGAAGCAATTTGCTCGCTGTTATCCCCAATCAATGTATTTCCAGCCCTTATAGGCAAAACAGGCAGTGACACGGTAACAGCCTCAGTCTGAAACTGAGCGTCAATGGGCCGTCAACGATTTCTGGTCTTGTAAGTGTGTCAATTGGGAAGCGATTTGCTCGCTGTTGTCCATAACTAATGTATCAGCCGTTTTTACAGGCAAAGGATACAATCGACACAATAACAGCGAATTCTGAAAATGGGTGTCAACGGAGCGTCGACAATTTTTGGTCCTGGAACTAAGTTGTTTGGGACCTGATTCACTTGCTGTTATCCATAATCAACGAATTGGCAGCCTTTACAGGCAAAAGAGAAATTGACACAGTAACATCCCCATGATGAAAATGAGTGTTAATGGAGCGGCAACGACTTTTAGTCTTGTAAGTAAGTTGTTTGTAAAGCGATTTGCTTGCTGGTATCCATAATCAACGTATTGGCAGCCTTGATGGGCCGAAGCGACAGCGACATGGTAACTGCCACATTCTTGAAATGAGTGTCAATGGAGCGTCAACGATTTCGGCTGTTGGGCTTTGTATAATCCAAGGGCTATACAAAGGATTTTACCTATAATCGAAGTATTGGCCGTGTTCATGGGCAAAATCGTTAATCTTGATGTCACTTGACCTGAAAATGAGCGTGAAGCGAGTGTCAACAGAGCGTCAACAGAGCGTCAACAGAGCGTCAACAGAGCGTCAACAGAGCGTCAACAGAGCGTCAACAGAGCGTCAACAGAGCGTCAACAGAGTGTCAACAGAGCGTCAACGACTTGGGGGGTGGCATCTTGTATAATCCAAGGGCAGGGCGACGGCATATATCCATAGTCGAAGTATTGGCCGCCTGTATAGGCAATATCGTGAATGTCAATCTGGCTGCGCCTGAAAATGAGCGTCAATAGAACGTCAACACTCTTGAGTGTTGCACCTTGTATAATCCAAGGACTATACTACAGCATTTGCCCATAATCAACATATCGGCAGCCTTTATGCTCAAAGAGAAAGCGCCATGATCACAGCCCTATTGTGAAAATGAGCGTCAACAGAGTGTCAACGATTTCGGGTGTTGCATCTTGTATGATCCAAGGGCTATGCTGTGTCTTTTCCCCTTAATCTAGGTTTGGGCCGCCGTTATAGGCAATACAGTTCATGTTGATGTTGCTACACCTGAAAATGAGCGTCAACAGAGCGTCAACACTGCATCAACAGAGCCTCAACAGAGCATCAACAGAGTGTCAACAGAGCATCAACAATGTTGGGTGTTGAATCTTGTATAATCCAAGGGCTATGCTATGGCATTTATTTATAATCAACGTATCGGCAGCCTTGCTGTTCAGAAGAGACAGCAAGATGGTCACAGCCCCATTCTGAACACGAGTGTCAACTGAGGGTCAACAAATTTGGGTGTTGCATCATGTATAATCCAAGGGATGTGCTACGGAATCGGCCCATAATCGAGGTATTGGCCGCCATTATAGGCACAATGGCTAATCTCCATGTTGCTTCACCTTGATATAAGCGTCAACAGAGCGTCAAGAGAGCGTCCACACAGCGACGACAGAGCGTCAACTTAGCGTCCACAGAGTGTCAACTGAGCGTCAACAAAGCGTCAACAGAGCGTCAACAATCTTGGGTGTTGCATCTAGTTTAATTCAAGGGCTATGCTGCAGCATATACTCAAAATCAATGTTTCGGCAGTTTTTACACTCAAAAGAGACAACAACATGGTCACAGCCCCATTCTGAACATGAGTGACAACAGAGCGTCAACGAATCCGAGTGTTGCATTTTGTATAACCTAAGGGCTGTGCTACGGAATTTGCCCATGATCAAAGTATTAGCCAGCATTATAGGGATAATCGTTAATCTCAATGTCACTTCATCTTGATCTCAGCGTCAACAGAGCATCCACAGAGCGTCCACAGAGCATTAACAGAGCGTCAACAGAGCGTCAACAATCTTGGGTGTTGCATCTAGTTCAATCCAAGGGCTATGCTATGGCATTTACCCATAATCGACGTTTTGGCGGTTTTCATACCCAAATGAGACAGCAACATGGTCAAAGCCCCATTCTGAAAATGAGCGTCAACAGAGCGTCAACAAATTCGGGTGTTGCATGTTGTATAATCCAAGGGCTGTGCTACGGAATCATTTGCCGATAATCGAAGTATTTGCCTCCTTTATAGGCACAATTGTCAATGTCAATCTCACTCAACCTGAAATTGAGCGTCAACTGAGCGTCAACAGAAGGTCAACTGAGGGTCAAGAATTCGGGTGTTGCATCACGGATAATCCAAAGGCAGTGCTACGGCAATAACCCATAATTGAAGAATTGGCTGCCTGTTTAGAGATCATCTTGAATGTCGATGTCACTGCACCTGAAAATCTGCGTCAACTGAGCATCAACAGAGCATCAACAGAGTGTCAACACAGCGTCAACAGAGTGTCAACAGAGTGTCAACAATCTTGGGTGTTGCATCTTGTGTGATCCAAGGGCTGTGCTATGGCATGTATCCATGATCGAAGTATTGGCCACGTTTTTGAGAAATATGGTTAGAGTTGGTATTGCTACACCTCAAAATACACATCAACAGAGCCACAACAGAGCAGTGACAATTTTGGGCATTGCACCTTGTATAATCCGAGGGTTGTGCTACGGCATTTAACCATATTCCAAGCTTGACCGCCTGCATTTGCAATATCTTTAGCTTCAAATTCGCTATGATCTTAAACTGAACATCAACAGAGCATCAATGCTGTTTGGAAATGTCAGTATGGTAGTTGGAATGGGATATGCTTGCTGTTATGCCTAACCAACAAATTGGCAGCCTTTATCAGCGAAAGAGCAAGCGATACCTACATTTCTCCAATCTGAAAATCAGCGTCAATGGAGCCTCGAAGATTTTTGCTGTTACAAATATGGTAATTGGTGAGTAATTTGCTCACTATTATCCGTAATGAACGTATAGGCAGCCATTGTAGGCTTTAGAGAAAGTGACATGGTCACAGCGCCATTCTGGATGTGACTGTCAACATAGCATGAACTGAGGTTCATCAATTTCTGGTGTTGCATAATCGGTAACGAAGGCATCGCATGGATATTTCAACTTATAATTGCACCATTGACCTCCTCCAGGGTCAAAAATACAAAATATGAAAGGAAAAACATGAATTCAATTATTGTCGATATCGCAGCCTGCAAAACATGCAAAAAGTGATTCCTGGATGTCAAATCATTGATTTTGATTGAGAACTATTATCAAACAGCAAAGGCAAGCACATTATATGAATTTACAGATGGACCCACTGGAGAACCCGCTGAGTCCCCGCCCAATCCAGAGCGGTATGCGGTTTTATATTGATCCATACCCGAATAGCCGGCCCAGGTATATTGAGAACCTGTATAACCAATTTTGGCAGGTTCTGTTCTCTGCCGGACCCGGACCCGAAGCGAAGGTCCAGAACCATTACTAACACTACTTCGGGATAGTCACTTCGGGTCCACGTCCGGGTCCAACCCGAACTGATGCCAGTGGAGTTCCAGATTGTCAATATACCGGAACCCTCAAAGAGGGTAGGGTTTGATGGAAAACTCCCAACCAGTGCGAATTGCGGGGGTTGTCAGCTGGGGGCCCAGCGGGACCATTTATCGATTCACATAAGGCTCTTGTGTTTGCAGTTTGTTAATAATATCATATCAAAATCACGTTTTCAACAACCAATAATACGTTTTTGGGTGTTGTGCAGCCTGCAATATCGATCAATTCGGAATCCGGGTTTAGACTGAGATATATTGTATTTTGGCCTACCAAGGCGGTTGGTACTTCAATTGTTAGCGCCCAGATCCCCGCGATGGGTTGATTACAGGATATTCAGGACCTAGAACTGTTCACACTCCGTTGATGCTCATTTTCAGGATGCGGCAGGGAGCATGTTGCTGTTGATTTTGCACTCAGAGGCTGCCAATCACTCATAAATGGATATCTGCAACCAATCGGATCATCAATTACGCCAGATGCAAAGTTGAGATTTGTTGACGCTCAGTTGACGCTCATTCTCCGAATAGGGCAGTGATCATGTTGCGGTCTCATTTGCCAATTGACGCTGCCAATATGTCGGTTATGCATAAGAGCGACATAATCACTGTTCAATTACTGTACTGACAGCATCAAAAATCGTTGACGCTCCGTTGACACTCATTTCTATCTATTGTCCCTTCAGTATATGCTGCCATCGAGAATTGTTTTCATCATGATTTGAGCTTATTGGTTGTCTTTCTGTCAGGTAGAGACTCTTCACTTTGGCAAAGCGGAGCGCAGTAACTTTCTTGCACTGTGCGCTCTCACATGACTAAAATTTATATATCTTGTCAAAAGCATCATTGCACCTGCTATACATCCATTTATCAAACGGTATTCACAAGCTACTGCTCACCATTCCCCCGTAATATATCTCTAACTGAAACACTCAGCCAAGCTACATAATGCAGCTGACGCATTCTGTCCTGCTTTTTCTCCACACCCTTATTCCACCTTGTTTCTGTTGCATTAACCATCCCAAACACCTTTTCAGCCTGTCTCTTTGACTTCCGTGTTGGCCAAATCAATCTGGGAACATTTTGTGCGGTGCTCACATCCCGCTGCTCTGGGCATTCTGTATCCTAGATGTCATTGCCTTCCTCTGTATCAGATTCAAAGTCTGCCGTGCCATTGTTTTTAGTGTCGTTTGGATTATCCAAGTCGCAATTCTAGTTTAGCCAATCTTCGGTGTCTGAAATGCTTTTGAGTGCGCTATCCTCATCACTTTCGAATGGATGAAGGTTGATTCTGCAGATTGGGCAGACGTTCAATATTTGAGTTCTTCCTCCAAAGAGGTTCTTTGCAATCAAAGCTGGTGGCAAAGGTGATCTTCCTGACAGTTTAAATGCAGCCGCACCATCATGTAAAAAGAGTGACCGGGGGGCTTTGACGATCTCTTCACTGTCCGAAATGTATTCCACCGCCGTCATCTGCTTGGTTTGGTGGCGAGATTCATCCTGGGTAGCACATAGGTTTTGGCTGCCCGGACACATCCTCAGAATGTCATGGACCTTGGCCATCCTGTTCAATTTGCATTCCTCCGCCTCTTTCTTTATTTCTGAGTTGTTTTGGGTGTTTGTCGGATCCGATTCTGTCTAATAACCTGCCAAAATCCCGTCATTGGCTCTTGCACACTGCCTCACAATGTCGCTTTTGCAAAGGGTATCGCCTGTGGTATTTGACTGCCTCCAGCCGATAATATCTTGCCCAAGGGAAATACTGCACTGCACTCCAACAGCATGTGGTATGATAGACACTAAGTCGCACACCGCATTAGAGAGATGGGCGTACTTTGAGAGCTTTTCCTCTTGCGGGCGCCACCACTCTGTTATGTCTGGTATCCACAATGTACTCCTAATCTCCATTGGGTCGGAGTGGCAATCGTTGAGATTTGGATACATTTACCCCCTGTTCTTTGGTGCGTTAGGCGGTGAATTCAAGTGTAGGCTCGCTGGGGTCGATATGCGTGGTGCATGATGACTTCTTCTGGGTGATGTTTCAGCTACATTTGTAGGCATTAAGTATTCTTCTTCATCGCAGGACAAATCATATGGATCAAAGGATAATTGACGGGATGCTGAGGCCGTTGTGGAGGGGATGAAGTTACTGCTTTGTACATTCTTGTGGTTCATTAACCGGCACACTTTGTTGTTTGGCACAATATTCATTCTCCGCAGACTTCAGAAAGGCCTCCTTGTATTGGGTAGTATAGGATGTCTCTTCCTCAGGATTAATAGGAATTCCCCTGTCCTACTTCCAAAACAATTGCAACTTGCGGAAAGAATTGAGAATTTGTGCTGAAATCAGCACCATAAGTGTCATTGGAGTCACCACAGCATAATATTCGCACAGCTTCTGTCGAGCTAACTTCACAGCGAAGAACAAGCCCTCCTTCCATTGAGTCCTATCCTTAGTCAAAGCTCGCATAATATCATCCATGTGATCGACCATGACATTGTACACTGTGATAAGATGATGCAATGTGACTGTATGCCCCTTCGACATCCACAGGGTCCAATATCGGAATGGCCTCAATGCTTCCAGGAAATAGTTGACGATCGTCCATACATCTAACCAGTAGCCGCGCTCGGGTAACTCCAGTGTTGAGTTGCACAAAGTCTCCACATGCATAATCGGAAGTATGGTGATGCGGACTTTGGATCTTTGACAGTCAATCAACTCGTTTCGATGACCAGGTGTCAGTGTAATCAATTCAGCAAGCATTGTCTGCTATATGACGGTCAATTTCAGGACTTCCGAAACATCATGAAATACCTACTTTCCCAATTATCTTTCCCATACCTGGTTTCATGGCCGACACCTTATCGATTGTAGCATTGCCCTCTTTTCGAAGTCTTTGACTCTTCCAAATGTCCATGCTGTCATTCTCTCCAAGTTGCTAATCGCGCTCATGGGCTTCCCAAGACTTAGTGGGGCCTTCTTCTCTGAGACTCCTCATGAATGCACCTAAAGCCAGCCGTATGATGTGTGCCTTGCATGGTATGTGGTTCCCCAGTGCAAGCCACTCGATTCCAGATGCCTGAAGTGTTGATCACAGCTTGCGTGTCATCGAATCATTTCAGGAAGCAGTATCATTCAGAAAACCATGCAATCGGCCTGCGGTAGGCTCAAAATGATCAAGCACGTCCTTCAAATGTATGGCTAGCCTTGCTCCACTCTGTTGGTCCTTGACATATCATCATTAATTAGCTTTCGAATGCTTGAAAGAAGAGGCGATCAACCTCATCAAAAGCGAGTTGATCTGCACACAATGCACAAATTTGATCCATATACTGAGCACTGACTGACTTGATGGCGAGTTTGTTCGTTGATGTCCATCCGTCAAATGCTAAACTACCTTCATTTCAACCCGGCAATTGCTTCCGAATTGCATCCATGGTCAGTGCATAGTCCCTCCAGCAGATGTTGCTAAGGGTCGCAGCGGACGGTGGCACTAGGTCGTCACGTAATGCCTTCTATGACTGTCACAGCTCAAGATTTGATATAAAGTTTCTTGCAATATGAGCCGAAACAAATCCTAACATGCGGTAGCCATTCCACGTGTCTTGGTGAAATTCAGAAGTTTCAAAGTCCTTAGCTGCCAATTAGGAAAGTTGTGTCTGTCAATTCTGACATATGGATCAACCTGGATCTCAAAGAGAAATTCCCTCTGCGAACATAGTATGGTAATTCCTCGTCTTCCTTGCCTCTCCAGGATGGCCAACGGTGTTACATTGACAGTAGAACTCATTAATGTACTTACGTCTGACTCGGTTATTTCGTTTAACTTTGCAATGTGAGCTTTTGTAAGCAAATGTTCCCTCATTGAGCTTGTCCCATGTTCTGATGGATGGTGAAGAACATCGTGACAAACGATACATATGATTCCAGGGCTGCCGGTCTCCACAATTCAACAGTGCAAGTAAAATCGCCACGAAGGTGCTTGTTTTGAATTTTTCCACCCCATGGGACCGTTCAAGTCTACATGCATTGAAGCCCACCCAGTATCAAAGACGATTGGTAAAGTAAGGTCGTTCAAATCCCCAATCAAGATACGTTGATTCTTGGAACAGATCTTAACCTCTATCATTGTGGTATTCAATGAATGTGAATGGGACATACCTGTAGGAATAAGAAACCTTGATAATACGACTCAAGTGACTGCTGAAAGTAAAGTTATAGTAAAGCAGATTGCAGGTTCTTAAATATTGACTCTAGAGCTACAAGCAAAAAATCAGATCTGTGAGAGATGGCATGCATATTTGTAAAGATATATACAAGGACATATTGAAAAGACTGACCGTGTAAAACTAGATTTAGGAAGAGTGCAATGCACTTTATTACTGTGTAGCTTACTGAGCCTCCACAAAGATTGTTGACGCTCTGTGGGCGCTCAATTCTAGGCGGTAGATGCATTATCATAGCTAGTATTTTTGCCACAAAAAGGCTGCCGATAGGTTCATTGTGGGTTTGCTGAGTCCCATTGCACTTAGATTTTCCAAGATGCAAGATCAAAAATCGTTAACGCTCCTTTCAAACTGCATTGACACTCCGTTGACTCTCCATTAACATTCATTTCCGGACATAGTTACGATGTTGCTGCAAGCCGTTTTGCATAGAAACACCCCCGATAGTTTGATTATGAGTTAATGTCGCCGCAAGCCCCTTGACTAATGAAGATGCGAGGCCTGATAGCGTTGAGGCTCTGTTGACGCTCACTTCGGGCGCAAAGGTACGATGTCGCCGACGAGATTTTTGCCTAGAAAGACGGCCGATAGTTCAAGTATCGGTCAATGTCACCGCATGGCCCTTTGATTAACGAAGATGGAAGCGCTATAATCGTTGATGCTCTGTTGACTCTCATTTTCAGGGCCTAGGTAAGATGTCGCCGAAAGCATTGTTGCCAAGACAGACTGTCGATAGCTCGATTATGTGTGAATGTCGCCGCACGGTCCCTCGATCGATCAAGCAGCATGGCCCAAAATTGTTGACCCTGTGTTGATGCTCATATTTCGGGCATAGCTAAGATTTCGCCAAAAGTATTTTCGCCTAGAAAGGCAGCCTACAGTTCGATTATGTGTTAATGTCGCCGCCCAGCCCTTTTGATTTTTCAAGATGCCAGTCCAAAAATGGTTGACACTGGATTGACGCTCATTTTTAGGATGTGGCAACGAGCGTGTCATGTGTCTCTTTTGCTATAATGCCCACCAATACATTCACTTTGGCAGTATGTCACCATGCCGCCCATTGATTGCCGAATGTGTAAGACTAAAAATAGTTGAGACTCTGTTGATGCTCACATTAATCACATCGAAGCAGCCACTGTACACACGATAATTGTATGGAAGGAAGCATATTCGCATTATTGACATCCAATATTGCGTTTGTATGTGTTATTGTTTGCATACAGGGGTTTTGTTACCTCTCAATTTCTGATCAACTGCTATCTCCACTATCTGAGCGAGAGATGACGTGGCCTTATTAGATTCCAGCGCTGTTGGCCGGCAATTTACGGCATGTAGATCATTTCACTAATTTTTTTGCCAATATAGCTCGACGTCCTCACCTTTCCTTATGCAACTACTTCTCCTCGATTTCCATGATGAACCATAAGCAATTTCAAATATATCAACCATGTGCACTAGTTGTGTGCGGAGAGTAATGCAGTTGGATACATGACTGAATGCAGCTTGAGTGTCGTCGTTCAGGCAGATTTGTTATGAGCACAGACTGCTCCTTCTATGTCACATATGACATCATTCACCTGAATTTGGTTAGAATATTTTGTCACTGATATAGTTTTTGCTATATCACTTAACAGTCACTGGCAAATAGTATTAGCAACGGGTCGGGGTAACCCGCCAGCGGTCCGGTTTTTGGCCAATGATCCGGTTCAGTATAGTTCAAGACCCGGCCAAGAACCGGACCAGGAGTGTCTGCGCGGGGTTATTACCTGGACCAGACATAAACCCGCGGTTTTTTGGCCGGCCTGGAACTGGCCCGCGGTTCCATATTGCGGTTCCTACAACATTGGGCGTTCATTGGCTCCAATGAGGTTTTTGAGGTGTGATCAAATCATGACATCATCAGGATGTAGGTTGTGCAGTGTCATCAGCTGTTCACATCCCGCATTCACAATTGCGATGTGACTAATATTCGTTGAGTCACTGCGGAATGATGCCAAATTTCATGGGAAATCTGCGGGTTGTCAGTACCACCACAACAAATATTGGTCGCATCACCATTCTGAAACCGGGAGGTGAAACAGCAGCTAATTGTACTCACTCCATGTACTCATCTTGTCACGATACTGTCAGAGCTCGGATACTTGATTGGAGCGCAACTTTTAAGGTTGAAATGCCAGGTTTGTGGTGGTAAAACCGGCCCAATCACAACGGTCCGGGTTTTCATGTTGTGAAACTGATTGCAATGGTCGGGTTCCACGTTGGATCCAGACCTGGACCCGAACCAGGAATTTGGACTTGTGGCTCACAATACTTGCAACTAGTAATCGAATGTTTTGGCCGTTTTTCATCATGATTTGGATTCCCGAACCTTCACATGGTGCGTTCAACCCTTGCACATGCACGAACGAATTATCATGTCTCTCAATATGGTAACCGAACTTAGGAAAAAGCGGACACATTGCAAAATTGTTAAACAATTTGCTGTTCTCCAAAATATGACGTCAAAAATGACAATTGACCTATCAACTCCTCCTCTGAAGCGGGAGCCGTCACCATGTGTTTGTCCGAATCCGAAATCTCTATGGTGATTAGCTGGAGGCTATATGCAGGGGTAGAAGCTTCCTGGTTCAACAGGCTTCGCTTTCAGCAAAGGTGACATATCGCGCTCAGCGGCGGATTCAAGACCAGATACAAGCGTGCTCGACAGTGGTTTCACCGAAACTAGCCCCATATGACTACTTCCTGGTCGATCACTCCCTTGCGGCATTTGCTATATTCCAGCGACACTGTCAATTCACTACAGAAGCTCCCCATTCGTTGTGGGGACATGTCTCGCTGCATCATCATCCGTGTGCTGTGGAAAGACTGCCAGAACACCTAACGCGGATGTGCCGTACTACTTATCTCTTTCACGGAAGTAATCGGCTGTATCCTCCCATCCTGGTTGTGTCATTTCGTCGAGCTTCATCTGCTTCTGACGAAACCTCCGCAGGTGCTGCTGCACAGTTTTCGTGATTGTGCCCATCACCCTGCTGGGTTCGGCATCTTCGCTCACCTAGTTCTGCTCTGTCTCTTAGTCATGCTCATCATCCCCATCCTCCCCAACGTCGGAAGATGCAAGATCACTCAGAACTGTCTCCGATAGCAACCATCATATCCTGAAATGTCTCATCAGACTCTCTCTTCATCAATCCCACATTTTCAGCTTTCCTCCTATCCTCCTGCTCCTGCTGAACCGCTGCCTGTGCATCTTCAACTCAGGTTCCCGCCCCAGTGGTCTCTCTCTCCTCAAAATCCTCGATGCATTGTTCATTCCTGAAGAAGTGCGTTTCTGCTCGTTTCTCGGCCGCGAGCTTCTTTTTGGATCGCCAGCTGCCCAATGCCCCAAAGGTTCAGGCTCTGTGTGCTTCCAAGCCGCTCTTGCCTTCATTTGTTTGATAACGTCATTGTGTAGAGCGATTTGTCAATTTACCATATCTGCCCTCTGGAAGTGGCTAACTGATCTTTTTCGCAGAATTGAATATTGTAGTTTGCCTTGACTTTGTTGTTGGGCGAGATGATGGATGTTGCAAGATATGGCCAATATGGATGGAAGCTTCGTCTTTTATGTCAAGGTTGGTACGTTTACTCATCTTGAATAACGCAAACACCCACTTTTGACTTGCAATTAAACTGGAATAGTTTGCCTAACCATACATCTTGACTTGATTACTAACATCAGCTTCAGGTAATATCCTGGGGATTCTTTCAGACAAAAATCAGCAGACTTCCATTCCCTCGTTCAAGGACCAATTTATTTGTGACAATCATGCGATTTCGGCTGTCGTACACCGCCATATATCCCTGGTCATGAGCATACATCGTGGGACCTCCCTATTGCACAATGCGGGGCCGTGGGAAACCCCGGCAACTTGCGGCCATACGCTGCAGAATTCAACTTGAGTATATGGAACATGTTGGCTGCTATTGATTCTGTTCTGACATGAAGCTAACTATATAGTCCTCAGGATTTCCCATTTCTTTTCGTGAACATCCTCCTCTCCTATTCCACACCAGCATATCAAGGAATCCCAAACCACCCCAGCGAGCAGCGTGCGGATCAATATCAAGCCGATTGGCGGGAGATACAGCATATAAGTCACCCATTCGCACACTGCAACACCGCAGACACCAGCTAGTCCACTGCAATGCTGCCGATGCAGCCACCAGAAATATAACCCAGGATGCCCATTTAAAAATGGTCCTTCCAACTGGAAGCAGCAAGAAAAAGCAGCAGCACGCAGTTGGATGTAGGTATATGCATCTTGTCAGGAACAGCCGTCAATTAATTGTACAACGTACAGCGGGTGAACATAGAAAGCTACCCAACCAATTTGTCGCTGCCAAGAACGTGAAACCTCCATTGTCGACCAAGATAGTCGTCTGCACAGTCATGGAAGTTGAATATCGTGATGTCGTCAGCTCTGGAATTTGCCCGGACGAATTATCTGGGAAGAATCCGTGTGAGCGGACAAAACAGGCTTCAATCACCTTGGAGCAGGCTACGGATGTGTATATGGTGGAGGTAATCGCCAAATCTCCGCGTTAGTAGTTTCAGTGACCGTTTCAGAACAGCCCTCAGTCGGGTCCGGGGATGGGTCAGAACCGACCTGTGTCCGAATTGGGGGTCCGGGTGGTCAATACACCTGAACCGCCAATTCAGGTACAGTTCGTTGAACATCTCATAACCTGTCTGAATTAGGCTGTTTGTCAGCGGGTTGTCCAGCGGGTCCATCTGTAGATTCATATAATGATCTTGTTGTTACTGTATAATAATAGTATCTTATCAAAATCGCATTTTCAACATCCAACAATGAATTTTTGCATGTTTTGTACATTGCAGTATTGATTATTTTGGAATGAGTATTTTTCCATGTCTGTTTTGTGTTTTTACATTGCAAGGCGGTCAATAGTGCTGTTAAGAGCTCAAATATCTGTGCCATACCCGGATTGCACTATATGCAATACCAAAAATTGTTGACGCTCGGGTGACGCTCTTTTCATGATGGGGTAACAAAGAAAGGTTGAACTATTTTCGCCGAAAAGGCGGTCATTACTTGGCATATCAATCTGTCCCACCAAGCGACAGTTGGATCAACCAAGATGCAAGTCCAGAATTCGTTGACGCTCCGTGGACGCTCCGAGGATGCTTCGTTGACACTCATTCTCAGAAAGGGGCAGTGACCGTATCACTTTGTTTGTTGCCTATAATGGCTGGCAGTACGACGGTTATGTGCATTGGTGACCAAATTGAATCGTAATTAACTTACTCACATGACCAAAATTTGTTGACCCTGCATTGACCGTCATTTTCAGAATGAAGCAGTGACTGTGTCGCTTTGTATTTTGCCTATACAGGCTGCCAATACGTTGGTTATGTGTATTTGCGACCAAATTGAATCTTAATTACCTTACTTACATGACCAAGATATGTTGAGGCTCCGTTGACACTCATTTCCAGAATGGGGCAGTGACCGTGTCGCTTACTTTATTGCCTATAAAGGCTAGCAATATGATGGTCATGTGAATCAGTGACCAGGTTGATTTGGAATTACCTTACCTACATGACCGAAAATCAGAGACGCTCCTTTGACACTCATTCTCAGAATGGGGCAGTGATCGTGTCGCTTTCTTTTTGGCCTATAAAGGCTGCCAAAATGTTGGTCATTTGTGTTCGCGACCAAATTGAATTGTAATTACCTTACTTACATGACTAACATTCTTTCACCCTCCGTTATCGCTCAGTCTCAGAATGGGGTAGTGACCGTGTCGCTTACAATTTTGCCTATAAAGGCTGGCAATACGATGGTTATGTGAATCAGGGACCAGATTGATTTATAATTACCTTATGTACATGACCGAAAATCAGTGATGCTCCGTTGACACTCAGTCTCAGACTGGGGCAGTAACTGAGTTGCTATCTGTTTTGCCTATAAAGACTGCCAACATGTTTGTGTTGTATGGCACTGACCAATTGAATATTCATTTATCTTACTTACAAGTCCAAAAATCGTTGACGCTCCGTTGACGCTCATTTTCATGTAATCTCTAGTCACAATGTGCTGCCATTAATAATTGTACCAATGATTATTTGAACTTATTGGATGCTTTTTGGGCTGATTATGACTGGATCCTGTGGGCTTAGTAATATTCCGGCATGGGTCGCTCTCATTGTGTTAAAAGGTATTTATCACGTTGAATAACGCATTTCGCCTGCCATGCTTGTGTTTATCAACTACCATTTAAACATAACTGGTCAATATTCTCCCATCAGAATTCTCTAAGTCAAATTCTCGGTCAAGCACCATAAAGAACCTACTGAAAACATATTGTCCCATTCTGTCCTACATGTTTCTGTTTCCACTGATCCTCCTTGTTTCAGGAGCATTGACTGTCACCAACCCCTTTTCTGGCTGTGTCTTTGACCTCCCCATTGGCCGAATCAATCCGGGCACATTTGGTGCGGCACACATATTCCGCTTCTCAGGGCATTCTGAATCCTCGACAATATTGTCTGGCTCTATATCTGATTCATTGTCTGCCACACAGTCGGCTTCCCTCTAATTTGGATTATCCAAGTCACTGTTCCTGTGGATACAATTTTCAGTGTCGGTTATGCTGTTGGGTGCACTGTCATCAACACTGTTGACTGGATGACGGTCCCTTCTCCTCGTTTGGCGACCATTCGATAGTTGAGTTCATCCTCCAGCCAGTTCCTGTGCCGACAAAGCTGTTGGCAATTGTGATCATTCCGACAATTCAAATGCAGCCGCACCATCAAGTTGAAAACGTGACCAGGATGCTATGAGGCTTTCTTCTGTATCTGAAATGTTTCCTACGGCTGTCATCTATGTGTTTCGAGCTGATGATTCCCTCGGTGTGGTATGTAGGTTTTGGCTGCCCTGCCACATCTCCAAAAAGTCGTGGACCTTGGCCATTCTGTGCAATTTGCTTGTGTCTGCCTCTCGCTTCAATTCCAAGTCGTTATCGGTTTCCAACCTATCCAATCTATGGTCGTCGCCAGCCAATATCCCATCATTAGTGCAAGCATACTGCCTTACAACAACGTTTTCCTGAAGAGTCTCGGCGGTGGTTTTTGACTGCCTCCTGCCGACAACATCTCGTTCAAGGGAAAAACTGCCCTCCACTCCAATAACATCCGGCATGATGGACAATATGTCGCGTGCAACATTTGAGAGATCGGCGTATGTTGCGCGTGTTTCCGAGTGCTATGGCAACCATTCCTCGATATCTGGGATCCAAAATGTACTGCCAATCTCCATTGGTTTGGAGTGGTAATCATGGAGATTTGGATTAACTTGCCCCCAGTTCTTTGGTCATGCAGGCGGCGAATTGAAATAGAGCCTGGCAGCGTTCAAGAAGGTTGCTAGGCGATCGCTCCGTCCAGGTGTCGTTTTGGCCAAATTTTTACGCATTAAGTATTCTTTATCACCCCTGGACAAATCATATGTATCAAAAGATGATTGACCAGATTGAGAAGGCATTGTAGAATGGATGAGGTCATTGCTTTGTAGTTTTTCATGTTGAGTGACTGACAATCGTCTGTGTTTGGCGCAGTATTCGTTCTCCACATACTTCAAGAATGCCTCTTGGTATTGGGTAGTATAAGAAGTCTCGTCCTCAGGATTGATATCCATTCCCTTGTCCCATTTCCCAAACAATCACAACTTGCGAAAAGGCTCAAGAATATTTGCTGAAATAAGAAGAATAACTGTCATGGGAGTGACTTCAGCATAGTATTTGGACAGCTTTTGTTGTGCAAACTTCACAGAGACGTAAAAATCTTCCTTCGACTGAGTTTTCTTCTTAGCTAGAGCTCGCAACACACCATCCATGTCAATATACATGGCGATATCATGATGCAGTGTGACCATATCTCGTTTCGACAGCCACAGAGTCCGGTTTTGGAATGGCATCAACATTTCGATGATGTACTTGATGATCTTCCGTTCATCCTCTGTTGTGTACAGTGACTGGTAATCGCTGTATTCTGGATGATTCAGCCACTCATGGGTGAATTGTCTTGATCACTACGCTCGCTCTAGCAACTCCACTATCAAATTCCACCGTGTCTGTACATCCTCAATAGTAAGGACTGCAATTCGTACTTCGGTCTTTTGACAGTCAATAAACTCGTTTCAACGACCAAGTGTCAACGTAATCAACACAGCTAGCATTTGCTGCAATATGATGATCAGTTTCAGAATTTTCAGAGTATCTTGAAATACGTACTTTCTAAAATATCTTGGCCAAACCTGCTTTCATAGCAGACACGTCATTGATTCTAGCATTGCCCTCTTCTCGAAGTCTTTGACTCTGCCCGATAAGTGTGGTTTCATTCCCTCCAAAATGCAGATTGTGCTCATGTGCTTCCCACGACTATATTTGGCCTGTGACAACGAGACTGCTCATGCATGCACCTAACGCAAGCTGAATGTCATGTGCCATGCATGGTATGTGGTTTCTCAATGCAGGCCACTCGATTCCTGTGGCCTGAAGTGTGGATTGTAGTACCCTAGTCATCGAGTAATTTGTGGAGGTGTTATCAGACGTAATTGCAAGCAAGCGGCCGTTGGTAAGCTCAAATGATCTAGAACTTCCTTCAGATCTGTGGCTAGCCTTGCTCCAGTGTGTTGACCCTTGACCTATTATCCTGAATTAGCTAGTGAAATAGAAACAGAACAGGTTATTGACCTCATTGAAAGTGAGTTGCACTTCCCGCATTGCCCAATTGCAATCCATATAGTACGCAATGACAGACGTTATTGCTAATTTGTTTGTTGATGTCCTCCCGTCCAAAGCTCAACCATCTTTATTCCTTGTTGGCAACCGCTATTGAATTGCATCCACAGTCAGTGAGTATTCCCTGCGACAAATGTGGCTAAGGGTGCTCGCTGACGGTAGTACCAGCTCGCTACCTAATGCCTTATAAGACCGCTGTAGTGCACAGTTTGGTATAGCGTTCCATGGAATATGAGCCGAAACAAATCCTAACATCAGGTAGCGATTCCAAGTGTCTTGGTGAAATTTGGCGGTTACAAAGTCCTTAGCTGCTAGTTTGGAGCGTTTTGACTGTTAATACAGTCAGTATAGCTTAGAAGTCAATGTCGCCAATGAATTTCTCTTGCGAACTTACTATTGTAATGCCACGACTTTCTTGCCTCTAGAATATGGCCCGTGCTGCTTGATCGAGCGTTGAGGTAGTCAATTGAGTAAACTCCTAGTCTGGTAATTAGTTCAACTTTGCGATGCGCGCTTTTGCCAGCGAGTGTGTGCCTATTGAGCCGGTCACAACTTCTGATGGATGGTGGAGAACTTGATGACAAATGATACATATGATGCCAGGGCTGCCGGTCTCCTCAATTCTGCAATGCAAATAGATCCGCCATGAAGGCGCATGTCTAGAATTCTTGCAAGCAATAGAATGCGTCGGGCCCACATTCATGGAAGCCCACCAAGCATTGAATATGATTCTTAGTGTAAGGTGGTTCAAATCACGAATAAAGACACGTTCATGTTTGGAAGATATCATTACCTCTAGCAACAAGGTATTCAAAGATTGTGAATCCGACATGGTGGTAGGAATTGGATGGCTGGGTAATTGGAATTGAAAGGATGTCAATAGGTATGGTATTGTCGAGAAGATTGCTGGTTCGTCAATATTGACTATAGAGCTACAATCAACAAAGAAGTAAGCCCTGTGAGACATTGCATGCATAGTTGTGTAGTGGTATACAAGAACATATTACAAAGATTGACTGTTAATAATTCAATTTCGGTACAACACAATGCAGTATGTTGTTGTGTAGGTTACTGCCCCAGCACTACAACTGTTGACGCTCTTTTGATGCTCATTTGGAGGAGGCAGTAGTGCTATCCTCACTAGCATTTTTGCCTATAAAGGAGGCCATTACTTCTATGATTGAGTAAAGCCGATGCACAGCCCTGTGATTATGCAACATGCAGGACCAAAAATCGTTGACGCTCCGTTGACATTCAATTTTAGGAGATAGTCATGTTGTCCTCTCTAGCATTTTTGAGTTGAAAGGTGGCCGATACATGCAATGTGGATAGATATCGTTGCGCAGCCCCTGAATTATTCCAAATTCAAGAACCAAAATCGTTGACCCTCCATTGACGCTCATTTTTAGGAGATAGTCGCAATGTTGTCCCTAGCTGTTTGCCTCGAAAGGCGGCCAATACTCCGATTATGAGTGAGACTAATTACCCAGCATTTGGATTATCCAAGATGCAAGACAAAAAATTGTTGACGATCTGTTGACGCTCATTTTTGGGTATGGCAATGAGTATTACACTTGTCCTTTTAAACAGAAAAACTTCCAATACAGTCACTTTGTCAGGATGTGACTATGTCGCCGTTTGATTGCAGAATGTGAAAGACTATGAATCATCGATGCTCCGTTGACACTCACATTACACAGAGCCTAACTGTCATTCCCTGCTCAATAATTGTAGTCCAAGCGTATGTTGGAATTATTGACAACCAATCTTTCTTGTCTACGTATTATATTTTGCATCCCGATGTTTTGTCACCCCTCACCATCTGATTCACTACTTCATGCGTGATATGAGCAATAAATGACAGAGCCATATCACATTCCAGCGCTTCCGGCCGGCAATTAACGGCATGCAGACCCAGCCACTAATTGTTGATCAATATCGCCTGACTGTCCCACCATTCCTGATCCAGCTGCTTTTCCTCGATTTCCATGACCTACCATAAGCAATTTTCAAAATCTTGACCATGTGCACCAGGGCTAAGCGGACAGTTGCGCATTTGAATGCATGGATGAAGACAGCATGACGGTTCCAATGAATACACGGTCAAATTGCGCTTTGACCGCTCCTTATATGACTTGTATGACATCACTCACTTAAACATTGTTGGTGAATTAGGGTACCAATTTAGTTTTCGCTTTCGCAGTTAACAGTAACAGAAGAGACGATAACCGGCTCATTGGTCGTGTTGTGGCATGACCTGGAGTATACCACATTAGAATGGGAAGTATGACCCTTCCACATGCACAGATGAATTATCATGTCTCACAATTTGGTCACTGAAATCAGGACAAAGCTGACATGTAGCGAAATAGAAACGCACATTGCTTTTCACAGCTCTACATCATCATAGATTTCTATTTGGCTATCTATTGCTCCGCAGACGCAGGAGCCATCACCATCTCTTCGTTCGAATACGATATCTATATGGTAATTAGCTCGGGAGGCAATATGCATTGGTAGGTGCTCACTGGTTGAACTTGCGTCGCATACATAATCTGTGACAAATCGGAATCTGCGCCGGGTGGAAGAGAAGATGTGTGTTCGGGTGACTTTGGTGTCCCTGAGCCTACTCTCATATGGCGACTTTCTGGTTGAGAAGGACATTGTGGCATTCACGATATTCCGGTGACAATATCAAGAGTCCCAACTAGCGCTCCCAACGTAGTCGGGGGAGTTGCCGCAGCAACATGCTCCGTTTCGGACTTCATAACTCGTGGAACCTTCAGTTCAGACATTCAGTACAACGTATCTTGTTCGTGCAAGTTGTCGGCCACGTCCCCCGATCCACGTTGTGTGATTTCATCAAGCTTCTTCATCTGCAATCACCTCTCCATGCGGCGATGTACCGTTTTGGAGATTGTGCCGATCACCCAGCCAGGTTCGTCATCTTCGCTCAGATTGCTCTGCTCTGTATCTTCGTCTTCTGCTTCATCTTCCGCATCCTCGTCATTGTCGGAACTTGCAAAATCGCTCTGACTGTCTACAATAGCATTCAGCATCTCTTCGAATGTCTTTCAAGCTCTCTGGTGGTTAATCCCGCCTTGTCAACCTCGCTCATATCTTCTTGTTTCTGCTCAATCGCTGTCTCTATGTCTTCAACTCGCTTTCTTGCCACCGCAGTCTCTCTCTCCTCATAATCATCTCTCCATTGCAGTTTCTCTTTATTGATCAAAACGTGTGTTTCTGGTTTTTTCTCTGCCACGAGTTTCTTTTTGGATTGCAAGCTACGCAATGCTCCAAGTGCTCGGACCCATTCTGCCACCAACCCGCTCTTCCATTCATTCGCGTGATGACGTCGTTGTGTGGACTGCTTTGTCGATTTGCCATAATTGTCCGTCGGGAGGGGAGAAAGGATCTTCTTTGGAGCATTGACCATTGTATTTCGTGTTGACTGTTATTGGGAGAGATATTGGATGTTGGATGTTTCAAGATATGGACCATACTGAGGCAAGCTGCGTCTTTTATGTCAAGGTTGGTACACTTGAACAACTCGAACAAAGCAAATTCTGTGTTTTGACTGTCACTAAATTGGGAATAGTCATGTTAACCATACATGATGACTTGATTTGTAGTGTTAGTTTCATGTACGATCCCGGTAATCACTTGAGCCAAACATCACCCGACGTCCTTTCCGTCAAAGAATATGCTGTTCATATATAACAATAATGAGATTTTGGCTGTCCTGAACTTCAATTTATCCCAGTAAGCAAACATACAACATCGGACCTACTCTCTGCAATTGGCGGGCCTGTTGGAAACCCCTGCAACGTGTAGCTATACGCAGGCGGATTCATCATCAGTAGAACGTCGAAGTTGGCGGTCCGTCAGTCTATTTTGACTTGAAGCTAACTATACATTCCTCAGAACTTCCCACTTATTTTAGTTATCATCTTCCTTTCCTTTTCCACACAAGCAAGTCGTGACTACACAAACACCTCAGACAGGCGAGAGCGGATCCGAATCCAGCGAAACAATGGGTGCTTCATTCAACGCGTCACTTGAAGACACACTGCAACAACCCAGACACCAGTTTGTCCACCGCGAACCTGCCAATGTAGCCACCGGAATCATGACCCAGGACGTGCATTTGAAAATCGACCGTACAACCGGAAGCAGTACAAACAAGAAGCAGCACGCAATTGGATGTGAGTATGTCCATATCATGGTATACGGCCGTCAATTGATTGGATAATGAACAGCCGGTATCCAGAGGGAACTACGTGACCAATATCTCGCTTCCAGTAATGGGAAACCCCCATGCTCGACGAAGGCCTTTGTCCGCGCAGTAAGGGAAATTGAACATCATGATGTTCTCAGCTCAGGGATTGTCGCAGACAAATTTGGTGAAAACCGTCCCCGGGAATGGACAACAAATGCCATCAACACCTTGGTGGAGACTACAGAAGCATATATTGTGGAGGTAATCGCTGATTCTCACTTTCAGAAGCAGCGACTAATATCTTGTAGGTTTTCAACATGTCTGCTACCATGGCAAGGCAAGGAGGTCGGGTAGAGTTAGATCAGTCAGACATGCGCCTGGCCTTAAATATGTCAAAAGTGGCGACAGGAGGGTTTTCGTGCCACGTGATAGAGGAAAAGCATCACCCAATCAAGATACCCCTCGCAGAACTCCGGGAAGAGATGAAGCGGGGTGTTGAATTTCATGGCCATGAGGAGGGCAAAGCTGCGATAGAATGACACCCGGCGATGGTTTATGAAAATCAAACTGACAGCTGCCTTCCTTGCCACAATGGCACCGCAAGGAATCCACGGACACGCTGGAGGCCCAAAGGCACAGGTGCACCTCCTCAAGTCCAATGCAAAGAGCCGACACCAGAACTAACGCCAACTCCACCCATAACGCCACCTGCGCAATCCGGTGACACATCAGCAAAAAACATTTCCGTCCAGGCGGAATGTCTCCGTCAGAGTGGACACGGTCTGTCAGAGCCGTCAGCGACACCCCGGTTGCGGATTACTCCGCGCCCAGCATCGATACCACGCGTCGCATAGCATTTCGCCCTCCGATTGCAGTTTCGCCATTTCTTCTTGCTCTGTCGGTCCATACGAAGTACACCCTCAATGTTTCCCATCTTTTGATCTGACTCGCTCTATGTACAATTTCATGCATCTACGCAATTGAGTGGATCGTCGCGGCCGGGGGTATCATATTTTCTCACCCTCATTATACGCTCATCGAGCCAGGTTGACTCATGATCATGTCATGGAGAGATAGAAAGAGATGACTTGACTTCGTGTTCTTAGGTGATGGTAGAGGAGATGGGACAAATCATCACGAGAAACTGGGACTTAAGAGAATTTCGTGTGGAAGTCAATTTACCATCCCCGATACGGCAGGTACGAGTCCTGATTCGACGTGTAATAACACTCATATGAGGACATCCCAACCCAATCAGGCACGTCGTACCGCTGATTTCTCATTTCTGCTCATATCCTCAACATCGTTCTCATCTTCATCCCGCCTCTCTCTCTTTCTCATCCACATCTCAACCATCATCGCAGAACACAAAGTTAAGTCATCCCTCTCTATCTCTCCATGGCATGATCATGAGTTGACATGGAGTACAGCATACACCGAGTACAGCATACACTGACTACAGCACTCAAAGATTGTTTGTCTTCCCTTCATTCTCATGATTACGAGTTGACCCCTGAATGTAACGTCAGCTTCCGGCCTGCCTCCATACACAATGGACTGCCATCAGCCAGCTCTCCATGAGAGCTCAAAGGTAAAGTCACCTTGTCACATTCCCACGGGTGCGAGTTAACTAACTGAGGAAATACAGTGTCAGCACCCAGTGCACCGTCCATTGACCGCCTCTAGGTACTCGTCCAATCCCGCTGGATCACGGCGTCAATGTGTATATCGAAATTCACTCTATTACTGCCTCCAAGTTCGCACGATCACGGCCTCCAAGTGCATCTCCAAACTCGGTCGATTACAGCCTCCAAGTGCATCTCTCAACCCTCTCGATCACGGCCTCCAAGTCCATCGTTAATGAGCAACATCAGGTGTACGGTGATACAGGGGTAACGGAGGTGGACTGAACGACGAGGAGTCCAGATTTGCTATATAGATACATAGCTACATAGACGAGAATACAAACTGAATGTATAAGTTTTGACAATCGTTGAACGATAAGTAGTAGCTTTGATTCATCACTGCCATGCGTTGTGTAAACAGCTTCAGCATAACTGCAGCCCCTGCGAAGAGTGTAACACACGTGTTCTTCAGGTGGTGCGTAAATGTCACAACAACGTAAAGCAGTACGTATGCAACGCGACCTGTGGCCTGGGCGACGGGCAGCATTTAGATCTCCGTCAGAGGGTAAGATGTTCTGTCAGAGCGGTCAGAGCCGTCCGGAACACCCGGGTATTTCTGACGGAAATTAGAGTTGTTGCCGATGCAGAAATTGTGCCCAAAGTTCCAAAATCTCAAATCTGCCCGCCAGATATGAATACAAACATGCTACCTTTCCTGGCGCTCAATTATTCAATCATGATACATATGCCGGGGTTAGCTAGCACGACGAAGATTTCATTCCAGATTTGCGGCATGATGCCGGAACATCATCTGGTTAGTACATTATCTGCTGCATGGTAATACAGCTAACATCCATTTTGCAGACGACAGCAGCCAATTGAGTGAAACAGCCAGTGAAAACGAACATGTATCGTATGACACGTGATTTCTGAGTGTTGCGTTATGTACAATTGCCGGACACTTTATAGCATGTTTCAAAGTATCTATTTATATGTATTATCAAAACACAATGAAGTGATAAAGAAGATAGTACCTGAAGAAGACAGAAATGCTGTCAAAATATTGTAAATGATATATTCTGCCAAATGGAATGATGGTATATTGTGGATATGCCAATGGCAAAATCAGCGACAACAAAGTGTCAATGATTTTTGGTGCGATGAGTCGGGTAATAAAAACGCAATTTGGTAGCAAATATACATAATGGAAGTGTTGGCATCCGTTCTAGGGAAAAGAGAACGCAAAACACTCCCTGAACCAATCTTCAAAATAAACGTCAACAGAGCGTCAACAATTTTTGTTCCAGTAACTCGGGTAATAAAAACTCAACTCGGTAGTGAATTCACATGATCAAAGTATTGGTATCCGTTATAGGCATAGAGAATGCAACACTCTCCGCACCGCATCTCGAAAATGAGTGTCAACGGAGTGTCAACAATTGTTGGTCGAGTAAGTCAGGAAACATACATGCAACTTGGCTGTGAATACACATAATTGAAGTATTGGCATCCTTGATAGGCAACAGAGAAGCAACATGCTCCCTGCCCAAACTTGAAAATGAGCATCAACGGAGCATCAACGATTTCTGGTCCAGTAAGTCGGCAAATAAAAATGTGACCTGGTTGTCAATACACATAATCAAAGTCTTGGCATCCTCTAGTGGCAAAAGGGCATGCAACACGCTCCCTGCCCAGTCTGGAGACTGAGCGACAACATAGCATCAAGAATTTTTTGTCTTGCATCTCGGGTAATCTAAAAGGCTCTTGATTGCAGACACCTATCAACAATGAATTGGCAGCCATGATAGGCAGATGACCCAGAGATATTCGCACGACAGCCTCCCAGGCAGTCACAACTCATTTCATTTGTAATGCCTCAACCAAGAGGTCATTAGCGCTTTAGCCTATAAAAAGTGTGGAAACATTGCATACAGACAATAACGGCCACATCACACATTTATTGCCCAGGATGTAACACCAAATATTGTTGACACTCCGTTGATGGTCGTTTTCAAAATGGGGCCGGGAGTGTGCAGCATTGTTTGTTGCCAATGAAGGCAGCCAGTATGTCGATTTTGGCTAGCATTGACCAAATCACATTTCAATTACTTGACTTACATGACTTGAAATCGTTGACACTCTGTTGACGCTCAGTTTTAGAATTGTGCTGGAAGGGTGTCTCTCCTCTTTTCGAGTATACAGGCAGTCAATACATCTCAAATAGTCAATGATATACCAAAGTCAATATTGTGCAATTAACAGTAGGATATATGAATGCAACCATAAATAGAAAAACACAAAATGCAGAAACGGAGATTGGCCCCGACAAATCACGCCAATCATGGCACAACCCACGCGTTGATGGGTACGGGTCCGAGTTTGGCCCGCCAAGAATCAGCGTGTCTGGTTTCTGGATAGGTAAGGAACCGAACCGATCAGTTTTTGTAGGCAAAACCCAGACCTCAGGCGGGTTACCCGGACCCGTTGGTAACACTAATCGTTACACGCAGCAACTACTTTCTTGTAGGTTTTCAACATGTCTGCTACTATGGCAAAGCAAGGAGGTCAGGTACAGTTGGAATAGTCCGAGATGCGCCTTGCCTTGAATGCAGCGAAAATGTCCAAATAATGCTTTTGGCGCTGCGCAGTAGAGGAAACGCAATTCCTGCTCAAAAAACCTCCTTCCGAGGTCCGATAAGAGAATACCCGGCGTGTTGAATTTTGTAAGCATAGAATGGTGAAAACTGCAATGAAATGACCCCCGGCAATGCTTCGTCAAAACAAGACGGCCGGATGCCTTCATTCCCAGAATGCCAGGCCACAGCATCTGCAGACATGATTGAGACGCACAGGAACAGGTATACCTCCACCCGCGAGACGCAGACAGCCGACTCCTGAGGCGACCCCACCTGCGCCAGAAACGCCGCCCACCCCAACAGGTAACAGTTCTGGAACTCAACAGGCCCAAATGGTCAATTCGGCGGCCGGATATACGTATTCACCAACATCTCTTCCCAGTGCTGCATGTTTTACGCCTGATGCTGCAGCCCAGGATAGCCAGCACAGTACAGATTTCGATCCAGATATGCTGACTGATGCAGGAACATCCACCGGTTAGTACACTATCTGCTGTGTTGTAATGCAGCTGACTTCCCTTTTAAAGACCAGAGCAGCCTATTGAGTGAACCTGTAAGTGATGACGAGCCTTGTTTGAAAGGCTCGGGATTTTGAAGATAATTATTTTATATTTATCTGTATTATAAAAGAACAATGTAGTGATCAAGAAGAAAGAAGATGAAAACACTAGAAAGACTGCCAGCACAATGTGGATGAAGGACTAAGCAAAATCGAATGCTATTATGATGTGGATACACGCCTGGCAAAATTGGCATCAACGGAGCATCAACAATTTTTGTTCATGTAAGTCTGGTAATTCACAATTGATTTTGTTGTAGTCATGCATTATTGAAGTATTGGCCGCCTTTGTTGGCAAAAATCATATCAACACACTTCCTACCTCATCGTGAAAATGAGTGTCAACGGAGGGTCGACGATCATTGGTCATGCGTCCTGGGTAATCACACCCCTGATAGTTTGCAGTCAGTAAATAAATGAATCATCATCCGCCTGTATAAGCAAAATAGAGGAGGATACCCTGCGTGCCCCATCTCGATCATGAGCGTCAACGGAGTGGGAACGATGATTGGTCCTGTATCTTGCGTAATAAGGGGTGCGACAGGTTGCAGACAGTCATAAGCATATTATTGGCTGCTTCTATAGGCAAAAGTGAACGAGAAACGCTACATGCCCCCTGTTGAAAATGTGCATCAACGGAGTGTCAACGATTGTTGTCGTTCCATTATGGTTAATCACAGCGCAATGTGGCCGTTATGGTCTATATACATCTTTTTGACAGCTTTTCTACGCTAAAAGGCTCAGGAATACTTAGGGGGACCTCTGTAAATGACATGAGTTGTTACTGTCCCAGAGGATGTGACGGGAACATCCCATACCTATCTGCCTATAAACGCTGCCATCTCCTTGGGTATGGATTCATGTGATCGAGCGCCACTCATATTACCGAAGATGCAAGACCAATAATTGTTGATGCTCCGTTGATGCTAATTTTCAAGATGGGGTAGGGAGTGTTTCGCTTCTTTTTTTGTTATAAAGGCGGCCAACACTATGTACATGGCTATGAGCAATCTGTCGCCCCCAAGATTACCCAAGATACACGACCAACAACAGTTGACGCGGCGTTGACGCTCATTTACAGGATGTGGTAGAGCGCGTGGGTCTGTTCATTTTGATCACTACGGCGGCCGATGCATCGAAAATACACCGTAATGTACCAATATGAATCTTTCACCATTATCAGTAGCATATCCAAATCCGACCATAAATGTGAAGCCCACAATGCAGAACCAGAGATTGGCACCGACCGGTCTACCCCGACCTAGCAAAACTTGCGGGTTGACGGGTACGAGTCCGAGCTTGGCCCACCAGGAGTCAGAAGGTCGTGTTGAATGGAGTTTCCTATCCCGGTCCAGAGCCTTCGGTTCGGTTCCAACCCCTACTGACGCTGAGTAACCTGGAACTGTTGCCAACACTACCCTGACCTACCCAAGGCAAGCTGTCAGCATTCGCCGCCCGCTTGACCAATGTCATCCACTGGGCTCGAGTCTAATGTCAAACATTTTATGCATCGTCAAACCATACATGCAGCGACAAACTTTATATGCATTGTCAAACTTTATCTGCATTGTCAAACTTTATATAAACAAAGAATACAATGATCGACAAGATGTCTCTTCTTTGTTCAAGCATTCCAATATTCAAACCACTCTCTGGCCTTCTGACAGATCTCGAGCACGCTGTGTATAACCACTTCAGCACATCTACTGCCATTGACCCATTCCTTGGCTGTCTTTATGCAGGAATAGGTGACTTCGTAAGTGATTCCATGCAATGGACCACATACACCGTCTACATCAGCAAAATGTCAATCTGTCCGCAAGTCCCCTCCAAAGCTCCAAGACAATCCGGTCAACCTCGCCAGTGCTTCCAAGTACTTCCAGATGCTCCCAGGCCCCGCTAGAGCTGAGCAAAGTGCTCTCACACTCTTCAAGAGCATACTCAGGTGGTCCGATATGTGACTGATAGCATAGTCAAATTCTGGGGCAGCTGAGACCTCTACGCACCTCTGCGGGAGACTTGGTGCTGTATCCTCAGCGTAGTTGATCCTATGGTTCCACAATGATCAGGCATTTGGTCTATCATATTCAACTTTGTTACAGGCCCAAGATTTGCTGCATCAAAATATGGCATGTATTATCGATCTACGTTACTCTATATATATACATACAGTGAATTTGGCCAAAGACGGTACTGAAGGGTAATAGGAAGAGCATCTGAAGATGCCGATTGAGCGACCTTAATGATATACCTAACGGATATTGTGGCTGGAACATCTGGTTTTGGCCGGCACCAAGTGTGAGCAACGGTTCGGGACCGTCACTTTGGGTCTGTGTCCGGTTCCACACCTCACCGATTCCAAATTGGAGGTGTCGGTTGAGAATAAACTTGAACGGTCAACTCGGGCTCAGGTCCGGGTCAACACCACATCATTGCCAAATTGGTGGTCCAGGATGGCAGTATACCCGAACCATCAACCCGGATACAGTTGGATGGTCAACTCCCAACCTGTCAGAATTGGGCGGGTTGTCACCAGGTCGCCCAGAGGGTCCATCCATAGATTCAATTAAGGCTCTTGCTCTTGGAGTATGTGAATAGTGTCTTATCAAAATCGCATTTTCAACAACCAAGGATAAGTTTTTGCATGCTTGGCAGTTTGCCATATCAATTAATTTGGATTCGGTGTTTTACCTTCGATAAATTGTATCTTCGCCTCTCAGGGCAGTTGATAATTCCATTGTGAACACGAAGATCAGCACAATGCCTTGATTAACATATATGCAACAACTAGAACTGTTGACACTCCGTAGATGCTCATTTTCAGGGAGCGGCAGGGAGCATATCGCGGTTGTTTTTACCAGTAAAAGCTGCCAATATTTGATAAATGGATGTCCGCAACCAATTGGAACATAAATTACCTATGAAGCGACGCTGAAAATCAATAACTCTCCATTGAGGCTCATTCTCAGGATGCGGCAGCGAGCATGTCGCTGCGGGTTTTCCCAGTGCAGGCAGCCAATATCTGACGAATGGATGTCTGCAACCAATCGGAACATAAATTATCCAAGTTGCAAAGATAACAATTGGTGATGCTCCATTGAGGCTCAGTCTCAGAATGGGGCGGTGACCGTGTTGCTATCTCTTTTGCCTAGATAAGCTGCCAATGCATCGGTTAAACATAACAGTGACCTGATAGCTGTGTGATTACCATACATACAAAAGAGCAAATATTTGACGCGATGTTGACGCTCATTCTCAGCATCGGGCGGTGACTGTTTTGCTGTCTCTTGTGCGTATGCATGCTGCCAATACATCAGTGATGCATAATGGCGACCAAATCACAGCGTAATTACCGTCCTTACAAAACCACAACTCATTGACCCTGCGTTGGCACACATTTCAATGCAATGTCAATTCAGCATCTGCTGCCATCGATAATAGTTTTCATCATGATTTGAACTTGCTAGTAGTCCTCCTCACAGATTGAGACTTGGCCCTGTGGCAAAGCCCAGCGCAATGTCATTCGTCCACTGTTCGCTCTCACACTACAAAATTTTTTGTATCATGTCAAAAGGTTCATTGCGCCTGCTATACATCTGTGTATCAACCGGTATTCACAAGCTACTGCTCGCCATTCGCCCATAATGTATCTCTCACTTGAGCTCTTGTTCATGATCCATATAGAAGCTCGTGAAACATTAACACATTCTGCCCTGCTTCTGCTTCAATCCCCTAGTCCTCCTCATTTCGATCGCATTGACCGTCATCAACACCTTTTCTGCCAGCCTCTTTGACTTCTGTGTAGGCCGAATCAATCCAGGACCATTTGGCTCAGCGCTGACATTTCACTGTTCTGGGCATTCTGGGTCCTTGATGCTCGCGCCTTGCTCGATATCAGATTCAACATCCGCTGCTGAATCGTCTTCGCTGTCATTTGGATTATGTAAGTCCTCATTCCAGTGAAGCCAATCTTGACTGTCCGAAATGATTTCAGGTGCGCTATCATCCTCACTTTCAACTGGGTGATGGTTGATTCTGCAGATTCGGCTGACATTCAGTATTTCTGTTCGGCCTCCAGGGAGGTCCTTTGCAGACAAAGATGATGGCAAAGAGGATCTTTCTGACAATTTGAATGCAGCCGCACCATCATGTTGAAAGAGTGACCACAAAGCTCTGACTATCTCTTCCATGTCCGAAATGTATTACATGGCAGTCATCTGCTTGTATTGAGGGCGAGATTCCTTCTGGGTAGCCTGTAGGTTTCGCTGCCCTGCCACATCTCCAAGAAGTCGGGGACCATGCCCATTCTGTGCAATATCCTTTCTTCCGCCTCTTTCTTCATTTCCGACCCGTTTTCTGTGTTCGTTGCATATACTTCTGGGTCAGTGCTTCTCAAAATCCTGTTATTGGGTGGGACAAAGTGCCTTGCAAGGAGGTTTTCTCGAAGGGTCTCGCCTGTGGTTTTTGACTGCCTCCAGCCGCTAACATCTCAGCCAAGGGAAATGCTGGCCTCCACTCCAATACCATTTGATATGATGGAGAATATGACAAGCGCCACATTGGAAAGATCGGTGTACTGTGAGTGCGTTTGGTCTAGTTGACGCCACCGGTCGGCTAAGTCCACTAACAAAGATGTACTGCGAATCTCTATTGGGTCGAAGTGGTAATCATCCCGATTCAGATCCAGTTGACCCCAGATTTTTGGAGCTTCAGGCCGTGATTTCAAATAAAGCGAGACAGCAGTCGATAGACATGATGCGCGATGGCTTTGTCAGGGTGTCATCTGAGCCACATTGTTAGGCTTGAAGTATTCTTCATCATTGCTGGACAAATCTTATGGATCAAAGGATGTTTTACAGGATCTTGAAGCAATTGTAGAGGGGATGAGGAAGCTGCTCAGTAACCTATTGTGCTTATTGTCCGGCACATATCGATGTTTGGCACTCTGTTCATTCCCTATGTTCCTCAGAGAGGCCTCATGGTATTGCATAGTATAGGATGTCCCGTCCTTAGGATCATTATCAATTCCGTTGACCCACTTTCTAAAAGAACGCAATGTCTCAAAAGGACCAGGAATATGTGCAGGAATGAGAAGCATGGCCTTCATTGGAATCACTTCAGCGTAGTAGTTGGACTGCTTCTGTCGAGGTAACTTCACCGCGCAGAACAAGTCTTCCTTCCATTGAGTCTTCTTGTTAGCCAGAGCTCTCTTCACGGTATCCAAATGATCGAACCTGTCATTGTACACTGTGATAACGTGATGCAATGTGACTGTATGCCTCTTTGACATCCACAGAGTCCAATATCAAAATGGCCTCAATACTTCGATGACAAACTTCACAATGGTCCACTGATCTTCGGTTGTGAAAAGTGGCCAGTAATCGGAGGATTTTGGATTTTGGAACCACTCACGTGGGGATTCCGGTAATCGGTAGGCGTGCTCGAGCATCACCTGTATTGAGTTCCACCGTGTCTTCACATCCATAATCGGTACTACAGCAATCCGAAGTTGGGCTGTTTGATACTCAATGAACTCGTTTCGACAATCGGGTGTCAGAGTGATCAACACAGCAAGCATTCACGTCCATATGAAGGTCAATTTCAGGACTTCCAAAATATCATGAAATACGCACTTTCTCTATTTTCTCTGCTAAACCTGGTTTCATGGCCAACACCTTATTGATTCTAGTGTTGCCCTCTTTCGGATGTCTTCGACTCTTCCCAATGTCTGTGCTTTCATTCTCTCCAAATTGCTGATCGCGCTCATGGGTTTCCCAAGACTTGTTGCGGCCATTTACACCGAGACTGCTCATGAATGCAACTAAAGCCCGCTGTTTGACGTCCTCCATGCAAGGTATGTGGTTCCTCAAAGCTGGCCACTGGATTTCAGAGGCCTCAAGTGTTGATTGCAGCTTGTGTGTCATCGAGTAATCTGAGGAACCATTATCAGTCGTGATACCAAACAAATGGCCATTGGCAACCTCAAAATGATCAAGCACGTCCTTCAAATGTACGGCTAGCCCTGCTCCTGTATGTGGGCTGTCAACCAATCATCTATAATGAGCTTTCCAAACAGGATAAGAACAGGCTACCAACCTCAGCGAATGCAGGTTGAAGTACACATAATGCCCAATCTCGATCCATATAGTAAGCAATGACCCATGTTATGGCTAGTTCTTCTGGTGATGTCCATCAGTCCAAAGCTAAACTCACTGAATTTTGTGACGGCAATTGCTTCTTAATTGCATCCACAGTCACTCAATATCTGTTCGGGCAAATGTTGCTCAGGGTTGTGGCGGAGGGCAACACCTAGTCATCGCGTAATGCCATACATGACCGTCTTAGGTCTAGATTTGATATAATGTTCCGTGGCACATGAGCCGAAACAAACCCTGACATGAGGTGGTGATTCCATGTGTCTTGGTGAAATTTGGAAATTTCAAAGTCCTTAGCTGCGAGTTTGGGTCATTTTGTTTGTCATTTCGGTCAATATGGATCAACCTGGATTTCAAAAATGATCATTCTCTGCGAACTTACTCTTGTGGTTCTTCGACTTCCTTGCCTCTGCAGGATGGCCAAAGAAGTTTCCTAGGCCGTCGAACAAGTCACTTCAGTAACCTCTGACACCGTTAATTCGTTCAACTTTGCGATTTTACCTTTTCGCAGCAAGTGATCCCCCATGGAGCTGGTCCCATGTTCTGATGGATGGCAAAGAACTTGATGACATACGTTACATGTGATGCCAGGGCTGCCTGTCTCCTCTATCCCGCAGTGTAAATAGAATCACCACTAAGGTGCATGTATAGAATTATTCCAATCAGTAGGGCGCTTCGAGGCTACATCGATTGAAGCACAGCAAACATCGAAGATGATTTGAACAGTAAGGTTGGTCATATCACGAATAAAGACAAGTTCATTGTTCGAAGAGATCTTAACTATTGTTAGCAACAGGTCGGGGTAATCGGCCAGCAGGCCAGTTGTTGGCAGGCGGTTTGGTTCGGTTCAGTTCCACACACGGCTCAAACCTGACACGTTTTAGCTTGGCGGGTTTGTCACTCAGAGGGACACGAGCCAGCGGGTATTCGGCCCGGTTGGAACCGGACTGCGGTTTTATTTTGCGGTTCCCACCACTTTGCAAGTACTTTGGCTCCGATTAAGTAGTTGAGTTTGCATCGTATCGTGATATGATCAGTACGTAGATTGTGCAGGTCTGGCCGCTCTTGCACCTCAGGCATTTCAATTTGCAATCCAACTGATATTTGTTGAGTAGCTGTGAAAAAAGGGCCAATGTTGAGCGAAATTTGTGGGTTTTTGATAGCGACTCAACAAATATTGGTCAGTTCGAATATCTGAGATCGGGAGTTAAAGAGCGGCTGGAAATGCACAATGTACGTACTGATCATGTCATGATACCATCAGACCTCAAATTCTTAATTTTGGAGGCAATATTGCGATGTGGAGATGCCAGGTTGTTGGTGATAAAATCGGCCGATTTGCAATGGGCCAGGTTTTTCGTGTGGTAAGACACGTTGCCACGGTCCGGGTTCGGGTGCAACCGAAACCCGAACCGACCTGGCAAATTGGACCTGTTGCTAACACTCATCTTAACCTCGAGGAATGGGGCGTTCAAAGATTTTGAATCTGACATGGCGGTAGAAATTGGATATGTGGGAAATCTGACCCGAATGACTGCCGAAGGTACAGATTCATTAAATCAGACTGCAGGTTTATAAATATTGATTCTACAGCTACAAGCAACAAAATCAGATCTGTGAGACATTGTATGCATAGTTGTGAAGATGAATACCAGGGCATATTGAAGATACTGACCGCATAAGACTGACTTCAGTAACACTTCGATTCAGTTCATTGCTGTGTGGCTCACTCAGCCCTCACAAAAATCCTTGACGCTCGGTGGGGGCTCAATTGTAGGACGTGGAAGCTATAGCCTCTAAACCATCTTTGCCCATAAGGGCAACTGATATGTGGAGGATTGGAAGATGTCGTTCCCCAGCCCTTGAATTATCCATGATGCATGACCAGAAATCGTTGACGCTCTGTTGATGCTCATTGGTAGCAGGTGGGAGCAGTATCATCAGTAGCGGTTTGGGCCTTAGAGGCCCCCACTGCATTGATTCTGGGTCAACGGCGATGCACAGCTTTTTGAGTGTCCATGATGCAAAACCACAAATTGTTGATGCTCCATTGATGCTCATTTTTAGCAGGTGGTAGTGATATCGTCTCTAGAAATTTTTCCCATACAGCCAGCCAATGAATTGATTATGGGTTAACGCGATTCCGTAGCCCCTACATTGCCCAGGATCCATAACCAAACAGGATTGATGCTCCGTGGACACTCATTTTCAGGAGGTGGTAGCGATCTCGTCACCATCATTTTTTCCCATAAAGGCGACCTATATATTGATTATTGGTCAACGCCAATGCAAAGCGCTTTGAGTGTCCATGATGCAAGAGCATAAATTGTTGACACTGCGTTGAGGTTCATTTTTAGGAGGTGGTAGCGATGTTGTCGCTGGCATTTTGACCCATGAATGTGGCCAACATTTCGATTATAGGTTAACATGGTCGCGCTGCTGTGTGATGATCAATGATGCAACATCAAACAATGTTGAGGCTCCGTTGATGCTCATTTTCAGCTGATAGCAGCCATGTTGACACTAGCATTTTTGGCCTTGAAGGCGGGCAATACTTTGATTATGTGTCACAGTGACCCTGTCTTTTTTGATTATCATGTTGCATATATGGTTTATCTCCTGTCGTATGGCTTCAGTTGGGCTGATGCATAATCTCTCTAAGATGATGGTCATTCCATACTCAGCTGGAGATGCCACTCGGCTGGAGATGCCAGCTGAGTGCACATGCATGCGTACAAGACATACAAAGACATACTCCGACTACCAGGTATATAAGTCCATGAATGTACCTGTACTTTAGAATATAAGCTTCTCTAGCATCACTATTTCAACAGGTTATGAGCCAGGCGCCCTCTGCAATCTTTACTCCAAAAATACTCTATTTATATCTTACAATTTAAGAGCCTCAAAAACCCTAACCCACTCACAACCATCCCTGCTCATCAGCCGCAACACCATCACCATCCATGACTCTACATCGTCACCTTCCTAACCTCCGCCACTCTAAAAACATGTCAAACGAAACATTCAAGACTGATCATGGCAATGTGCCCAAGCTGACCAAGGAAAACTACCCTGTCTGGAAGCAAAAGATTCGCCGAGTCCTCATCGCCAAGAAAGCCTAGAATATCGTCACCGGTGTTGAACTCCTCCCTGTCGGCAACGGCGTCGCCCTACGCCTTCTACAAGAAAGCTGGCATGACCGAGCCAATAAAGCACTAGCACAAATACACCTCGGATGTTGCGACGAACTCCTTCCACTCATCGACGATATCCACGACCCCGTGGAAATGTGGGAAGCACGTAGGAACCGACTTGACAATGCCTCAACGAACCTCGGCCGCACTCAAGTCCTGCAGAAGTTCACCGCCTCTCGACCATCGACAGACGAAACGGTTACCCAGTACTTTACCAAACTAATCGCCTTCCGCAAGAAGTTGATCGGCACCACCGAAAATATCACCGATGACGCCATGAAGACAGATATCTTCACTACTCTATCTAAGTCATTTGAAACGACCATCCAAATTCTTGAACAACGGATCCCAGCTCCCATGGCCCAGCAGTGTATGCATGCGATCCGCAAATATGCCGAGCGGACGACCCTAACAAATGAAATCGGAGATGCGTCCACCGGAGCGGCCCTATACTCCTGTAGCGGAAATCGTGGCCGTGGCCGTGGCGGATGAGGTGGCGGACGCGGAGGTGGACGAGGAAACGGACGCCAGAAGCACAAATGCACATACTGCAAAATGGACAATCATACCACCGAAACATGCGAAAAAAGAAAGCACGCTGCAAGCGATACAAATACCTCCAGGAACGACGAGCGGACATGCTACCACTGCGGTCTCACAGGACACATCAAAGCCGACTGCGTCCACTTCAAACGTGCCCGGGATCAACACAACATGGTCAACAAGAGCACAGCATCTGCCTCGCTCGCTACAGCAGAAGATCGCGACCTGATCTGACTAGCCGAAAATGCAACCGCACTCACCGCAGCCTCCGCTCCAGCTGCATGGGTCATCGACTCCGGAGCATCTCACCATTTGTGCAATGACCGCACCAGATTCAACTCAATAAAGAAACTTCGTCAGCCAGTAGTCATTGAACTCCGAGACCATAACAAAGTTACAGTAAGCCACCATGGTCTCGTTAACGTCTCACAGGAATACGAAGTCAATGCCCTATACACGCCTACGTTCCGGCTCTCCCTTCTCTCCCTTAATCAATTGGACACAGCCGGATACACATCCACATATGGACATGGCAAGTGGGCCATATCATCTCCATCGATTACAATCACAGGCAATCGAGTCAATGATCTCTACATCATATCTCCCGCAACTGCACTCACTTCGATAGTACCAAGCATGCCTACGAAGTCCACTTCAAGAAGGAGAAAGAAGAAGAGAAAAAGAGCATCATCGAGCGCACACACCACCATACCATCAATCGCGCACTCCACCGAGCCTTCTACAAGCCCCCTCCACACTGCCTCTCCAAGTGCAGCCAGCACTGAACGACCATCTGCCACCGAATCTCCAAAGCCCAGTCTCACAATCTCAGAATCATGACTGTGGCATCGCCGTCTAGCCCACATTAATCCTACTACCCTACGATCTCTAATTGATGGATATACAAAAGACGACTCAATGTGCACCGTATGCATCCAGGCCAAGCACAAGCAGAAGATCATCAAAGTCATAACCAGGCGCACTACAAAGCCATTTGAACTCATACATTCGGACGTGTGCGGACCATTCTCCACGCCCACGTCCGCTGGCCATCGCTACTATATCCTATTCATCGATGACTACGCACGATACACCTCCGTTTGGGTCCTTCCAGATAAGCAGTCAAAGACATGCAACTCAGCCTACCAATCATTTCAGGACCGAGTTGACTCCATGGGATACGAAGTAAAACGATTTCGGTGCAACAATCGCCGCGGAGAATATGACGATAAGACCTTCCGACAGGTGCTCGCTGCTCATGGCACAACATACGAACCATGTCCTCCCTACGCTCACCATAAGAATGGCGTTGCCGAACGCATGATCCAGACCATCACCGAGAAAGCACGATCCATGATGATTGACTCCCAGGCGCCACTTGTCTTT
>Ga0307512_10001154_pt1 | contig 38443 bp, 37 predicted proteins | sample 14_EM_MG_FD_200267 | JGI IMG/M metagenome (GOLD analysis project Ga0307512, IMG submission 200267) | Populus trichocarpa ectomycorrhiza microbial communities from riparian zone in the Pacific Northwest, United States - 14_EM | ecosystem: Host-associated > Plants > Roots > Unclassified | place...
AAACGCTTCGAATAGACACTAGCTCGAGCAGAGATGTGAACCTTAAATGTCCGTAGAACTAAATCTCGCGAGCTCAAGTGAACGATCACTCACCGCTTGATAGTCCGTCCAAATGGATTTGTGAACATCACTATGTAAAGTATAGACAAAAGTAAAAGAAGAGTCGAAGAGCGGATGCTGATTAGCCAAGAGTAGATAGCATAGTAGAATTATCTCCATTATACTTCATACAGGTAGTTTACAGACGTCATCAAATGGGCTAGTGCTAGGTCATATATGCCCTTATCGCATTGGACTTTCAGCCAAATAGCTCATTCAATTTGATTTCAAAATACATTCGTGCAAGCACGAAATTTGGCTTTCCCTTCTCTTTTTTTTTTGTACTTTTGAGAAACCAGGCGGGTCTGGGTTCGAGACGCAGATAGTACTTGCTCCCTGATGTTCTCCGGACAGGTACAGCGGCTGCGTAACTGACAGAAGCGCCCTATTTATACGGACAAGCGCCAGGGACAGATCACATAGTCGCTGTACAATCGCCAGCCCTGTCTGGAGAGGCACCGATTTGCTCCTATTAAATTCGGGGATAAGCTACTCTAGTTTGCAGCGTTCATGTTGGCTGGGTCATATATATTTTTGTAATGTTCTTAAAACAGTCAAATAGCTCACTCAAATCAATCAATCGAACACCTTCGCAATGCGAAATTTGGCTTTATCTCTTTTTGTTTGTTTGTTGCTTTTTAGAAGCCGGGAGGCTTGAGTTCGAATCCGGGTGGTGGTGGCAGTTTGTGCATTCATGAACGTACATGAACTTGTCAATTTTAGCTTTCCCTGGCGTTAATCTGATACTACGAAGTGCACGTAGCCTGGAAAGATTGCATTTTCTATACTCTACGCTGGTCAATCCGGCTTCATCGACGATATCACGTGATTTGACCGTCCCACACTGAGTGCTGAGGTCACGCGGAAGTAACGGAACTGACGGCACACTCACGTCCAATTAAACCCTATATGGCTGTTTGTTTGTTTGTTGGAGGGGGATAAAGCTATCGTATTGATTTCTATATGCTTTACGGTATATATATCACTCGAGCTGTCAATTCGCTTGAGCAACTTCACCCTAATCTTGATGCTTACGCAGAGCATGTCAATATCACATCGATCGATGGTCGAACCACTCTTTCTTCTCTCGCAACTCTTTCCGTTATACTCGTATTATCTGTGACGTGACTCCTCCGTCGAAAGGCATCCGGATTGCCCCTTAGATGTTTATCGGCTTATTGGAGGGTATTCAATGCGCTGTTTTAGTACCTATCAAAGTTTCTAGGAAAGATAATAAGCCCAGATCCAGAGGGTATAAGAAAAGCTAGAGTTGGTGAACTATAGTGATTGTGGGAACGGTCTATACGTGTCAATTTTTCTAATTACCAACTCCTCTTTTGCCGGCTTTATTATGGCCATTTATGGCAACCAGTAAGTTATTTAACGCACCGCAAAAATTCTAGTGGCTGTTGCGGTGTTAATGAAATAGGTTGTGCAGGCTGAAATTGCGCCTTTAATAGGTTAACTTTTCACCTACCTCGCACGACCACTCCCCACCTTCACAAGTCGGTATACTTTACTTTCCCAAACGCAGAGGTGCTGACAAGTTATAAGGCAGGGATAAAGCCGCTTCCCAGCCCAAAAACGCATCAACTCCGCCAATTCTACATAGCACACATTGTTTACTCTCACGCCAAAAGTTGAATATATCATATCCAATCTCCTTACTCACTACCGTAACAAATATCAAAGGTCTAATTATTTTTATTTCGTGTTCGTTAATAGCTATTGTTTACGGAGGTTACCATGGTGGGATATCTCCAAGTGCAAGTTACTAAAGTTCTACTAACTTTCTACAGGAAGTGATCTCTGTGATACTTCTGGGAGTTGTGGCGGTGCTAGAGGCCTCCAAAAAGAAACCAGAGGAAGAGCGGTTAGCCACAGAGGCACAGAGGAAGGCGGAAGAACAGACCCGCGAAGATGCGAAGAGGAAGGATTTCGAAGAGCAGGCCAAGAGAGACGCTGAGAAGAAGGAGGAAGACGCCCAAAGAGAGGAAAATATCCCCGCTTGGAGGATAGAGGCCGACTACAGGCGATGAGAATGAGTTGAGGACAAGAGGAGGGAAGAAGAAAATTGATGTGCTTGTGAAGCGGAAGTTAGGCGGCAGGCAGAACAGAAAGCTCTTGAGGAGGTCCAACAGAAAGAACAGCAAGCCCGTGAGGAGGCCGGCAAAAAGCGACGATGCAGACAGGAAGTACAGGGGGAAGCTCAGTCCCGTGCATACGCTAATAGGAGAGAGAAGGATGAACGGAAAAGACGTGAAGACGCTGAGAAGAAAGAGCAAGAAGAAAGAAAGGCCGGTGAGGAAGCGGAGAAGAAACAAGAGGAAAGCGGAAGATACGTGAAGACGCAGAGAAGAAAGAGCAGGAAGAAAGGCCCGTAAAGAGACAGAGAGAAAACAGGAGGAGGAGCAGAAAGCCCAGGAAGAAGCGGAGAAAAGGGGGGGGACTCGAGACGATGCAGAAAGAATGAGGAGGAAGAACGAAAAGCCCGGGAAGAGACCTATGGGGAGTGGAAAATTGCTATTGATTAACGCCTTTCGTGGATTGTGGAATAACGCTCCAGCGTTGCTGCTACAGGAACTACGGAGATAACTCTAGAAACATCGTTATTCTCTGATCCGCGCCGTAGCTTGCGATTTATATGGTACGATATATCCGGCGGTGGCACTTAAATGATTTTAGATTGGCAGTATTTCATTTTTTTGTGCCCAGCTGCAGATGGCTGGGCGCGAGAAAAAGTACTTCAGGTGACAAGCACTATTTATTTTAACTATTTGATTGTTTCGTACGATATTCAGTTTAGGGAGGTTGGTTAAATGGCTCTCCCAGTACACATAGCGGATTCAACTATATAGTTGGACGCCAAGACTTTGAAGAAATATCAACAGTACGGGTCCGGCAACCCTCTCCGTGCCTTCATTGTCCACTCGAAGTCGGATCAACACAACAAGAACATAGCAGCCGACATGGGATATGAATCTGATGGCGATGATCGTGGTCACCGCAACGCTCTCTATACAGATTCTAGAAGTGAATATATCGACACGACCAAGAGGGACCTTAGATCTAACCTCGAACGATATGAGCTACCTTAGCAACGAGTTTATATGGTGTCCAAAGACTTCATAGCCAAACTCATGCTTGGCCAAACTCCGGCGAATCAAATCGACGAAACAGACCTTCTCACAGAACTTGGGCTGCTGCCGCCGTCATGACCGAATTTTGCAGCACTCAGTTGGTACAACGCTCAGGAGACATAGGAGGATTGATTTATTTGTTTGAGACATCCGAAAAATTGGAGTTATAATGCGAGCAACATGGTGGTTTTTGAGAGGGAAAGCGTAGGAGATTTACCAGATTTTTAGTGTTTCATGGCTTTTTGGAGAAGCCCTTGTGTTTTTTCAGTCTAGTGTTCGAACCAGTGATGTGTTGGAGAATTTGATCATTCTCTCTTCAAGTTCCACAGATCTGTTCGCGTTCCGTCAGCTGCTAATCCATTCCTATGCTTCTGTTATTTAATATGCTTCCTTTTCTATCATTGCTAAAACTCATCCACCTGAACAGCTGTAGAGAATGAAAGGGCAGAGAATTCTTTGGGCTTTTTTGTCACCCCACCCAGAGACTATTTAACCTATTGACAAAGATCACAAGGCTCTGGACAGACGGCGGGTTGTGACGACATCATTCTAGGAATACAATAGCTTTTTGCATTATTATTAAGTGATTGGGATTATTTTAACGAAGGTCTTCACTTCATGGCCCATGCCATCACCGTTCCAAAGAATCCCGCCTCATCCAACTTGGCTGGCAACAAGGTCTGGATCAATGCTGTGGCATCTGACAATAGACCGTCGTCGCCGTAGCCGTGGCAATGGCTTGGTATGTCGCCGCCCTGAACCAACCTAAATTAATCCTGGCCACGACGAAGAGAAGACGGAGTTTCTAAGTATGATTGAGTAATGGAATGAGAGTGTAGTTATTAAGCATCCTAGGGAAGGGGGCAAGGGGAATTTGGGTAGCGTCAGTGGAGTTTGGTCAAATAAACTAGGGGTGAGGACGTTACGATATTATGATTATCCGAATACCAGCAGGTATGTTACGATATTGGGAATAGTTTTTTTGCCCCACTAGAGATTTGCAACTCACGCTCCTCCTCCTTTTTCTCCTCCCTCATCTCCTCCCTCTCCTCTCTCTCCTCCTCCCGTTCCTTTTTATCTATCCTTCCCATATTTTCCCCCCATGCCTACTAGTTATAGCTCGGTTTAACGTCAACGTCACACTACGGTTCTGCATCTGTTCAATACCGACAACATCAACGATGTCCATTGAGTATTCCTAACTGGTCAGTCCGTTCGGGTAGGCCTCCGACCGGGCCGATCTATGCTAAATGAGGCGTTCTGAGATCTCATCCGGCCGGTCTGTGGATCTATAACTCGTTTATCCGACCGACCTGTAGTCATCTGCAGGACAAATGCACAGAGACTAAAAACCCCAAAATCACCCGGACCTATCATCGAGAGTTTCAAGATATCTATTGACATTCCCAGTTATTCATCGCTGCATCCAGGGTAGGTATTCGCAAACATGCAGGTATTCAATATTTCTGACAAGTGATCTAGCCAGCCGCTTTATGCCAAGTGAGGCTTTCCTAGAGTTAGATAGTCTTTATATGACTATTACAGATCTGCAGGTGATCAGGCGGTTGGTATGATCGATTGGGACCACCGCATCCAAGTGGTGATCCCTATTAGACCTATCGCAACCGCTTTATTACTGCCATAGCAAAGCGAGTCGTGCAGAAGAAAAACAGAAGCGCAAGAGGAATTTCGCAACAGATATTGATTATAGGCCTAGGGCTAGAGTATCGGCACGCAGAAAGAAAAATGATTGATTCCACTGCAAAGCTATTCAATCCAACACGTATGTTTGGTCAGACGGTAAATTCTGCCCAGATTTTACGAGGTATGTCCTATTCTCAATGCAATTATTCTACGCGGGAAATAACATTGCCTGTAGATCTTGCACGGCCCCAATGAATTGGAAATTGCAAAATTATAGCAAGACAAATGGTTTCAAGGTTCTCATGCGGTTATCAGTTTTATTCAAGCCATGAAACTACTTCCCGCAACAGACAGTACAAGGCCGAGATTGTGCAATTTCTAACACTGCTAAATACCCTATGCCCTTGCTGAAGGCGGAAAAGAGATTTGCGGATACCAACAGCGAACAAACGCTTTGGTTCATTGACATCCAGCCGGTAGAACGCTGGTGTCATGCTGGGCCCAACTTTCAAGGGCCGCTGTCCTTTTTTGCAAAACTTCTACCGCAAAGACCAAACAAAAAGGCTCACTATTATCCCGTTCCATCCAAAACCGAGTGAGAGCTCTCACTCCTTACCAGAAATGACCTAATTTCTCGCATTTCTCAGGGCTAAAATGCGCCCAAGAAGCCTCTGGTCAATTCAATCACCAATTTCATCGACACTAAACACGATACGACATGACATGATTTTACTCTCCGCCAATTTCAAACTACCCAATACCAATCTGGCCTCTATAGCTGCCCTTTAAGGGTATATCCCTTGGTTTTTGGTAGCGAGAAAGTGGATTTTAATGTGTTACTACTACGACATTGAAAAAACATCGAGCGTCTGGTAGTTGCTGCGTGGTATGACTTCCCCTGGTCTTCTGAGAAGGTGGGCCCAGAATTTGGGCATGGGGAGCTGAAGAATTATACCCCTCACCATCCCTGGGGTTGTCGGTATTTATAGAGTTAACGCTGAAGGTATGGGTATTTGGGGGGTGGATATCTTCGTGAGGTGGTCAGACTATAGTCTGGATTTTGGCGATTTACTTCAAGGGGTAAAGTCGAGTATTTCTTCATTTCTGGATGGAAAGCAAGCAACACAAACCCTCTTAGCATTTTCCGTCTCACCAACCCGTCGAAGCGGAGCAAAGTCTCGGTAAAGCCTTGCGAAGTGTTGCTGCTGGTCTACCTGAGGGTGGGAGAAGGTTCTATTTTCTCTTCCCCTCACTATCGGAGGGTGGAAGGTGGTTCTGTTTTCTCTTCTCCATACTACCTCAGCCACCACATAACCTCAACATACAATACGAGCTATATCCCCACCAACTATGACAATGATGTGAATGGCATATATCAATTCCTCACCAACAGATAAGTTAGATATGTCTGGGACTTTCAGTTCCTATTACCTCATGAACTTTAATCCAGACAATGGCAGCACATATCCCAAACATGACCGTCCTTTGCTATCCAAACTACCGCCACCATAGGGTCAAGCAGGGGTAAAGAGTTCCTGGAAGTTCAGTTCTGTTGGTTTGTTTGTTGGATTGGGCTGGACGTGAAGAGGAGGGATGGAGTGGAACCACTGGCCATGCAGCCTGACGGAACATGCCCCCCGGGCCTGCCTCCCTAAATATTCCTGCTACCTTAGAGAATCACAGTTGTGTCTTGTATCGAGGTGGGCCCAGGGTTAATGGGGATAAATTTTGGAGGTTCAAGTTGGTTTATCTGTTGACTGGGCGAGGATGAAAATGTGGGCCCTTCCCTGCACCCCTAAAATACCTCTACTAGAGGGAGGAGAGAGAGTCAACGGGGGAATCCTATCGATTCAAGTTTCTTTGTTTATTTATTTGTATTGGGAGTGAAACTCCGGACCCCTCCCCTCCCTCTCCGCAATACCGCAACCATACAGTCTGGGAGGCGGGAGGTGGGGGTGGAGAAGTTCTGGAGGTTCAAGTTGTTTTGACCGGGGGTGAAGATGTGAATGGAACTCTCTATAACAGTTTGTAAACAAATATTCAATAGATCCACCGTGGGTATGTACAAGACCATTAACATTTGTGACGCATTGTCACCGGAGGAGGGAGTTTTGGATAAGTTGACGCTTGAAGTTTGATAGATATATCTTCGCTCTTAAGGATAACTACCGCATACGCACGCACATTCCAGTTGTCTACCAGCACATGTCCACTCCAGCTCATCGCTATAGATACTTACACTTCACACCCATACGATGTCCTTAATCGAGTAAGTTGCCATGATCTGATATCACTATATCAGCGTCATATTTCCTAACCCTAGCGACGTAAAGACTGCGTTTACACCGTCGTCCTAGCCAGCATCATTTGCACCAGTTGGGTCGTATTAAATGTACCTTCAGGATATTATTGATCTACGTGTAATTCCTATTCCACATTCCTCCATCTTACTACACAATCAATCACTGCTAGTCACAAACAGGAACGATTGACAAAAAAGCAATCGCATTTTAAAAATACAGCTCCCCTCATTAAACCATAAACGGCCTCCACCCCTCCACCAGCCCATCAGCAAGTTTACTCGCTACCGCCCAGCTAGGCAAAAACCGCTCCACCTCCCACAGCGCCGGAATCTCCGCTCTCGCATCATTCGCGTCGCTCCACAGACATATGACCTTTCCTTTCAGACCCGGCGTCTCGTCGGTCGCATTCCACGCAAAATCAACAACCCACCTTTGCTCCCACGTCCGACTCCACAGCCTCACCTCCACACTACCCTGCGAGGGCACCGGCTTCCCAAGCATTTTGTGATCCCCCGATACACCCACCTCCACCACCGGCTTCGAAAACTGCAATTTGCAGGCGCGGGTACTGCGGCCGTGAAGTGAGATACGTGCCTTTCCCTTGCCGAGGTCGGTGAGGTTGTACTGCACCCAGTCCTTCATCATCACCTCTGGTGGAATACCGGGGATTCCCGGAACTACGACTGGAGACTGCGCGTTCCAGCTGACGCGGTTGAGGCCGACCCTTAGCGGGTCAGGCCCGACGGTTACTTGCTGCTCCTGTGCCGATGGCATGTAGTCTATAACAATATTCTCGACAAAGTCGGGATGGCCAACGAGGTAGGCGGTGTTGATTCCCGTCTCCAACTCGACGGACTGCTGGAAGTACACCTTAAGCCTGTATTTCTCGGAGAACGGGAATGCGGTAAGATTATAAATTAGTGTGCCGATGAAGACGACAAAGATAAAGGTAGTGATGTGGTATGATATTCTATGATAGAATGGCGACCCGGGGAGGAGCAGCACGATGGATAGGATCCCCATGAGGAGGTAGATAGTCAATGTGCTGGATCCATCTGCGCTGGTTTGGTTGAGTGCAGTGCTGAGAATTAGGCCAACTGATGCCGTGAAGATAAGGGGTACCGGTACCGAGAGGAAAAATTGGATTATCCAAACCCATGTAGGAAGATCTTTGGACCACGGTTGTTCTTTGCCATAGATGCCTTCGGGTGCAACATATTCCTCTTCGCATTCCTCCGCTCCATCGTTGCCGCGTCTGGCATAACCCCCAAATGTCGTTGGACGGCTAACTCCACGGAAAAAGGGTGTGTCTTCGGTGGCTTCTTCGGTGGCTTCTTCGTACTCTCCATCTGACGGCAGAGTATCGCTGGCTGCAATCTGTGAATGGCCTTCAGAACCGTAGGACGTTCCCTGTGATAATCTCGAGCTTTGGGCTTCTTGATTTGATTTCTTCGGGAGTCTGCATAATTCCAGCAACGAGATCCAGGCCGATAGGAATACGCCAGCATATGAGATCAAAGTAAAATATCCGCTAGCAAGCTGCGCGCGGTCAATAGAGACGGCCACTGCAATCAAAACCACCCACCATAATAGCCACTGCTCGATAAAGGCGTATCCCCTTCCTAGCGCCGTAGGGCGGACGGTATCAGCATCAGCACCGCGGAGAACAAACCAGGCCAAGCTCCACCAGATGGACAAGAACATCGCCCACACAGAGTACTGCGAGGTGTACGCTATCATTGGATTAACTTTGTTGACCAGGAACGCAACGCCAACGACGGCGCCACTGGCAATCACGAATGCAACTGGAAAGCGAAATAGCCCTCGCCAACCTCGAGTGGTCTTGGGGAGGTTCGAGGAATTAGGTTGCGGATATAGCGGCGTATTGCTGAGATAGTAGAGCTTGCTGTTGATGTACAGGAAATAGGTTGTGAGAGCCATCACAACGAACGGAACAACGATGAAAGTGATAGTCAATGCAAACAAGCTATGCAATCGGAGAAGACCGAAAGCTCGACCAAACACTACCATCATTAGCAACATAGATGCGGTTTGAATATTATGCATACAGTCAAACCACACTCCGTCATGGCCAGTTCCGGCGGGATTTCCTGCTTCATGATCAAACTCGCGGCTGGTGTCAGATGTGGCGGCTTCCAAGATTTCTAACGAAGATCCTAGCATATGCCAAAGAGATTCCTTCGATGCTGCAACTTATCAGCCCGAAGCAATATCGATATAGGCCATGGAGCTCACTGTGTTTGACATCGTCGTCCTGAGTATGATACCGGCTCCGCGGTTCCCAGAATGCCACATCCAACCCTCTCATGCCAAGATTCTCCGTAAACACCTTGTAGTCTGTTTGGCTCTTAACCAACCCCTGTTTAAACCCATCACCGCTGACAACAGTTCCAAAGGGCCTTTTGCATTGCTTGTACCACTTTGTCACTTCCATATCGGTAGATCGGAATAATGTAGCACGACCACCAGCTCCAGCTCCTTCTAGGTTCAAGAACGAATCTTCCCAAATCAGCGCACACACCCGCAAATAGCTCGGAGCACCCACGAGAGATATTAGCCATCGGATGAATCGCGAACGCTCTTGCACCATTCTGCAACAATCAGCCTAGCTCACCGCTACTCCACGCTCGGGGCATACCAAGTAATCCTCCTCACCATTATTCAACAACGCAACCAGCCCCCTTTTAATCCTTTTTTTGCCCTTCCTATTCGGATGTGTAAAGCTCTGAATAACCTGCAGCACCGAGACCACCGCCATGCCATCGTCTGTGGCACCGTAACCCGTAGAAACGCTATCATAGTGCGCGTTAACAAGCACTGGGCTCAACCCCTCCTCCGTACCGTGGATATAGACTACGATATTCGTTCCCTCAAAGTAAACTGTCAATCCGTTTGTGCCTTCCCCGGGAAAAAGCACATTACTATCGTTATCATCCACCACCTCGACGGTTCCATCATAGCCACTCTTCTTATTCTCCCGCACAATATCCTCGATCCGTGTGAGCAAATAGTCTCGAACCTCGTCGTTTCGCTTCGCATTGTACGGCCGGAACTGGCCGGTGATAAGTCGGAGGTCCTGCCACGCGTCGGTGAGGTTGATGCCCCATGACGCGAGCTCAGATGAAGGCGCGATTGACGGCGGGACAAGGTGAATCCACAAGAGAGAGGCGAGAAGGGAGATGTAGGTTATGACTGTGAGGATTGTGACGGGGGTGGGGCGGAAGGCCACAGCATCTTTGAAGGACATGGTGATGGCGTCGAGGTCGTGGTGGAGCTTTTGAGAGCGGGGGTCCTAGGGATGTTAGGCCAATAAGAGAAACATTCCTCTCCGCTTGAGCAGAAGAGTGATGTGATTGATAGACAGCAGATTAGAGAAGTCGGTATCGAAGTCGTGTCGCGCGGTGTTGCGGATGTGGTATTGTCTGAAGATAGAGTGGTGAAGCCATTAGAGCGTCATGCGGCAACGGATGCTCATCACGTTTAGCGCTGTGTCACGTTAATGACGCAATTGAATTCACAGCAAGACGACGAAAATAATAAATGAGATTGACGCTTTTTTCAACCTCTCTATAGAGATACTTGTCTCATTGACCGTATGTCTGATAGGTTGGGCCGATTGCGGTGTACATACAATCCAAACCGTAAATTTTATCACTCGTGGTTGCTGATGGGCAGAGTTGCTTGGCATTCCACCCCTCGTAAGCCAGACTTTCGTTTTCGCTTTGCAGGCGAACGCATGGGCACCATCAGAGCGGGGAAACCCAACGAAATTCCTGAGGTACACCACGTTTTGCCTACCGTGATTTCAAAATAGTAAAATATGCAACATGCTTGTCTAAGGCTAAGGGACGGAAGTGGTAGGCCTGGTAGATGCAAAACCTTTGATACGAGCAAACGGTAGAGATGAATACTTGGCATATAAGGGAGACGGTCTGGATTCCGAGTTCTCTCAAGACTCTCACGAGATTTCAGAGGAAGTCTAGACTCAACGTTTAACACCGTTCAACCGTAGTCTATAGACGGCTTTGGATACGCAGCGAAAATACTCCGGCTACAGACTACCGTTCAAATCGTTTAACCGTTCGTACTAGTAGTTAAGAAGACTCGCTTGTCATTTAAGGTTATACGGTCCTGATTAGTTAAAGTCTAGGATTTACTATCGATTGATTGGGTCTACAACCCCTACTAATCCACCGTACCACCGTACGGCAGCCATCCACGGCCGTTCTTTCTCATCCCACACTTTCCAGACTAATCCCACCTATCGATCCCGAAATCTCGAGGTTTTGTACAATCCGAGTAAATGAAAGCTTCATAAAGGTGCTTTGAGTTACCCGGGGTCAACGGTGAAGACTTGGTCCTGTCTCGCGGGGTGTAGAGGGAGATTTGTATACCGAAGAATTACCCTAGTATCATCGATATTAATCAAAGCGGGGGCTGACTAGATTTTGCGTGAATATCGAGAGTGCATAGGCTTTTGGCGGCTCTGCGTATCTATTGGCGTATGTAACGTATTTAGGATGGCGCGCGCAAAGAAGAGCCAAAGTGGAAAGTGGAGGGAAAATACTGTACTGAGCGGGGCACAACGAACGGCCGTTTGGAAATGGCACATTTTGCATAAGAGTCAATCCTTAACCATTCAAAAATCAAAAAACACTATCTACACAAAAAAATGTACTAACAATCATATAAGTTATCACTACTTAAATGACAAATGACCAAACTCCTTAGATAACAAAAAGTCCTCAAGTAACACTTTTAAGTTGCATACCAAAAAAACCAATTACCAATAACGTTCATTATCCATTACTCAGTATAATACACTGTATTTGGAATCCTTGGTGAACTGTACTCTAAGACGTAGAGGTCGTTCTTGTCCACCGTTTTTGCATAATAAGCTGATCATATTTGGTGATGGATCGTTGGAAAGGGATGAAGATGGTAGATATGCTAGTTACTTGAATAGTAACACACTATGAGACTTGAACGTCGAGCATAGAATGTGGCATGTCTTCCGTTTGTACAAGTACATTGGTTACATGTCCAAGCTTAAGGGCTTATCTTGCACCAAACGTTACCCGGATGGAGTAACTCAGAGACCTAATTCGCTACAATCCCTTCACTTTTTTGACGTCGCCCAAAACACGTGACGAGGAAGAGTCAGGCTGGTGCCGTGCTCTATGATGCTATGATGTGCAGCTAACCTTGATTGAAACCTTTATTAAACATACCTCCCGACTTATCATCAACCACCTAGCCCACTAGGTGATGAGATAAAGAGTAATTACAAACATTATCACTATCAACCTAACGATGCAAAACCAGAATCATCATTTATGACATGGTCAACCGAGTGATGGATATTGAAACACGACTAATCTAACATCTTATGCTAGACTTTTATAGGATTCTTCTTGAGTAGACATCTCAAGCGAAGAGGAAGAGGCTGTCGGGTCGGGCATTATTTTATGGGACCTGGTTGTCTCGGTATTCTTTTACTGCATTGGCCTTAGTCTAGAGTACTCCGAAGTTACGGGAGTATGCCAAAGCAGAGATTCCCGCACGGGCCAAGCGCGGCAGCGGTAGCCAAGCTCGCGAGAAAAAAATCCCTTATTATATGGTCTTGATCCCAGAAAGGCTTTCTTTGCCTATAAGTTGTCTTACTTCAGAATGTCGAAAAATTTGGACTCGGGCTTCAGGTTAACGTTAACCGGTTATTGGAACCATGGCTAGTGTTATCTCTTAAGAATACGCTGTCAAAATCTATTCCCAACTCCACAAACATTCATCGTAAACCCTCTTCAGGGCAAACAAAGGACAAGTACCCAAATGTCTGAAATATATCATCCCGGAAAATTATAGCGCTATACCAAAAGGCCACGAATGACTGCTTGTTACTCCCATACACACGCACTGTGGATAGTCTTGAGGTTTCCCCTTGTCTCTAGCATGTCATCAATACATCAATACGCATACGGACACGGTTCGTCTAATAAAGCAACAAAATGAAACCCCACAACGAGTGAGAGTCGAAGAAGGAGAGGAATTGATCACAACTGCGGCTAGAAACCGAATCAGCATCTAATACGCTCCCAACGCAACAAGCCAGATCGGCGATTTTCATTTTTAATACGCCCAGCATAGTACGGATTGTCTAAGTATGAAAGAATATTAGCTTGATACATGTAAACTAAGTACTTCGAGCAGAACGAAGAAGGACGGAAGTAATACACACCACATTACACTGGCCCGCCAAAGCTCTGAGTAGCTCCCGATACTTCAAAACCAACATCACCAACCCTAAAAGCAAAGTGGCAGTACCAAGTGTTGCCTGAGTGATGTCTCCAGGCATCCAAGCCGGAGGATTCGTCGTGGGAGGGGAATTTCCAAGTGTGAACCTTTTGGTTGCTGTTAGTCAGAAAGTCGGGAATGTGAATCGGGCGAGAATTCTCACCCTGTGGAGGCCTGTTGGCGGACGGAGAGGTCTGTGGTGGGCAGTGGAGTAGTAATAGCAGGGCTGGTGTCGAAATAGTGGGTCGGAGTTTGGGAAGCCATGGGAGGTTTTTGATTGACTTGAGTAATGATAATGGATACCAGACGTCGAATTGGAGATAGAAACAATAGAGTTCTAATTGTCTGGAGAGGTGTATGAATACCGAGTGTCTGTCCAAGACATGTATATGAGGAGCAGGATGCCCAAGCATTTTATAGCAACTCCGACAGAGAACCATTGCAAGGTGTGTCATGATGCGCCACCCTGCTTCAGCGGTGGGATATAACATAACCAAATCAAAGGTGCATTCAAACATTTCCTCAATATTCATCGCCAAATGAGGGGTGCAGTTGACTGAATAACACATCTTCCTAGGGACCGCTGACGTAGGGGCCGTCTAAAATTTTGTAATAGATATCGGCTCGGTCGGCTCGGGCCAACGTGGTACCCGGTATGGGGTTGGTTATGTTGTTGTTGTTTGTTGTTTATTCATACTGTATTCACTCTTGCTAGAGTATGACAGAGCCTAATAACCCCTCTGCCTCCGGGCGAGCCGGCTAGATGGCGGAGCTCCCACCCACTACCCTTCGTCCCCGCGGGTTGGTTATGTTGGGCATTGTTACTAAAAAGCAAATATTGGGGTTGTGTCGGTAAAAAGCAAAGTTACATCCTTACCTACTTAAGTAGGTACCAGTAGTCTGTCACCGACTATTATCGCTGGCTACTAGGACAGCAAGCAGCAGCTTAGTAATTTCCAGTTTTTAATTACTTCCGAAGACATTTGGCCTTGTGTACCACTGTCCAGATTGTCCCAGTGGCCCATCTTCTACCAGCATTCTCGACGTGCTTCTACTGTAAATCACCCGGGAGGCTCTTCGGTTGATGGTTGTGGATTGGGTGAAAAGAATCAACCCCGTTAAACGTTCAAAGCCAATGACTCAAATCTGTGGCGGTGGCAGCAGCGGGGGTTTTTTTTTGTTTAATTCATATTGTATTCACTCTAATTAGAGTATGACAAAGCTATCCATTTTTCCCCAATACTCCGCAGTGTGAGCCTGGCGTGTCCACCAAGCCCTCCTCTCGGTCAAATGTACCGTCCTTATCTCCTTCCCCCCACTGCCTTAAGTTAATTATTCCCCCCTTTCCTAGATATAACCTGCACATCCCATTATCTGATGACCACCACTTACAAAATCCTCGCTCACACCCAGTCCAGGGTCTCATTGATGTTATCGCAGTGGAATACACCAACCGCTCTCGCAAGCTGAACTTTTTTGAAGGTCCGGAAATGAAAACTCCCTAGTTCATACTGGGCGCGCTGACCATCGTCGGGCTCTGTGGGAATGGGGGGGCAGAAGGGTGATGTTATCGTAAGGCCACTCTTGTAGTTCGTCCTCATGGTGCCCGAGAAGCAGGTCTTGTTCATCATAGTTGGTTCGAAGAGCTTGTATGGAGCGTGTATCTCAGCACTCACGTCTTGTGGGGTTTTTTTGGCAGCCACTTGATGGAACTTCACTGATACTGCGCTGATAGGCCATTTCCAGACCTCACGTACTGGTATATCCACAGGCATATCATAGGCTTCGATAACTGGCTTAAAACGTCGAATGGTGAGTTGCTGGGTAGACTACCAGTCGATGTCGATGCTGAGTGGTAAAGAGAGCTTTAAAACGACGAGATACACTTGCAAAAGCAAGCGGACACAGACAAAAGGTATGGAGTGAAGCCAAAGTAAAACCCCGCTCCCCCCCAAAAAGGGGAAAGCTTGGCAAAACCAGGCGTTGAGTGTGGTTGTCGAAGGTGTGTGTGGCAGCAGCGGGTGTGCCGCGTAGTTGGAACATGGTTTTTTGTCTCAACAGTCCAATTGTCTTCGGGATATCTCCGAAATTGCGACCCCTACAGGGGAAGCACTTAGTTTTCAGATTTACATCAGAAGCATAGGAGTTGAACGGTTGGAATAAGCTCCTGTACGGAGGTGGGTAGTATGAGGGGATGCGAGCCGAAAGTTTGCGTTGGTTACCTCACAACCCTGCGAAGAATCGATAGCTCTGGGCGTAATTTTAGAGTACTCGGTACTGGGCTTTGGAGAGACAACAACAACCGCACTTTTGAAGTTCTCTTTGCAGTAACAACCACCAAAAAATATCTGACAGATGGCACCTGCACTTGTCGCCCCAACGGCCCGTATCGAGTACTTTGAATGTTTCAGCTCCGATCCATACCAATGCCGATGGGGATGGGAGCAGGGACTAAATAGAGTACAACAAGTTGTGACTACCATCACCGTGTTTCAGATGGGAAGCGGGCTGCAGCTTCCGCTGGAAAAACTGAGTGGGAGATCTGCTCTCCCCAAGATTCAATTGTCTACCTTTCCTGCAGGATCAAAGGCTGAAATTGTCAACACCATAGCCGTGAGACATCGTGAGATCCTGTTGCGGTGGGCGCGCTAACGATAAGGTTCAGCCTATGAAATCGACCGACGTCATGATTTCGGCCACCCACTGTTGCATATCCGGTGGTGGCAGTGACTCAGAGTGGCAAAGGGTGGCGATGAATCAAATTTTTCTCTGATGATCCTCTGTACATAAGTCGAGTCTTTCTCCTTCTCTCTTCTCTCCGTCTACACGCACGGTTCTCCCCTACGTACTATAGCAACACCCACTATGCCACTCCACACACCGCCCGGCGCCTGGCGCCTGCTACTCATCGAGTCTCTGCATCCAAACGCGCTAGATAACCTACACTCAAAAGCACTTCTTGGAAGCGTACAGTCAAGCGGGCTGGGAGTGTGTGATCGAGTGCATGTGGGAGCGTACTTGGGAGCGTTCAATTGAGCGTAATTGGGAGCGTAATTGGGACGTACTTGGGTGCTTACTTGGGAGCGTGCAGTTAGGCAGGCTGGGAGTCACGGTGGGCAATCGAGTGCAATCGGGAGCGTGCTTGAGAGCGTACAGTCAAATCGCGTAAGGTCATTTTTCCCGGCGAACTGGCATCACCATAACAGAGGCACACCCACACACCATGACACGCGTACCACCACCACACCACCACACCACCATTATAAATCTCAGGAATTCAAGGAAATATTCCACATACAAAACTGAGTCGGAGGTGTTACATACCCAAAACCGTATTTTAGTACTGCATAGAGATACTGTTCAATGAAAATCTCAACACCATGGTCTTCACCTACCAAATACATCGCAGCCTTTGTATCTTGGCTGTCATGATAACAAGAACAATCTCCCATACAAGCACAGTCATCTCACAGCCTTGGTTATGAACACGCATATATAACCATCATACTCAGTGTTGACCACTGAACGATAGTAAACACACCTGTGTGGTTGTCACAATTGTATGATGATCACAAGTGCAGTGTAGATTACATGTGTTCATCACACTCAGATGTAGATGTTCTATAAGGTAGGTAGGTAAGTACTTACTTAGTACTATAGTAGATTTCTACAATGTGGGCCAAACCCAATGGCTAATCTCATCTCTTGATCTAATCATCTCACCTTTATACACTCGTTCCGTGGAGCCATAGACAAGGAGAAAGCCCCAGCATATGTTATTTGTCATTATCCAGGAGCTCCTTGAACTGTTCACGTCCGACGTATTGCCAGCTTCCATTCCTATCGAGATGAAATCGCTTAGACTGAATTACGTAGGACGTAATCATATATGTAGTCCCTTCGCTTCTACAGATATATTCCTCCATCTGCCTAGGACGACACATATTCGTTGTAGGATTAGCGCTAGAAATGCAATGCTCGACTAAAATCTGGCCTGGCTAATAATGACCGAGCGTTTCCTGTCCTCCCGGGTGGGTTTCGTACAGTCGTCACTGGCACAAAAGTCGCTGCCACGAAGTACAGCCCATAATTGGCCTACTTCATTACCCTGAATTCTTCAGTACAAGTCCCGCTATCGATCTATGCCTGACGTTGGTGGTGATAACGGACGTTGGTTAGCGTAGAGGCGTAGCTCTAGAAGGTTCCGGTCTTCTGAAGCCAACGATATGGCAGCACCGTCGTTCTTTATTACCCTACATAGAAACGTTTATGTATTTATTTATGTGTCGCTACTTAGTAGAAGTAAGTAGCTTTGGCCATAGCGTTTGGGCTGCATGTCTTGAAGAACAAGCAAACAAACAATAATACAACGGTGTACAGTTCAACAAGGCAGTTGGGGGCCGCGCCGTTGCTAGTAGGAGTTGGGCGGCCGCGGTGGGATTGAACCCGTCGTATCAGCCGATCATTCTTCCTTACAAGCGCCATTCATATCAGAAATTGTGTTCTTCTAATTGGCTGAACGAGGTACGAGTGAAGCCTTGTAACCCGAATTGCACGATCAATAAATATTCAATTTACTGCTGAACGATCAGTCTGAGTGGTATCATAATAGAGACCATCTTTTACACCCAAAGTGGACTTAAAAACTCGCATATTGAACGGAATGGAAGTTTCGATACGTCCATAACGTCGAGAGTCTGGGATTGGTCTGGGATGGACGTCGGCAAGTAGAATTATATCCATTCGACTTTGGACGTTTCTATATAAACACATGGGCCATAGAGAAGGATAATACGTAGACTCGCGCGTATGAACCGCTGTCACGTCACGTAACCTAGAAGAAACAATTGCACGATGTCAGAAACCGCCGCATTGACTCTAGACAAAGTATACCTACTCGAGCCTCGACTTTGTTTCTCCACTCGACCTCATTATTTGTCCTCCAATTACATTACATACCGCTCTCATATCGACCTTACCCTCAGTACAGTAAATTTCAGGCACGAAACCTCCCGCCTCACAATCACCACCAGCCAACCACTCACAATCTCGCAACTGCCTGGCAAATTGCTACGGCGCACAAGCTAAATTGCCTTCTCTGTGATGGAGAACATGACATCAGCGGGCGCCACATCCAAATTCTATACTCGCTTTCACGGCCTGAGAAATTGCGCTAGCCATTTTAGGAGCGTCTCCAGACTACTTGAGTATAGTCTCGGTCGGACGCTTTTTTTCCCGCTACGCGGCTTCACAGCAACTTGGGTAGCGGCTAATCAAGACTAACTTGAGTATAGTCTCAGAGTGTGGTAAGGGTTCCGAGACTAACTTGAGTAGGCTTTTGTTGCTCGGACTGCTTATTGCGAACCACTATGCCAGTAGCAGTTTGAGACTAGGCTTTTGTTTACTATAGTTTAAGCGTTCATGGATTCGCCTATCATTTAAGGTTAAACGGACGTCTTCCAATAGGGATTAGAACTTAAGTATCAATCGATAGAAGGCCGATTGGGCCTGCAACCCTTCACTCTCCACCGCACTAACCGTACGGTAGCCCCTCTTACAAGCCATCTCTAGTTAATCCACTGTTCTCACTCGCCCCATATTTTCTAGACCAATTCCCACGTATCAGTTCCCGAAATATACTCCTATGATCGAGTGATCAATGTATGACCACACCGGCAGCTGCTCCAAAGTCTTGTGGCAGCTGTGATTGCCATTACTGTACTATATCTCGACGTATGCAGATGGATTCCTCTATGCGCACGTTGGTAAGTCGAGGTGACATAGAAAACGGCGGGTTTTCCGCGTGCTAAAGCTTTCGCCGTAGTTGTGTGGGTATACATGGAGAAGGTACACTGGTCGGAGAGATGTTGACGTAGCGGGAGGTACAGAAGCTGGGGCTATTGAGCGTGAGTTTCAGATCTCGTTTGGAAAGCTAAGTAGGAATGACTTCTCCGAACGTTCAGGACAAGTGGAATTGCACACTTCGCGCCACCAACGCTGCCACCAAAAATATTTGACGATTTGGCATTTAGGCACACATCAAACAAAGGAAAGAGGAAAAGGAAACTAGAGACGGTTATCAGATCTTATCTTATCTGCCTCGGTTGCTTCGGCACACATTCAGAGACACTGTCCCTGGTCTAACTCCGAAATTAAGCCGGTATGCCGATGCAGAGATCGCCCCTGTATCAGGTCCCGCAATTCGCAAGAAAGAAACCCTTATCCTCGAAACAATGGTTATAATCTTACGGAGACTTCTTTGTCAGCTATTTGCTCTAGACTGACGAAGAAGTTTTGGGATCGAGACTGGGGTTGGTGAAGGTAATGCTACCACTATCGTCAATCAGGAAGACACTGTTGACATGTCATAATCTATTTCCAACTCCACAGACATACATCGTGAACCCACTTCAGGGCAAAGCTCAAAATACAGGCACCAAATGTCTGAAACATAACGGAAAGCTGTGGACAATGATAGCGTTCTACCCATAAACCCAACCAAACAAAAGCCCCAAACGAGTGACAGCCGAAGATAGAAAATGAGAAGCCGCGAGCGATGCCGGCTAGAAATGGAACCAACGGCCAACACGCTCTCCGATGTAAATAACCAGTTCGACGGCTTTGATTTGTAGTTCGCGCAGGGTACTATGGATAATCTAAAGGGCGGTAGAACATTAGCTTGATACGTTAAGCACTTCGGGCAGAACGAGGAAGTGCGGTAGCAATACACACCACATAACACTCGCCGGCCAAAGTTCTGAGCGGCTCCCGATACTTCAAAACTACTACCAAAAATGCCATGAGTAAAGTGGCAGCACCAAAAGTGGCTTGGGTGATGTCTCCAGGTATCCAGACCGGAGGGTTCGGGATAGGAGGGGTATTGCCAGGTGTGTAACTTTTAAATGCTATTGGTACAAAGCTTTGGAACATGGATCTAGTACGAATTCTTACCCCGCGGATGCTTCATGGCCGACAGAGAGGGCTGTGGTGGGTGCCGGTGCATTCGGAGTAATGATAGGGCTGGTACTGAAACGGTGGATGGGAATTTGGGGCGCCATTGAGAGAATAGGAATTGATGGACAAAGTAATCGCTCTCGTAACTAGCCGTCTGTTTTCGACAATTATTTTCGACTTGCGAGTAACGAAAACTCCGAGAACAAGAGCAAAGGTAAATGTACTGATTGGGCAACGATAACAGATGGAAAGTTGAGCGACTGGCGGAGGCACACACAAGAACCAAGTACTTTCTTTAGGTAGCTATGCAAGGTGCTACTCGGGAATGTGCTGATTTATAGGAATATGGTTGACGCCTCCTCTTCCATATCGGGTTGATTTCTGCCTCCGTTTCAGACTCGGAGTGCTCAGTGTAAGTCCACTTGCAAGTGTGCGCAATATTTTGTGCCCTCAATATTTTTTTTTATGGCTGTGCTCAATAAAGTATACTTAATTTTTCATAATCGTGCTCAATATTTTTTGCTGTGCTCAATATTTCCTGCTGTGTTCAGTGCAAGTCTGCCAGACTCGCTTGGAAGGAATCAAGCTTAGCGTGGGGTGCATCAGGGTACGGAAATTGTGCTCAGTACTGCATGATACCTCTGCAGCGAGGAATGCGCAAAATTGTTCTCATGCTGTCTCGATTAGGCGCTCACCCAAACGGTTGCTGTGAATCTTCCGTGCAGTTGAAAAAAAAGCCGTTTGATCGAGGCTACGTCCCCAGACTCTCGTTGCCTTCACTAGCAGGCTCGCTCGGCAACGAGAAACGAGCACCGCTGGAGGCCGGGCACGAGACGAGGCTAGCGTTCCCGAACGCATTTTTTGAAAGTTGAAATATTTCACAGCAACCACCGACACCGTCCTCGAGCAGCTTCACAACAACACAATTACTTTCTAAAGCGATAGGTCCAAGTCCTACTGAGAAGACTACAGCAACCTGATAGTGATTGCCGCAAGTGGCTTTGATTTACGCTCATAAGCTACAGAGCGACACTGGCGATCCGCAGGCGACCCCACACTCGGAACGGGTAACTAAGTGAGCACTGCACAGATAGATCTACTGAGCACAGTTATCGGAGGCGGGAGCACAGACCACCTCGCATGCCGCCAATCCGTATTTGCTTCTTTCACTCACTAACTGGCTCAGCCCCGACCACGAACAGTGCCTCGTTTCGCCGACAACCCAATGACGAAATATGATACATCTGCATAGAACTGCATCTGGGAAACTTTCGTCTCACCAATTCGCCCCACTAATCCGTGTGCTGCTGCTGCTGGTACTCTCCAACATAGGCACATGCTAGACATCCGTGTCATGGTTCCGCTTTGATCCACCCTCTACACCTCAAAGCCAACACCACAATACCGAGAAGCAAAATGGTGGCAGCCAAGGTGGTCTGCACGATGTTACCCGATAACCAGGGTGATGCTCCCGGAGGGTATGGCATTACGCTGGGGATGGGTTATTGGGAGAAGAGTTTGTGGTTGCACTCTCACCTGTTTTGCTGTCCTAAACCTAAGTCCGGGGATATCGTGGGTGATGGTGTAGCGGCAGAAGCCGTTGTAGGAGTGTGTATCTGGCCTGGGATAGGAGGTACCATCACGATCGACTGTCAATACACTCTCCCTGTAGATTCTGAGGGGGGAGGTAAAGAGGGTATTGGTTGTGCCAAACGTATGCAAAGGTTTGTTGATTCTGGGACGATGAATCGTGCGTTGAGTTGAATTAGTTCGTTTGACTGAAGAATTCAGTAAGTCAATATTTTATTGCAAGTGAGAAGTGTTAGGAAAAGGGCTGCAAGCGGCCAACACACATGATCTAAAAAAGACCAAAAGATGAAGTCTAAAAAGAACACTTCAGGCCGGGGGGAACGCCGTTTCAAAAGGAATAACGCTACGCAGCAATAGATAACTATCATCTTGCACTCATTTGAAGGTCCGAACTAAATTACAGGCCTGGGTGGAAGAGATATTGAGCGTCGAGCATGCGAATTGTATGTCTAACCTTTGTGTGCTTAAAGTAGGTTACGGATCCAGGGTTAGGTGTGCGCTACAATTGAGAATCTTCCGCTCTGATTGATCTCTTGATGAGCATTTAAATTGTTCTTAAACATCTAGAAAGTATTGGATAAAGGGGTCAAGTTGATTCTTAATTTAGACTACGTATCGAAAGCAAGTGGTAGAAGTAAAATTAAAACAAAGCTTAACAAATATCTGTCTCACGATTGCTAATCACCCAGCCTGCCAGATGATAACCAGGATATCCTAGAGAAAAAGTGTTTACAAGCGATATCAACCCGACAATGAAAAAATAAGAACCGTAATTCATGACGCTTCAAACCGAGTGAATCAGGACCAATCAATCCAACGCCTCAGACGCTCCCTACACCTCCGAGCTATCTCCAGAGCCCTCCAATCTGGTAGCCGACCCCGAATATTGAACCTCGCCCCGAAGATCGCACCGTGCTTAAATACCTTAACTATTAGCTTCGATACCTTAGTACCACAAACCTGCCGGAAACCAGGGAATAGGGAAGGAGGAAAGCAAATAGGGTTACCAGCTCCCTTAGAATCCACCTGTCGACCATTGGTCGGTGCCATTCCCTGCATGCCAAAACTAAAGCCACAATCCACCTGTCGACCATTGGTCTGAGCCGTCCTCTGTGCGCCAAAACTAAAGCGACAACCCCAAGAACGAAGGTAGCAGCAGCTAAGGTAGCTTGCATGATGTCGTTCCAGGTGGAAGCTTGGGGAGTAGGCAGTATTATACTGATAATTATTAGATACGTTGCTTTGGAGCAGGCGTTGGGTGATGATGTTCTACCTATGTTGCCCGATCTGGCGGTCAATGGTCTGTATTGGTGGAACGGTGAGGGGACTCGGAGTGGTGTATGTTAGGATTGGTGATGCCATTATGATATTAAAACACGACGTTTATAGCTAGTAAACAGCCAGGTAATAGGTATTGGTGGGGCAGGGATGCCGGCTCGAATGTGGTCGATTGTTGACTGTATGAAAAAAAGAGCTGCGAGTTGAGTTGCGTTGATTATTGAACCGAGCGCGGCAAGAAGTTCGCCTTCGACGAAGTGATTCAACTGATAGTGCTGAAATTGAGGGCAGATAGATCTAGGGCACGCCGGCGGGTATTTATTGGGTGTCTCAGAACTATCAGCTTCAGAGATAGCAGCTATCACAAACGTACTCACGTAGTCTTGCGGACCCACCGATGACTGGCTGTATCTTTGGCGTCATCTCATCATCCGAATAAGCTGCTAAGTACATGTGGCCTAACTCCTAGGGTTTACGCACATGCTTTATGGTGTGGCATGGTAACGGTCGACAGTGTGCAGTACATAATGGCATGTAAACCTCGCGAAGCTGTTAGTTATTAGGACTAGTCCAATTCTCAATGATTGAAGCGGTAGACTCTTGTGGTAGGGTAGTTAGGAGGTTGTGGTGGTGATTGCTGGGTGTCGTCGTGTTGTCTGGTACTTAGTACTTGAGTATGTAAGTAACCTTTGGATGGTTTCGCTTAAATATGAGACCCTCGGCACTATGACAAGTGGCACAATGACACCAGGAACAGACCTACGGTAATATCGCATCGCGGTTGCATCTGGGCATCTAGAACGGGCCCTAAATCTATATGACAACGCTCACAACAGGAGCCCGTACTTCTCGGTACACAGCGGTACAAAACATGAGCTCCAGATTTCCTCAAAATATAATCTCGAACTAGTAGTATATGACTGAGGCTGAATTTATCTGTGAGCACCGACCGAAACTGTACCGCCACCGGAGCCGTATACTTACAAGGTACAGCGAGATACAAGATACAAGCCATCACGAACAAACCGTACCGTCATCTATGTTGTCCTGTAATGTAAAGTACAATATGAGCCCTCTCGCAGCAGATAATATGCGGAAAAAGCGTCTGATCGAGAACACCTAGCAATACAACTGGATCCCAACCTCCCGACAGCGCATTCCTGATCCTCAAACTTCGTGTAATGTTGTGCTAATACGTTAGTGATCAATATATGTTGGGGAGTTGTGTAATAGGGCAACATGAGATGTTCGTGCACTATTGCGATTGGGGGTAGGGCAGTTCAATTGAAGATGTTGAAGGCTACTTTACATAGAGTATGTAATTTGCTGTAGCTACAGACATCCACATTCTTTCGCGTCATGGGGGGTATTGCTGGCCACGATCCGACTCCTCCCGAATCGTCGTAACCAACGCCAATTCGAACCTATCATTCTTGTTGGATGACAAGTCTTGACACAGTCATTCTGCAATTCTGTCTACCAAATATGACATCAACGTCATAACTCCAATCGTGAACAGCTTCGAGCCGGGTCGTGGCCACCAGCCTGCAATACAATGGAACGGGCCAGATTCTGCTATCACTTGCCGCCTTCCCGCACGCACTGCATAAATGTGCAGGTATGTGAGACCCTAGCAGTTCGAGGACCAATGAAAGACTAAAATTTAGCTGATCTGTGGGGAATTTCGACCTGTGCGTATTCGTGCGAGCTACCTCAAGTGCTGTTCCAATTAGAGTCGCTCAACACTGTTATTGCTGGCCAATAGAGATAGGAGGAACTACACACCGCAGCGATTGGTACAGTTCCAGGCGAACCATCATTTTTCTGCCTCATTTGCGAACCAATGATTTAGCCCGCCCCCATACCTCTCATGTTAATCGGTAGACGCTGAGAATAATTGCAACGCGTTATGTAAACTTTGAACTTCGCACTTTAAGTGGGATGTTGTATGGCAGCGGAAGTACGCCACGTCTTTACAACGATGACGCAGGAAACTGAGCTGGATGTATCAGTTTGAATGACTGTATGCGCGGCCGGATTTAGAAGTGGGTGCTTGGAACTTACTCGTACCAGCGAAGAGGATAACCTCCACAGCAAGGAAAGGTGAGTTACCGTTCCCAGATTTTCCCTTATGTCCGCACCAACAGAACGAACCTGAAATTGTATTTAATTTTGCCAGAGAAAGAATTATGATGAGTTGATGTAAAGACATACATTGAAAGTGGAGAGGAAGAGGGTGAGGGTGCCGGAGAGGAGAGGTGCCATGCGATAAGAGGAAAATCAAGATTTTTGAGTAGATGGTCGATTAGATAACGAGTCGGTGATGTATGTTACAACCCCCCATAGCAAGAAAGCGCAGTGTCTAGAACCTTCATCCTTTCCCTTAATCTCCTCATGAGTAGTACACCAAGAAGGGTCTCTAGCTAAAAGCAACAAACAACACTCTTATAAAACGTCACACTTTTGAAGTTCTCTAAGCCACTCTGCGCCACAGTCGGACAAGCTAAACTGTCGATCGGCTACTGGCTCGGTTGTCCCAGAAGCTGATCCGACTAACCACTCGATGAGCTCAGTCATGATTGGTGGAGATTGATTATCGAGAATAGAGTGAGGGATAAGGGAAATAATTAAGGAAGGGTTAGAATCGCCAACCAGCCTTCTGCTTCAACTAATCGAGTATCAAAAGAGTCTAAGTAGCCTCTACCAACGATGCCTTCCAGAGCGTTTTCATCAGCTAGAGTAGCTGTTGGTGTATATACTGAAGAAAGACTAAGCAGGTGAAAGAGGATGGGTGCTTCTTCCGTAATCAAAGCGGTTCTCTCCCGAGATCCCTTTCGTTCCATCAATCGGTCACATCCATCACTCGTGACATTCGAGAATCTGCATCCACCTCTAGCCCACAATTGACATACCTCTCTAGCCGAACCTTTGATTAACATAACAGGTCTTTGGGATGACCTAAGTTACAAATCTAGGTGCTCTCGTGCCCAGACTTTTTTGCCTCGCTCGCAAGCTCACTCAACGAAAAGTGATACCAGAAAGTCTGGTATATACGAGGGCAAAGTCTAGGAACCGCTGCAACGCCAGACCAACAACCATGTGATCCCTTGGAAGCTACGATTCGAGCAGCGAACATTCGCCATCGAGCAGCTGTGTTTCCCATCAACCAGAGTTTTCGACCAATCTTTTACGTATGTGCTGTAATAACGACTTCTATATTCTTTCTAGCGATGTGTCTAGTTCCTGATCTTTTGATTCTCTACTGTCTTCGAGGAATGCGCAGGAATAGCTGTTGAAGCGACAGCTTATCCCAATCACAGCCTCAGTCTCACCAGGTCCACAGTCAATCGAAAAACTAGAATCTGGTCGATCTGCGAGAAGTTTCGACCCGGTTGGTAGAGGTGCTTGTCATTGCTCTGAAAAGTCGCTTTTGCAAGTGTACACATTAAAAAATCTGGACGATGCAGGGAGATCCATCTTGAAACCACTACTTGAGAGGTAGGTCCTGGAGGGTTGGTTGATGGCCACAGTTACTGCAGCGAAATGCCGTACATAATGCATCACACCACGTTGCTACGCCACCTTACCAATCACTCGGGTTATACTCTGCCTTGTATGCGACCTTTCGGAGCGTTGCCAAAACCTTCTATTGTATATGTGTGGCAAAATAATTTAGTTCGTATCCAGTGTAGGTAATCCAATAAGAATCGCTCCCACTATTGCCCCGGGCGAGTAGGGATAGGACAGCACACGCATGGAGATGTCATCCTTGGATTCGATCCCCGCTTTCCCGTAATGCAATCGAAGATCTCCCGCAAGCTACCGCCGTCCATTTCTGCCTCTTCGTAGGCGACTAGGTTTCGTTGTGGGTTCTGCAACAAAATGCTTTGAATGGGACCTAGCTGACACCCCACCCTTATAGGCTCAAGACAATGGCAACGCGTGCTCGTGCCCAGACTACCACCTTTTCGCTAGCGCTGTGAAACGAACTTGCAAGTTTGATTAACGAGAGCACTACGCGCGTTATGGTACAGCCATTGAACAGATGAATCGAAAAACAGGGTCGGGAGCAGGGGTTTTGACCCCAAGTTAAACTTCTGGAGGTGGTTGTATCTTCCTTTGTTATTTGCCAGGTTTTGTTTCCTTGATAGTTTCTGATGGTGTGAGTAGCCAATAGGATGCCCTTGGTGGTGCCATTGAGATTTGTCTTTCTCATGTTAAGCAGTAATTATACAGTGGAAGGCAAGATCTACGCATTTTTCGATTCATCTGTACATACCACCCAACCCACGATCGCTCGTACCCGCGTACCGCCACCCCTGCAGCCAATAATTTGGGGTATATACCAAGACAGATCCTTGATTTTTCCTTGGTGTGGTCGGATAAACGGGACGGAAACTAAATAAGTCTGGACCTTGTGCAGGGCGTCTTGGGATGTCAATGGGAGCTAGATATGATTTTTGCTCTCATGATAGCGGATACACCACGTTATGTGCAATTATGACCCGGAAACTAGCAATATTTGGAGGCAAGGTCTTTCATTTGGCGGAGGTGGCATATATATGGGGCACATCTTCACCGATTAATATTGTGAACTAAGATGAAAACAAAGCAGTACCTTCTTCAACACCAGCAATTCAAAGAATTAGCGATTGTAGATGGCAATGGAGCGCTATTTCTGGTAGGAAGATTCAACTCGAAACAGTAATATCTCGTTCCCTAACGGCGAAATAAGTTTCAGCCGATGTCTATGTCTAGTTTACCGGAACATTCCGATACCACAGAATATAACTAAAACCAGCCTCAAGGGAGCTTATTCAATGATTATATATCTGCAATGAATGCATGGCATCCCTATTTGAAGAGTCTTAAGCATTGCAGGCTGTTTAGATGCATCAGCACTGTCTAGCAAGCAGCTACAATAAGTGAACGTATCTAGAGATGATATGCACGTGTATAGTTGTCAGTTTGGCGGTAAAGGTTTCAGATGCACGCCAGGTGACTGACTATACGCACGCGTAGTGTTGATGATGTAAAGAGAGGCTTTGGGGACAGTTTTAGTGGCTGAGAATCAATTTAGCGAAGCCATATATATCTCTTCTGGAACTGAAGCAGCTTTTAGTTGGCCACTACTGAGGCTTGCATGGATTATCTGTCTTAAGCTAAATGTTCTATGCATACGCTAATAAATAGTAATCACGGGGATAAAGTTCTGTATTGCTGGAGTTCACTAATTAGATTGTATGCCTGCATAGTAGTTGGGGCTCTAGATATCGGATGCTTTCATAATATTTACTGTTAACACCATCCAGGGTGAGCTAGATAGAAGTTTCTGGGCAGAACGGCTTTATCCCGGACTATTATTTTTTCCATTCCCATATTTCTGCTAGCTCGTAGCTAGGTTCTTGAATATAAACCCCTCCAGAAGTAAGCTTGTGAGAGATAAACTCTCCGAGCTATCTGTTCAGCAACGAGATACGCGAAATCTGTTAGATATGAACTTAATTTCCAGTTTGTGGGTTGTAGTTAGGTTGATGTACTCTAGTGAGCTTACCTTTGACCCTTCCTTTCGGTATTGCTGCGTTCATCATTATGGTGACATTATGTAGTCACAGGGTATCACTCACCACATTCAGCACAATGGAAACGTACTGCTGATAGAGCGAGCCTTTTGTGACCTCCTCGTGGTCCATATATGATACAAGTTACGGTGGCGGCTTTGCCGCCCTTTGGAGGTACCCAGATAGATCATCTCCAGCTCAACTCCCAGGTATACCTTACCCCTGGCTTTCAAGTGCTTGGAGGGTTCCAAAAGTTGGGCACACTTCCAGATATGATATCAAGTCCTGGGAGCCATTTCGCTGTGCTAGAACATGTAAAGATAATCTAGTGACATCTATGACTTGATTTGTGTGAAGGAAAAAGGTTGAATGCACCACCTGGTCTCTCTACCAAATACCACACATATGGTGCCATGCCACCCTCCACATCAATGACTGTCTGTATCCAGGTGAATATTCTACTACATAGACTATCCAGCCACTCTGTTGGTTGTTTCTGTTGAGGGACATTATGGTGGAGAAGAGGAATGGAGAAAGGAATCAAGACCACAGTAGCAAACGGAGTGAGGCTCTATGACTTACTTGACTGTCAATGATATACCCTAGGATTTGTAGTGGTGAATCAGTGGATCTAGAAGGCAGAAGGCCTATCTTCAAAATTCCACCATACCTCTCACAGCATTGTAAGGGGATTCTGGAGGGAGCAATTCTAGCTTGAGGAGTATAAGAAGAGGGTGACAGGATTTGATAGAACACCCAGCCTTGAGAAACCACACATATTGCATGGATCAACAAAAGCTCAACATGAGTACATGTAACCAAGAGCTGGAAAGAATAGAGTGTGTATTTCATTGTGTGGTAAAATAATACATCCACAAAAGTACAAATTGACAATAGCCTGCACTATGCGTACATGTGTACATGCACAGCTCGTAGCAAGCTTCCCTTGGACCTCTGCACAGTGCGCAGTCTATAGTCATCTACAGTCCATTCATAGAGGTGTGCACCTGTGCTTATGTACTTATATGAGACTGGTGGCCAGAGATGGATGTATACTTGTGTTTACTGCATGGCTGTTATAGCAGTATGGAGTCAACTGGAGAGCCTGCTGGCACTTGAACGCCTTATCAGAGCCTACTCTGATTCCTGCTTAATATCCTGGTTGGAAGCCTGCTTCATAGCCTCCTTGAGAGCCTGCTTGATGTCTGCATGACAGAGCAATGCTTGAGAGCTGCGCCTGAGAGATGCATACTTCGGGAAGAGTTGGGTTTTCCACATGATGCTTTTGGCCAATGAAAATCTCTGAGTTTGTGGAAGGTTGGACATGAATGTTGACAAACTGAATCTACTTGTCTATGTGCTTCTGGTACTACAATCACCATCACCAACACTATCATCATTGCTATCATCACCGTGCCCATCATACCATTGCCATCATCAATATCAGCCCTTGACTGAATGTGCACACCTACAGCCACCATCTGTAGGCTGCGGGCAGCATATTTTGCTAGAGAATCTGAGTTCTAAGATCTAACTTTTGACTTTTTCTGCAGAATCTAAAATTGTGATTGTCAATACCATGACTATGACATATTGTGAGATCTCATTGTGGTGGGCACAATGAAGATAAGGTTCACACTTTAATATTGACCAACATTATGATTTCTGCTACCATATGCCACCCACTACCCACTACCCACCATCTGCCTCCTGGTGGCTGGTGGCTGCAACTCTGCAAGTCTCTGGATCAAATACCAAGAAGCATATATGGGAGCATATAGTCAGGTGAAATTCGGAGTGTCTTGCCTCTTGAGAGTGAACTTGGAAGTGGCATAGAGCCAAGTAGGCTGGGAGTGTATCATGTAATGCAATTGGGGACATACTTGAGAGCATGCTTGGGAGTGTGCTTGAGAGCATCTTGAGATCCTACATAAGAGCATATATGGCTGTGAGCATACCATCAAGTGCAATTAGGAGCATCCTTGAGAGTATGCTCCGAAGTGTGCTTGGGAATGTACTTTGAGGTGTACATGGCAACGTACTTGGAGTGCACTTTGAAGCATCTTGAGAGCTTACCTGCTAGCTTAGAGTCAAGCAGTCTCAGAATGTGTTAATGAGTGCGATTGGAAGAATACTTGAGATTGTGCTCAGGAGTATACTTTAGAGAGTCTTGAGAGCTTACTTGGGAGTGTGCAAGGGAGTGTATTCGGCAGTATTGTTGATGTTATGCCTTTGGTGTTACAGGTATACTTCCGGGATCATACAAGATCACTCGATAAATCCAAATATGGATATTAAATCTGACATCACGAATTATCACTCGGATTTCCTAATTGGATCAACCTTCCGGATTTGTTCACCTATTGGTAATATCTCCATTGCCCTACCTTCATACCAATTGATCAATGACAGCGATCAAGCTGAGCGCAGACAAGATTTGTATCATCTTTAGATCAATATTGGTCGTAGGATCTCTATTTTCAATGGTCATTCCTTATCGCCAGGACAACTTATTCCTAGTTGCCGAACAAACGACTATTCTCTCATGTCCAATGTTTCATTCTTTACGAGATGAGATGTCGTCAATGTCAGAACACTATCGCATCTCTAGATATGCAGAGTGGTATAGAAGATAAGTCGATAACCAATAATCGATATATCGGAGCTCAGTCAACCAAATGGACTTATACGAATCAACCCTTAGTTCGACCACCCTTTCCTGGTCTGGGGAAATGGGACCTTGGATTCATATGTCCGGAGTGGCGCGGGATAGTCTCCGTTTGATATATCGCAAAATAACTCTGTTGCAGAATACTGTATATTTGGTTCCAATAAAGGGTAGTCAAATTAAGGGTTCTGTCGTTTGCCGCAATCATGAGACTGTTATGTACCCGGTGGGTATACGAGAGGGCACTCTCACTGGCTCTTGGTGACACGAACCTATTTGTTGATAATTGGCATCAGATAAGCTCGTATGCATACGAGGTATCGCCAATAGCAGTAGTGTCACAATACGAGCTCATTACCTTGATGACGTAGTTAATACTCACAGGAGTTAGAACTTGACCATTGATGGTAGAAAGCAAGGATGATGAGGCAGTTATGTATGTGAACTCTGAAACAGGCTTTGGCAGTCTTAGGATTGTTAAGGGTGTGGATTGTCTGATATACATCAGCGATACCGACATGGAGGAAGGACATCGATAACATTCTATCGAATATACAATCTACCTTTAAATTCACCTACAGATATCTATTGACCTTCTCGACCGGGAGGTTAAGCCTTAACTGTATTCCCGTGTATTATCTATTAGTTCTGTATTGAAGTCAATGAGGTTACTTCTCTATTGAAGTCCGGAGTTGTACGTTCTTCTTCAGTTCTATATCATGGATAAATCTATCACTCTTTATACTTGGTTATTCTTAGTACCTTCGTCGAAGCAAGTTGTTGATCGGGAAGAGAGCAAGACGATACTCTTGAGTTCAAGGAACTAGCCTGATAGCGTGGTGGTTTAAAGAATACTCTCGAGTCGGCACTACTCCTTCTGCTGAGGCGAAACTACTGTGCTGTTTCTTATAAGAAAAGTCGATACTTGGAGTCGTCACATAATTGAACAAGTCAGTCCTCGAGTATAAGTGCTGGTTGTTGGGACGATACTCTAGCATCAGTTGGAAGTCCGAGAGTCATCACAAGAGTGTGGTGGATCAGAGGATTCTTCTTTCAGGCTCTCTTGGAGTCGTGTACATCAGCATACTGATATTTTGAAGACCATACTCGTTAGTCGATACTATCTTTCGGAGGCAGCGAACGGAACGGTTACCTTGTTTCCTTGGATGGTAATCCTTATACTCATCCTGAGTGAAGCTTTAATTATTCTTCTCTTTATCAGTCCAGAAGTCATTGGGGGCTTTTATTGATTAGGACTTAGGGTGGATCTCCCGGTGTTACAGTTGAATACAGCATGATGTATAGTATTAAGCGCACACAATTGTATGCATATCATAGTAATGTAGTCAACACACAGCTTCATAGGAGCTCTTACTGCCATGTGTCAAATATATTATGGATTACGATCCCAGAAACTGCTTCTCTATGAGTTATACATCATGTAATGTCATTTTTCTTGGTGTACCTATCTACCTCAGAGTCTCCTAAATATATACACTTCTCATCACCCAGTCCACCTCTGACGGCTCGGACGGAACCTTGTACCCTCTGACGGAGAATTGCGCGCTACCCGTCGCGTTGCTTACGTACCTCCTTTACTTTGTGGTGACGTATACGCATTATCAGAATGACATGTGTGTTACACCATTCGCAGGGGCTGCGGTTATGCTGAAGCCGTTGACACATCGCCTGGCGATGTTTATGCCTTTCTCCGGCCGAGTGCCACATTGTACCTCTCCGCTATTGGTATATATCGGATGCCGCACTCTCCCCATATATATTTAGTTTTGAGATGTTGTCACTTATTACAATACAGTCTTCGCTTTGGATACATCGCTTGCAGTTGCATTTGCTTCGCCAATATCGTATTTTCCAGGTCTGAAATATACTGTCCAATCTTCACACTCTGTAGTACTATGCCCTCAGTCCTCCATATTCTGCGTTGATCCATCATCGGCTAGCGATGCTTGTTCCTTCTCATCCGCATCCGCATCATCGCCATCGTCCCGATCATACCCATCGACATCACTCGTTGCCAGGTCAAACCTCTCGAGTTCAGTCACGGGCCGTCATCGCCAGCTGGCGGAGGGGATGTCATTGCACTTGTCGCTTTCGTCACCTTCATCTTCGTAATCCCTGCTGCCCCCTGGCATCCCGAATTGCAGTTTGTCATCCATGCAATTGTTGTCTATCAGGATGTTTGGGTCAGTGCTTCCGATCTCAGGCTCCTCAAGCACTACTTCGGTAGTCAAATAGTCAAGACAAACATCAGCAAAAAACATTTCCGTCTGGGCAGAGTGGCTCCATCAGAGTGGATGCACTCCATCAGAGCAGTCAGAGACACCCCGCTGGCGGATTACTCTGCGCCCGGCATCAATACCACGTGACGCGTTGCATATCGCCCTCCAATCGCCGTTTCGCCGTTTCTTCTCGCTCTGTCGGTTTCCTATTGTAAACAAACACTCTGGCGTTGTGGCCAACTGTGACCATACATCGGAATGGGTTCATTCGGTACACGCTTGCATCGGGATTGCAATGCCGACCCCGGAGTAGAAAGACATCATCGCATTATACGAAATACAAACTCTATCTTTCCCATCTTTTGATCTCACTCGCTCTTTCCACGATTTCGTGGATCCATGCAATTGCGTGAATCCTCGTGGCCGGGTAGTATCATAACTTCTCACCCTCATCCTATGCTCCTCGAGCCAGGTTGACTCTTGATCATGGCATGGTGAGATAGAGAGGGATGACTTAACCTCGTGTTCTTAGGTGATGGTAGAGGAGATGAGGCAAATCATCATGAGAAACTGGGACTTAAGAGAATTTTGTGTGCGAGTTAATTTACCATCCCCGATACGGCAGGTACGAGTCCCGATCGGGTGTGTAATAACACCGATACGAGGTCTTCCCAACCCAATTAGGCAAGTCGTACCCCTGATTTCTCATATCTGCTCGTATCCTCCACATCGTTCTCATCTTCATCCCCCATCTCTCTCTTTGTCATCCACATCTCAACCATCATCGCAGAACACAAAGTTAAGTTATCCCTCTCTATCTCTCTGTGGTATGATCATGAGTTGACACCGAGTACAGCATACACCGAGTACAGCATACACCGAGTACAGCATACACCGAGTACAGCATCCACCGAAGATTGTTTGTCTTCCCTTCACTCACATAATTATGAGTTGACCCCTGAATGTCGCGTCAGCTTCCGGCATGCCTCCCTACACGATCGACCGCCATGAGCTAGCTCTCTATGAGAGCTGTATAGTGAAGTCACCTTGTCACATTCCCACGGTTGCGAGTTAACTAACTGATGAACGGAGTCTCAGCACCGGGCGCGCCATCCATCGACCGCCTCCAAGTACTCGTCCAATCTCACTCGATCACGGCCTCCAAGTGTATATCCAAACTCAGTCAATTACGGCCTCCAATTTCGCACGATCACGGCCTCTAAGTTCATCTCTGAGTTAACTCGATCCTGGCCTCGAAGTGCATCTCTGAGTTCACTCGATCCCGGCCTCCAAGTCCAATTCTCAACTCGCTCAATCACAGCCTCTAAGTACATCGTTTATGAGCGACGGCGGGTGTACGGAGATACAGGGGTAGCGGACGACAATCACTGCCTGCTGCCAGTCAAGATAAACCGTGTGTAGATAGGTAGCTATATAGATACATAGATACATAGATGAGAATACAAACGGAATGCATAAGTTTTGACAATCGTTGAACGATAAGTAGTAGCTATGATTTCCAGGTGCACCAGTAGCATTTCCAAAGAAGCGGCAGCCAGAGAAGAAACGGCTTTAGCATAACTGCAGCCACTGGGAAGAGTGTAACACACGTGTCGTTCTGATGGTGCGTATACGTCACCAAAAAGTAAAGGAGGTACGTGCGCAATGCGACCCATCGCCTGGGCAACGGGTAGCGTGTAATTCTCAGTCAGAGGGTATGAGGTTCCATCAGAGCCGTCAGAGCCGTCCGGAACACCCGGGTGTTTCTGACGGGAACTATGCTCATTGCTAATGAATAGCATTGTCAACACGTGCTGCTTCCACGCTGATGACCTCGGCAGGCATTGGGTTCTCTGCCTGTTGGATCTGATGCTTGATTGTCGCAAGAGTGTTTTTATACACCCTCTGTTGGTAGCTCTCTGGTAGTGTGTTCCAGGTATTCATCAAGAATGTATACGTGTCTGCAACGCCAGGCGAGGTTAACAACTTGCGACCCATTGCAGCGCAGCAGGATGAGTTCTTACCACTGTCATTCTTGTGGTTGAAGTAGTTCGAGCGATCAGGTCTGTCCGATTTCAGCTTTCACTTGGACGTTTCTGGATGAACACCTTTGTTCTTTTGCCACTCCATGAGAGCATGGCCCAACATGGTGCAGTTAAACATGATTAGTCCCAAGGGTATATGACTGTCCTTGTTGTCAATCATGGAATTATGAAATCCGTCAGCATACTTACCACAGTTATTCGCCCAATGATAAAATTTGATGTAGATAAAACCCAGGATTGCTTCCGTCAGGAAGTGAAGCGGAGGCTGGCCATTTGTTAGCAGCTTTCGACTGTCTCTGCATTGGATTTGGACCGCGTACACCACCTTCCACACACTCTGCTACAGGAAAAAGATACTTATTGTCTGCCAGAAGAGAATCAATGAATTCCAAACGCTCTGCGGCGGATTCAAAGTGGTGGAGATCATAAAGCTCTGCTATGTTGTCCCTTGCTGATTGAATACAATGGGATTTAACCTTATCAACTTGTGCTCAAACCTGGTACCTGTTTGAGTGTGTAATATCCAACGTGGGCTGTTGCTTCAGCATACCTCATTCAAGATCTCCTTTGTGCATGCCTCAAATGCTATTGACCAAATGTTGTTTTGCTGCATAGTGGTGTTCCCATACTTCTCTATTATCTGCCAGTGTGGGCCTTCCGCTAATGCTTTCGCAACAAGTCGCGTCGCATAACTTACCATCTCCAAGTTGCTTGCACGCATAAATGGCCATCTGTTTCACATGTAGAGCTCCAGGAGTCTGCCCGTTGCAAATACAAGACGGGTCATGTCTGTGTGACCAAATCGATGGATGTTGGGACTGCCGGAGATCATTGAGCGAGGTGTAGACACCGCCTGCGGTCGCACTTGGCACTGCCTCCGTCTCAGATTTGTTTCTGTAGCTTGTGTTTGCAGTGGATTCGCAATGATCGCGCGGGCTTCTGGATTAGGGATGGGGGTAGGCAGGTTTTCAAGACCGCTGAGAGGAGTGGGAGTGCGGGCAATGCCGGATGCGGGGCTGGATACAACGCGACGCGTTGGGTTTGTCTGTGAAGTTCCTCCAGGTGCAGGTGTGCTTCGACTGCTTGGACCCGGTGTGGCGGATGGAGTATTTATCGACTGTCGCTGTGTAGCGGGCGGGGTGGAAGCCACGCATTGAGTGATATCTGCAACACGAGAATTGTTCAGTGAAGATGAGGGGGTGGAGTTCTGACCTTTGGTTGAAGAGGCTACGGAACTCCCTCCTTGAGAGGAATCCCTCTCGCCACGCAGTACGGAAATGCATCTCTTAGCAGGGGGAAGTGGAGACTTCCCCGCAGGCACACACTTTTGTTGATTCTGCCGATCAGCAAGACATCGAATATTTTGTACGACCGGAGTCAGGTCAGGGTGAGGGCTTTGGGAAGGCATAGTCCGATATAGATGTCTGACGTTAAGAATGCAGGAACAATTTCCTCTGCATGGATATGCAACGGCAGGCGAGGTAGACTTCTATTTGAGCGACCAGGGTGGGATTTGACAAAAAAGGGAGGCACAGTGTAGACCATGCTAGTCTCTAAACCGTGACAATACTTGGGGACGAAATCCCTTGAAAAGCATTCTATTATGTGGTCCACTGCCATCAGATTAAACTCAGATTAAACTCAGCATCGATATTCACTGTTACAGCAACGCCTGAAGCTCTATTTGCACCGCTTGAAGGGTGTTTATGCCTTCTTGGTGCGATTATCATAGTATTGCACTTGTTCTTGGCACAATACTTCAAACCATAGATTGTGTATATCTTCAGATTCCCGGCGGAAATCCCCCTTTGGCAGAGCTAAAAACATTGCAAAGCGAACCATGATGTATTCTCTATCCTATGACATCAGTTGCATGTACTGTTTCCACTGCTAGGCGAGTTGGTAGCCGTGTTGGATGGTTGCACAGTTAGGACAACCTGAGAACGACACTGTGTGCTCCGAGATGCACGAGGTCTGAGTGGTGAACATGGTGTGAGATGCACAAGCAACGCCCGGCATTGTAAACTATCCTCACCGCTAGTACTAAATCTCGTCTCAAGGCTTCTCATTCATGAGGTGCCTGGTGGTTGTGCCACATGAAGGCCGGGCCGTTTTGTGTTCGTCAACCAACAAAATGCAGGATATGAATCAAAATTATCACATCTCACCAGTTGAACCAAGAAATCGCAGGAACTCGAGTATATATATCCCTTCTTCCCACCTACACCTTCATTCTCATTTCCTCCCATATTAAGCACACCGCCAGCATCCTGAACTATTTCGACATCATGTTACTGGCATAAAACAACGCCTCTCGCTCCAAAACACACCCGATAACCTACAGAACTTTGTATGTTCCCTCTGGGCTTCCTTCCGCTACATGCAACTGTATCATAATGCGAACTCTTCGGATGTAGATTTGTTCTCAACTCACAGCGATGGCACCAAACGGCAGCCGCAAAGGAATGGGGAAGGCTAGGGCGGAGATGCCAACATCGGTCATAAATCGACGCTTATTGTTGGATCGCGACCGTATAAAGGGATTCATCTCTGAACACATCCGTGGACTCATATAGATATACAATGTTTGCGGCGTCAAGGATGTGAGG
>Ga0307512_10001155_pt1 | contig 38435 bp, 52 predicted proteins | sample 14_EM_MG_FD_200267 | JGI IMG/M metagenome (GOLD analysis project Ga0307512, IMG submission 200267) | Populus trichocarpa ectomycorrhiza microbial communities from riparian zone in the Pacific Northwest, United States - 14_EM | ecosystem: Host-associated > Plants > Roots > Unclassified | place...
GCTCTTTGGAGGAAAAAGAGCTGTGGGCAGGCCTGTCTGGAAAGTGAGCGTGAGCTGTGGGAGCTGGAGCACAAGGAGCTTACTGCAGAGGCAAGAGACCAAATCGCAGATGCTGCAAATGGTCTGCGCAACCTCATTCAACGCTACAACATCCCGCTTTTTCGTGTGAGTCTGGGCTTGGTGTGCTTGTCAAGGTGTGTTTGTCAATGCTCTTGAGCGATACCTAGAAAAATACAAGGCACAAGTATCCGAGCAACGGTTCAAGACACGCACGACTTTCAGTGCAAGGAACAGCGCCTTCGTCAGTTGGGAGAATGTGAGGTCATTTGTGCACAGAAGGAGCATTGTTGCAACCTACGGCAGTGCACCGCTCCCTGCGTGCTATTGTTCATGCTTTGCAATGGAGGGAGGAAGGCATGCTTCAGCTGGTGCAGTCTGAGGTGGGTGAACAGACAGCGACCAGCGATTTCACCAAGCTGGAAGTGGAGCGTCAATGTGTCATATGGTCACCACATAAACGGACAGGCCACAGGGAAAGAGGGGAATAGAGGATGAAGAGAGGAAGTAAAAGCGACGCACAAGGCAATTGCAACTGGTCACATGTTGTTTGTTTTTTCTTTGCATTTTTGTTGAAGTCGTTATCAACACCTTCTGCATCCCAAACTTGCTCACACAACATGCGATATCTGTGCCCCCCATGTCCAGCAATTGTCCAGCACAATCTGGTTTGTCATCGCCTTCTTGACATTCCTTCTCTGTGCTGATTACTCACGCATACACCTTTTCCCTCAGCCAACCTCCCACTTCAACTATCTAGATGGTTATGACCTGAGACACAGCCTCTTACAACTCCTTACCGCCTGGAAGCTTGGGTGGTTGTGCCTGTCCTATTGCCATCCCATAAGCTTTTGTGAGTTTTTTCTCCCTGATTCATTTTGCCATCGTCGCTTAAGGTCTACATGGTCCCATCGTGACTCACACGATCCTCTTTTCAGGCCTTGCCTCGTCTCCATTTGCCAGACTATTGCATTTGTTCGCCCCTTTCCCCCCCACCATGTCTGGCACGACTCCTCAGCGACGGTATCAAGGTCACAGGTGGCAGATTCAGGTGGAACTGGTGAGGACAGGACAAGCGTGGAGGAGGAGGGTGTGTCAGAGAGCATTAGGGCACAGGGGTCCTCAAGCACTTTGAGGCTTGCAAGTGCGTCTTCTCCCCCTACTTCTGTTGCGATGTGCTGGAACTTGTGTTCATATTTGACTAGCTTGCACACTTGTTCCTCCCGGTCGTGCACTGTCTCGTTCAGCCAGCTGGTGATGTCCCCTGCAAGCGTCTTGATCACTGACAGTGCTGGCCTGTCCACGTTGAGGTGCTGCAGGTGCATGAGGAACTTTTCAGTTGATTTGAGGTTTTGTGAGAGGAGTGACATCGGGTCTGCTTTGGGTTGACTGCACCAACGCGCACACGAGGTTGATGGGTGAAAGGTAGGGTCAGGGGCGTTATGGTGTGAATGTCATTATGGACAATATTGTAAAAAAAGTGATAAAAGTACAAAAACCAAATTAGGGATTTTCCTGATGTACTGTTGTGGTCCCATGTCGCTATCCTGGTTTGACATCATATTCTGGATCTATGTTGCCAATCTGGCTCTATGTGCTCAAACTGGACAACTGGCCCCAGCGCATCACTAAAAATCTGGGCTAGTCTTCTGGATCCAGACGGACTGGAAAACAGCTGGATCTGCTGGGAGAGCTGGTCCCAGCATATCCAGTGACTTGTCATCTTGCTGATGGATGGCACCCACTCAAGGACGCGCACAAATAATGGCCAAATGGTCAGTACACTAAGTCTGCGAGGACACATGCTTCCATGCAGGTGTGATAGTGGCATGATGATCAATAGGCGTACACGAGGGACATGCATATGACGAATGACGTGGCACGGTGGATGGTTCCAGGGGATGTCACAGTGTTTGGCTTCATGCACTGGCATGTTTAACCCCCGATCGAACTTTTCACGCCACCGCGACATTACACCTCGCCAAGTTGAATACCTTTCTAACTTACCACTACAGTTCCTTCGTTCAGGTTGCAGGGCGACTTCCAATATTCTTCCATGCGCTCTTGTCTATCTGTTGCACTGCTTTTCTCAACCCCCGCTTATAGTGTCGCACTTCCTGGCATTCGTGATCACTGGTCTGACCCTTACAATCTTCGTCCAAACCCGCTCTATCCATACGTTCGTTCTCCCGTAGCTAGATCACAAGGAAACATCTCTACCTATGACTCTCATTTCTGGAAAGATCCGGATGTTTCGCCTTCTCGCACTCGACGCTCTACGAAGAACTTGAAGTTCCGGGCGGGGTCGCTACAACCTCGTCAAGACGCTTCCACGACCGCGGAACAGTACCTGGATACGAGACCGACACCAGATCCGACTGGCGTGCCCTCGGTCCGGACGACGGTTTTCATCGCAAGCGAGAAGGACTTTGCGCTTCTGCTCCCCAAGGACCCTGGCGGTATGTTCGAGCTTTGTGCCGATTACCAGGCACTCGCCGCGATCAACGCTTTTTTTATCAGAGCTCGTATCCGACGCAGAGATGGACGCAGTGACATATTGTACCCCTGGGAGTTCTGGCGATCTCTGCGAAAACAGGATGCCCGACGGGCTCATCACTGCCGCATCTATCGCGCGTGCGGAGGACGATTCGTGGATCCAGGTACTTCACGGATGTTCTTGGCAGGTTGATTGTGAGCTTTAGAACGTTATCTCATAGGTCACTGGCTGTTTCGACTCGAGCAAGTTTCACTTTAGTCCTGGTGACACTGGTGGACAGATGGACGTGCGCTTCCCGAATGGAGCTCTGTGTACTTTCGGCGGCCCAGGAGCAAGCTTTATCGAGCTGTGCGTGCCAATGTCCTTTGGACCTCGATTCTCTCGGAGATAGACCGCGTGCTGATGAGGACACAGCATCGAGCCCGCGCTGAACCGCTTCTGCCTACGGTGCTGTAGTATGCCAGACGACCAGGTCAATTGCAATTCTCATAGAGATCGCACTGGGTGCGAGAATGCAATCCCGGGGACATACAACTTTCCCAATCTCGGAATAAATTGCGAGTAAGCTATGCAGGGCTGTGAACTTCTCAGGTTGTTTACTTTTTGGTTCTGTGTATACAGTACTATACGTTTTCATGGTCCTTACTTACATCTCTATTTTGCTGTTTGTCCGAATGATCAACCTAATGTTCTGCCTGTGATGTTACACACGGAGAACTACCCCAATTGAATGGCCAGATCTGTTTGTCCGTCTTGTGGAGGCACCGAGGGTGGTGGTGCATAGCAATGGCTGGCATAGATTCGTGTCGCAAACGGGTTAAAACGAAGGGCACATGGCACACGCTATTTGGATTTATATGAGGTCAGATGATGGGCACAACGAAATGAGACAAGTGGTCGTGTCCATACCCCGGTCGTTACTGGCCGATGGTGATTGCGCTTGAGAATGCGCCATACTGCTGTCACCAGACGCAGGATTAGCAGTGAGCCTTCCAAAAGCGCATTGCCGACGTGAACAAGAAGTTCTCTTCTGTCGTTCTGAATAGAAAAGGGCTTTGACGGCGCATCCAGATGGACGTTCTGATCACCCCAATCATCCCACCGGTCACAGGGGCATCATTTCACTCGGAACCTGCCAGTGCGGACAAGCTATGTGTGACCACAGATCTTGGTCCAGACCACAAACGACTTGGACCTCAGGCAGAGCGCGGCAGCGGCCTTTGACCAGAAAGGTCCACGTCCACGGAGACGTTCGTCATGGCCCCCTTTTTCATGGATCTCTCGTGCCATATTCTTCGCTGGGAATAGCACTGATTCTGGTCCTGGAGCATGTAATCGTCTCCGTTGCCATACTAGTACGAGTCCATGACATCTATCCCCGACTGCTCCTGCGCCACTTTCTGGCTTGCGTGGGTGATGGGGGCGTCGTCGTGCGTTCCAAGAGAAGGTCAAGAGGGTCTCTGAGGGATCGTCGATGAGCCGGGTGCGGGGCGTATCGGCCACCGCTCCACCACTTTGACAATAAGGCCAGTCAGAGCTGAGAAGCCGCCTGGGGTGTCTCGCGTCGTGGATAATGGAATTTCCCCATCGCTGCTGGAGTGTCCGAGCCAGCAAATTGAATAAGATGGAGGGCTGTACGAGTGCTACAAAGAAGGCTTTCTCGTGATGAATATAACGGGTCAGAGAGGGTGATCGATGACGATCTGATTACTGTGCAGCAATTCTCCGGCATTTGCTTTTTGCCTGGTCAACGAGAATCGAAGGCAGCTCTTCCTGATTTCTTATCGTGGAGGCTATAGAAGTCTCGTCCACCCCTGAGGCCTGAGGCTGTTTGCATATGCATATAACTATAACTTTCTCCGAGGACTATTATTAGAGAACCTTTGTGTGCCACTCTTTTTCATTTTCGAATTTCTCTCGATCATCGGGTCGTTCCCTCAACTCAACTGGCGCGCGGCTTCTACTTGGCGCTCCTCCAACATGGATCCATGTCTCACCTCGTTCTGGGCTGCCTTGGAAGCATCACCACATCCACCACCCACCACCACCTGGGCCGCGGCCTAGATCTATGGCCGTGTAACCCAACTTAGCGTACTCTAGACCTAAAGACCCCTCCCTAATACATTTGTGCACCTCCCACACGACCAACGCTACTTGAACGCGCACTTCCATGGCCACCTCAACCGGAAACACAAAGAGTTGGTATACAGAACTGTTGAGCATTCCTACGTATGTGTCTGCGCGATTCGTTTCAGACAAGGGTATGTCGCCCCTTGATCCTCCCTCCTGTGTACATTGATGAACAGCCTGCATCACGCGATAAAGTCGTCCAAGTGGTATCATCCTCGCAGGACCATACGCGAAACGCCAAGCGGACGACGAGCAAGACGTTCTTCATAAAGTCAAGTAGATCCGATGGGTCGTTCACCGTCATCGCATCGCCCGCACAGGACGTGTCTCCCGAGGTCGTCGCTTCGGCGATCTCGCCTTCGGGCAAGCTGACCGCCCTCCTTCGCGAAACGAACTCGGGTGATAAGAAACGATTTGTGGAAATATGGGAAGGAGAGAGGTTAGAGGCGTCCGTCACTGTGACTAAGACACACGGCGCGTTCTACACAGACGGTGAGTCACCCGTTCCTCCTATCATCCTTCGAATGATATCCCTCCCCAGAGCAGTTCTCCACTCTCGCATTTTCTCCCTCCGAGACCTCGTTGGTCTACACCGCCGAGGCGAATGCACCAGATAACGAGGGCGATGATACATTTGCCAAGTTTCGTTTCCTGCCCGACTATGGCGAGGGCTACGTCGGACGAAAGCGACCAACACTTTTCGTCGCCCAGTGGGCGTCCGGTGCCGGGTCCACTGACGACACGCTCTCCGGAGGCAATCCCGCCCCAACAGTTCGGGCCATATCCATACCCATCGCCGCTACCACCTCCTTTGGCCAAGCCCAGTTCGTCTCCCAGGACACCTTGGTCGCGACGGGTTTCGAGTTTAGCGAAGATGGGAAGCGGCTCGGCATCAAGGCATGCTTCAATAGGCCGACCGCCATCTGGGAACTCAAGCTCGACATAGAGCGCGCCGAGGGGGAGCCGTCAGATGGGTCGATTACCGCCATCTCGGCGGCGAAAGTATCCGACTCCAAACGTGCCTCTCGCTCGCCGCGGCCCATTCCTGGCTCAAGCGCGGCGGCGCTCTGGCTTTCCCACGAGCTCGGAGGGCCCCACGCATCCTGTTTCTCACTCCACAGATTTGATTTTCAAGCGCGGGAGACGATGACGATCGTTCCGGCTGTCGACAAGATACGGGAGAACTTCATGGGCGGTTTCGCTGGTCTGTATGCGGACAGCTTCCTTGCGCGCCCGTTCGTCCGGTCGTGTGGCCGGGTCTATCTACTCACGCGGACGAGTCAAGGATCCAGGCTAGAGGTCATCCTCATCGACCTTGAGCAGCCGGAGACCGTGGTACGATTGACGCCTGCAGAATCCAGCGAGGATCTGTGGAGCTGGTCCCCGCTAGCGACGGACGGGCGCAAGTGGGTCCTAGCTTCGAGGAGTGCGCCGACAGTCCCGAACGAGCTTGTCCTTGGAAGGCTCGAAGAGCACGGAGGGAATCCTAGAGTCACCTGGCAAGTTATCGAGATGCCTTCGCTTACTCCTCGCGGTGAGCCCTCGGGTGATAGGGTTTTCTTGTCAACATCGCTGACGTCTAGCATTAGTGGAGAATGCTCTTCGCGAGTTGAGGACTACTGTGATTTCCATACCTAACCGATACCCGGTAGAGACAATTCTGATAGAACCAAGACGACGCAACGCTCAGCCATTGATGACCATTATTCACGGTGGCCCCCATGGTCAGGTCGCAACGGCTTTCGCCCCTGGTTTCGCGGCATATGCGTTACAAGGATGTACGATCCATGAGTCGGTCTGCTTGTCCACTTTGGCTGAGCTGATATGCCCTTGTGTTAGACGCCTTGAATATGCCTAACTACACCGGCTCTACGGGGTTCGGCGATTTCTACGTCCAGGAATTGATCGGAAAATGCGGCACTTTGGACGTGCAAGATGTGAAAGCTTGCGTGGATCACCTTGTGAATGAGGGAAAGGGAGAGCACGGCCCAGGAAAACAGTTCGTATTGGGGGGAAGCCACGGCGGCTTCCTAACTGCACACCGTGAGTACGATCAGCAATGCAACCTCGTCTATCTAGCTTCACTGACCAGGGCCGCCGCCGCCATCTGCAACATGATGATCGTGTGGTGCTGGGACGACAGTCATCGGCCAATACCCAGACATGTTCTCCGCGGCGGTGCTGCGCAACCCCGTGATCAGCTCCCAGCCTGCGAGCACCGATATCCCAGATTGGTACATGTCCGAGTTCGGTGTGCGGCCGTCGGCAGAGAGCGAGCAAATGCCACCCGCGCTCTACGAGCAGTTGTACCCTGCTACACCGATCGCATACGTTGCGCGTGTACGAGTTCCTGTGTTGTTGCTGCTCGGCCTCGAGGACCGCCGGGTTGTCAACGTGCAGGGAAAGACGTTTTATCATGCGCTTAAGGGGCTCGGGAAGAAGGTCGAGTTGCTCACCTTTGAAGGGGAGGGACACCCCCTCGACGGGGTAGAGGCGGGCGGGGTGGGGTGGGAGGCAGCGGTGGACTGGTTCGGTAAAGCTGCCTAGGGAGCTGAGGTTGTACCGGACACTGCGGTAAGGCCACATAGGGAGCGAGGGTGTTCAGGACATTGTGGCGTATTGTATGATCAGGCCTCGTGGAGATACTAGATCCATGAGTAGTTTCGACTCGTGGAGGGTTTTAAAGGTAGCGAAATGGATTACCCGAGCCAGTTACATCGTCGAGTCTACTACTATCCAATTCCCAACCACTGCTTACACTGCTTTTAGTATCTAAAAGACCATCTTGCCATTACAACGTCCGAGTCTCCCGTAACTACGGTAGTAGCCGAGTTCGATCCCTGTTCCCAGCCGACATGGACGAAGTAGACTCTGGTGTTCCTGTGGCAGGAAACCTCTTTGGCCACTCACTCAGAATCGCCTTTCAGAAAAACGCATCGCGGACAGTTACTTCCTATCCCAGATTATGCGCCATGATGAACGAAATTCACCCAACGCTCCAACCGGGGAGAATACACAGGTAGTATCCGACTTTGGTGAGACAGAAGGTGAATGCAAGAGTAGGAAATCGACGAAACCCATTTTATATGAAGGACATATTATGTAATGACAGGTAAACCTTTCTAAGCTGCATTAGAGTCCTGTTGCGGGTTCATTTAGTGCGACTATCAAAACAACAAGGAAAAATGTGGGTTTATCCGGTATCGAGCACTAAGATCACTGATAGCTGTCGAAACAGCCTATCCGTCGACGGGCACGCTTTCGCTCTTCCTCAGCTTCAAAATACCAGTACTCGGTGGACTCACAGTTAACTCTGGGACACTTCCCGCGCCCGAAGTCAATGATCCGGTACGACGGATCGTTGAAGGACCGTTCTGTCCGCGGTAAGGTGAGAGGGCCAGGCTGCATGAGGATGTTACGCTCATAAAAGGAACCCTGCACGAAGCTGGCTGCGTGTAGGCGATGCAAGAGCATGAAAACTTTCTCCCTAATTTCAACCCAGGAGTTGGCCTTTTCATCATATCGTCAGGCACTTGTGAAAATTTGCGCTCACCTGTCTGTGGAAGACAAGGCCATGGCGCGTATTTCTTCTCCACATGACTCCAGCAACAGGATTGGGGTGATACACTCGAGCATCGTCCGAATGCACTCCCGTTCTTTCTTACGAAATTTGTCATCGTCGGCATAGCTGTCAAATGCCTCAAGGGAAGGCACATAATACCCGTAAAACTTGGGAACAATTGGCGGTGCTTGAGGGCTACCCTCCTGCAGCTCCCTTGGGAACGCATTGTAGATCTTCGCTTCATTCAGAAGCATCTCACGCTCAGAGCCTTGCCTGCCCGCAAGTTTGACTGCGACCGCACCGTGTGTGGATGGGGCGGATACAACAGAGGGGAGTGTGAGAGGCGCAAGGATGACAAACGAGTGGTTGCCATTGCCGAGGAATTTGGAGTATCGAAGATCAAGCTGGCCTGTTGTGGGACGGTCCGTGGAGACCATGGGTTTTGACCCAGTACCTAAACAGCGTCCTTATCCGCATTCATGCATCAGAACAAGCCATCACGATGGTTTCGAACGTACCTTTGTCTGTAGGAATACGTGGAGGGTACTGCCGCACGAATCTGACAGGGTGCTGTTCAATGAACTGTTCCCAAAGGCCGGAATCTAGATGAGGATCGCATATCTTGTGGGAAAAAGAAGTGACATAGACGTCGATATTGTCTGGAAGGTATTCTCCCGAGATAAAAGTCTCGAGGTTGGGAGGCATTGACTTTTCTTCGGGGTCGCCCATTAGGGAAGAAATTTTATTCGGATGCCCCTCAGGGGCAGCATCGCCATTGGTCACTACCCCCCGAAATATGTGAGGCCTGCGGTGTGGTATTGCAAAGCAGAAGGAGGTCACCTGTCGCCAGCTCGGCCTCCATGTGTTCAGTATCTTTCGGAGGAGTAGCACCATCTTGGGGGCAAGTGGCAGTAGGATAGATGGTCGCTGTCACGATGGCAGAGGTCATTGTCACGACGACGTCAAAAGCGAAGAACTGGTTGTGGTAATATAGGGTCTCTCATTATAGGGGTGAGAAGTAGCGTTCGCTCGCCTACAAGGATTACAGGGGCGAGCTGTCTGCGTCAGAAAGGGGGAAACGAGTCGAGACAAACTAGTACAATAGTGATGAGCTGGGCCATTGGTTCAGCTCAAAATTGGTCTCGAGTCCATTTGCTACAATGAAATCACCAGTACTTCGGACATTTGCAAGACAATTAAGAGTAATTCGTCCCCCATCTTGGCCAAAATTACTGAAAAAGTTGTCCCATTCAATTCAAACGCAAAGGCTACATGGTGCCGGCTACCAGTTCCTGTATGACAAATTAACGCGTTGTATGCAGCGATGTGTTCGACCCACCCCCCAATATTCCGAGAGATATTAACCAACAGGATCGCATACTCTCTTGTTGCGCATACGTGCCAAGTTAGCAGAAGTGCGAGTCGCAAGCTGTAGCATAGCGGCACGACACCAGAATCACTGGCGAGGAACGATCCGAACGAAGGGCATATACCGAGCATTAAACGCGCTGAGGGGTTGAAGGGAGCTATATCTTGCCATTCCCAGACCTATATTGTGTCGCCCAGATGCCCACATTTTGTTGAAACCTGAGCAATATACCTCGGTTCGTAGTAGAGTCACGGTTGAGGGCCTCGGCGTCTGTGCGCTAAACGCTAAAACAGCGTTGACGCGTTGTGTCACTGGTGTCACACCGTGTCATTGTCACGTCGATGGCCATCCGCTGGCCATACTCGATCCTGGTGGTACAATACAGTGGTGGTGGTGGTTGACCTCATCGAACATGCCGCTTGTTCGCATTGAGTTGTGCGATTTCAAGTCTTATAGGTGCGTCTAATGCTACACATGTCCTATGTTACTGAACTTGTTGGCGAACAGGGGTCACCAAATCATCGGCCCGTTCAAGAATTTCACGTCCATCATCGGGCCTAATGGCGCGGGCAAGTCCAATCTCATGGATGCCATCTCATTTGTTCTCGGAGTAAAGAGTGCGCAGCTTCGAAGTAGTCAACTTCGAGATCTGGTGTACCGTGGCCGCCGTCTGGCCCGTGATAATGACGAAGGAGCTTCGCAGCCTGACGAAGAAGATGAAGAAGAGGACGAGGGTGAGGGTGAGGGCACAGCCAAGAAGGCCTGGGTTCTTGCAGTGTTTGAGGACGAAAAGAAAAAGGAGTGGCTCTTTCAAAGAACGTGCGTTGCACTTTCACCTTCATTTGTGATGTCCTCATCGAACAACATAGGATCTCGACAACTGGCGCTTCTGAGTACAAACTGAATAAAAGGACCGTCACATATACTACATACAACGAAGCCCTCATCAAGCATAATATTCTCGTCAAAGCCAAGAATTTCCTCGTCTTCCAGGGAGATGTCGAGGCTGTCGCCTCCCAATCTTCTAAAGAACTCACACGTCTCATTGAGCAGATCAGTGGCTCACTCGAGCTCGCCGTGGAGTACGAAAGAGCTAGGGAGGAACAGGACCGTGCGACGGAGAACGCGACACATAACTTTACCAAGAGACGCGCCATCGCGGGTGAAATTAAACAATATAAGGAACAAAAGGGCGAGGCGGAGCGTTTCGAGGCCCTATGCCAGGAGCGCGTGCGTTGCAAAGGCTTGCTTCTTGACCGAATTTAACACTCATTATGCGCAGGACGACCTTATTCTCCGCCGCCTCCTCTTCAAATTGTTCCGCATCGAGGAGGGCCTCGAGAAGAATGGGGAAGAGATTACAAGGTTTGGAACTTCTATCCCTGGACTGTGTGAAGAGAAGGAAGGCCGGGATGAGGAGTTAGAAGAGGTGCGAACAGATCAAGCTAAAGTCCGGAGTGCCGTTGCGAAGGCAGAGAAGAGGATAAAGAAGGCAGAGAAAGCGTTGGAGGACAAGGCAAGTACCGTATTACCAGTCACTCCAACTGCTTAGGGTTGTTTCCCCTTCTTAGAAACCAGAGCTCGTGGCTGTCGAGGCATTCATTGCTCATTCAACGAGGAAGCTGAACAACGCGCAGAAGCTCCAGGAGCAGGTCTCGAAAGAAGTAGAAAAACAGGCCACAAAACTTCAAGGCTACCAAACGGATCTGGAGACAGTCCAAAAGGCCGCAGATGAGGCACAAGGCGAGTGGCAAATGCATATTCGCGCATCGTTCCCCTTGACCGAGCCTCGTAATTACAGAGAATCAGCGACGAGCGTCGCAGAACAATCTATCTCTGAGTGAAAGGAGTTTAGAAGAGTATCGCAGGCTGTCCGTGTATCTCATTTTTCGACTGTTCTGATCTCATGCAGTTAGCGATTTGCAGGAAGGCCCAAGCTAGCATCCTCGCTGTTGAGGAACGTCAAACCCTCGAGAAACTCACACGAGGAGAGAAGACATCATCGCGAACGTTTGCGCAACTCAAAGACAGGCAGGAGGAATTCGAGCAGAAGAGAGCAAGTCTGCGCGAGGACAGTAACTTGTATGAAGAGAAGAGAACCGATGTGCGTCCGTTCACGTGCTCACATCAAAGACGTACGCTGACCTATCGTCCTCTTAGTTGGAGGATAAAATCAAAGAGAACAGCGAGCAACTACGAAAAGTCAAGCAACAACTCGAGGACCAACAATCTGAGCGCACACGGATCAAGTATGGCTTCAACCGTGTTGTGATGGTTGTATCCCCAGCTGATTTATGATGGCAGTCGACTCGAAGCCGAGCTTAATGAACGCCTCTTGGAGATTCATCAAAAGCTCATGCAAGCCGGTTTTGACCAGAAGGAGACCGAACGCGAGGCAAAGTTGAAGGAGACATTGGCGAACCTACAACGTATATTTCCCGGTGCGTAAACGCCAAGGCTGACCTTTCGAATGAGCTTACGCGTCACGTTTCTAGGTGTGCGTGGCCGGCTGGTTGATCTGTGTAAGCCTACTCAGCGGAAGTACGAAACCTCCATCTCTGTTATCCTTGGTCGTAATATCGACGCCGTCGTCGTTGACGAGGAGCGGACTGCCATTGACTGCATAGAGGTGCGCCACCTTTGACATTTCGTCCTACTCTCCAGGTTGACCAATGTACTGTGCTACAGTATATGCGCAACCAGCGTGCGGGCCAGGCGACATTTATACCACTCGACACGATTCAGGTGAAGCCGATCAACGACAAGTTTCGTGCCTTTGCCAAGGGCGCACGTCTTGCAGTTGACGTGATCCAGTACGAGCCTGCTATGGAGCGCGCGATACACCATGCGTGCGGAAACGCGCTTGTGTGCGATACGATGGAGGTTGCACGTTATGTCTGTTACGAGAAAGATCAAGAGGTCAAAGGTGCGAGTAGTTCCAAGCCCCCCCGCGGGTGCTTCATCCTTATGGGAATGCTGACGCGACGATCATGGGACAGCGGTGACGCTTGACGGCACGATCATTCACAAAAGCGGTTTGATCACGGGTGGCCGTAGCACGCACGACAACGCGAAGAAGTGGGAAGAGAAAGATATCCAGGGTATGTTCTCGCGCCTGATGATGACCCGCACAGGACTTGCTGATGCAGTGGTTCCTGGCAGGGCTGTCGCGTGCAAGGGATAATATCCAGAACCAACTGAGCGACCTTGTTAAACAGAAGCCGCGCAACAGGGATGATGACGACTTGATCTCGGAAATGACGCGGTTAGAGGCCATGCTTCAGGTCTCTCGCGATGATCTCGTACGCCGATCCCCCCTATCATTCCGGTTTCATCCTTCTTATCTCAGGTCTTATAGAGCGCGTGCAACCACAAGCTCCGGGGTATCAAAGACGAACTGAAACATATCGATAGGTCTTTAAAGCAGAATAACCCAGAATACAACAAGGTACTTTGCCTCCAGAGTCTATGTCCACTTCCTCTCGTAACATGCTTCATCTACGCCTTGACAGTCGCGAAGCGCACTCGATAAACTTCGCGAGGAGATCCAACGCTTTGCGTCAGTTGTGGATGCGGCTGAGGACCAAGTCTTTGGGAGTTTCTGCCGTGATATAGGCGTGGCCAATATCCGAGACTATGAAGCTCGCCAGCTAAAGCTCGCACAAGAAGAAAGTGAAGCCCGACTACGCTTTGAGACTCAAATCGCACGGCTCACTCATCTGTACGAAATCCGATTCCCTTCTCTAGATTACTAATCTGATCTTCTCTGAAGATCCCAGTTTGAGGAAGAGCAACTTAAGAAACTCCAGGAACGCCTGAATGTCCTTGCAGATACTGTTACGAAGGAAGAGGAGAACCTCAAAGGGTTTGACGAAAGGAAAACGGAGACGCAGGAGGAGCTCGAGAGTATGCAAGGGGGCATCAAGGAACTTGAGGCAGAGATGTCACGCATCAAAGCGACACTCGATGAGAAGACGAAAGAAGTTGATGAAGCCAAGCGCGCTGCATCCAAAGCCGCAAAGGCGCTTGAACAGGTCCAAAAAGAGACTTCCTCACGGGTACGGTGTTTCGCCCAGCGTATTGGTTGTGTGATCCTTTGGATGTCTGATAATAATTTCGAAACCAGAACGACGAAATTGAGAGGTTGGGACTAGAGCGCTCAGGCTTATACCGTAAATGCCGCCTCGAAGAGATCAAGCTTCCGTTGGTCTCGGGGAATCTCAAGAACGTCCCTATGGAAGAGGTTTATCATACCTCTTCCTGGCAATCTCTGCTCTGATCTCCTGTCGACAGAATTTACGTGATGAAGTGGCGATGGATGTCGATGAAGAGGAGGAAGAGGGTGACTCGACGCAGCATATCAAGAGAGTGCGTGACTATGGCATCGAAGTAGACTTCGAGATTCTTAGTGCGAACGAGCGAGAGGTGAGCGATCTGGCGCCTGTCTACGACATATTGTGTACTTTTCTCATGTGGCCGCCCTGCTGTCGACGCAGAACCCCTCTAACGAAGTACTCGGCGAATTTGACGCGTCTATAGCGAAACTCAACGCAGAGATAGAACGTATGACACCAAATATGAAGGCCATGGACCGGCACGTTTTTTTTCCTGATGAGTTTTACTCTTGCTAGTACGCTCACCACTCTCTGCTTAGGCTTGATGATGTCGAGGTCAAGCTCTCCGAGACAGAAAAGGAGGCTGACAAGGCCCGTAAAGATTCTAAAAACGCAAGAGATACGTTCAACGATGTAAAGCAGCGGCGGTACGGACTCGCCTATCGCATCTTGCTGATGACACGAATTCTGAAGTTCACCTGCATTTAGCACTGACTTATTCAACAAAGCGTACAACCACATTTCAGAGCGCATCGACCAGGTGTACAAAGATCTAACCAAGGGCAAGGCGGCGCCCATGGGTGGCGTCGCCTATCTGAGCCTGGAAGACAACGAGGTACGATGATGGCACTCTGACACATGCTTTTCTCTTCTCATTTTCCTGTTTTAGGAGCCATATGCGGGCGGTATCAAGTATCACGCCATGCCTCCTATGAAACGCTTCCGAGACATGGAGCAGCTGTCTGGCGGCGAAAAGACGGTGGCAGCACTAGCTCTGCTATTCGCAATTCACAGGTAAAGCAACTTAGTTTCCGCGGGAGCGTGGTAACTTACATACGCGCGCTTGCCTCACATAGTTACCAACCTAGTCCGTTCTTTGTTCTTGACGAAGTTGACGCCGCGTTGGACAATACGAATGTGGCGAAGGTAGCCAACTACATCCGGGCGCACGCTTCGGAGACCTTCCAGTTCATCATTATCAGCCTCAAGGGTTCACTCTACGAACGTGGGCACTCTCTTGTCGGTATTTATCGCGACCAGGATATGAATAGCTCTCGCACTCTCACCCTCGATGTAAGTTTTTCTTTGGGGACTTTAAGTGGGCTTCTTGCTGACAACCATCACAGCTCACGCAATATGACGAGTAACATTGTATTTATCCTTCAATTGTTGTTTCCGGTTCTTTGTGCTTTGTCGCTTGTGCCTGTGTGGGTATGCCCTGCTTTCTGTAGCATTACGATACTGTAATCCGTTATTTTGAATATCGGTCAGGCCCGTCAGGGTCGAGTTCGCAATACTTCAATTGGCTGGACAAGCTTCAACATCGACGTCAGCTCAGTCTGTTCCAAAGGAGAGAAGTGGCTTTTCCCCAGTTCATACGGCGCACATGGTGCCAGTTCATCTTCTATTATTCACATTTACGGAGCGCCTGATCACTTCCGAGGTCCCTCCTGTTCCTATTGGAGCTAGCGATAGGGTTCGCGTGGCTCGCGTGCCAGGGAGTGTGGAGTACCCAATCTTGAAAATTTCTTTGAACTCCTCAGACATGGACTAGCACAAGTACAACGCACGACGTGCTTTGAATCCCATTTGTGGTCCCTGTTCTCTCTCCCTAGCATACCTCCTGTTCAAGATAAATAAACGCTAGCCTTGCTCTGTCCTGACTGACCACTACAATGAGCTGAATGATTGGATTCGCATCGGCCATGATAAACGCGACGCACCGAACACATACGTCAATAGCGAAGGGCACATTGACCTTCAAGTAGCTCTCGGTAACTCGTCCTCCATCCGATCATGTCCAGATCTCTGACGTCAAACCAAGGTGTGAAATCCCGAACTGAGGACATCTGGGTAATTACCCACCCCCAAAGGCCACTGTTTCAATATCTCTTATCGTCCCTTCTCCGGGCCTAAAGCGGCATATACCATATATCGCTTGAAAAAGGACTTGTGGAGGGAACCCTAGGTCCGATGAGGCGCTTCCCAGCAACTGCTGCACCGTGGTAAGTTGTGCAGCCATCCCCAAAGTCATCCGTTACATCCGATTTACCATTTACCCTTTTCACACAACCCGGACACATTGTCACTTCTGTTCGTGTAGGTTGAAGTTCATCAATTATGTTGCTACTATAGTCAAATCGGACGACTTCAACAGGAGGACCACGGCCCTCTTCGTGGCGAGGGTGCTTGGCAAAATAGCGAACGGGACGAGTTCCATGCAAAACACGTTTTAAGGAGTGCGGCGTAAATGGGGATGTCCTATATTAAACGTGTGCATTTTGAGCTGTTCTCTAAATTCGCAAGCATTTATACGTGTGGTACATTTTAGCGCGCAGTTTCACCTCCAAAAGAGACTCAATTCCGTTTTCAAAAAAAAATAAAATCATAATAATAAATGAAAATCGTGATGAAATCCGTTATTTTAGATTTTACGACTACACCATAAGAAAAAAAAAACCATTGTAAAGAGTTGCTTGATTTGTGCCGATGAGTGTGACAAAGGAAAATATAAGCTAATAAGCAAAGAGAAAGACACGGAAACAGAACAGGAGTATGGATGACGGATGACTTGGGGATTGTGACCAATACGTAACGAAGGTATTTGACTTTTGAGCTTTGCTGTTTGCTGGGTGACTGAGTGTAACTACGAAAGCGCGCAGAGAATCAAGTATGAAGTGTTTATATATATATATAAGTAAAAGAGAAAAGTGTTTGCAACAGACATAATATTTTGAGCAAAAAAATAATGTATGAATGAGGACGAGAGGAAGCTATGATCCGAGACGAGACGAGTGATAAGTGACAGGAAAACGGTAAAAAAAAAAAAAGAAACTAAAAGAGAGACGAGAAAGAGCAACGGGCATTAAGGTCGCTAGTGCGTGTCTTCGCCACGAGGTCGCTCGTGCGAGAACCTACTGGACTCCCCAAACGCTGGCCGTTGAAGGCGCGACGAAGACGAAGACGACACCGACGATGCTTGCGCAGGCGCCGATCTAGGAGAGCTGATTGTCTGAGAAACAGGCCGACTGTGTACCTCGCCCCCAAAATACGACTTGAGGAGCTCGACACGGTCGGACGAGACGATCGTCTGGGTGGGCGGCGCGGGGAAATCGGAGAGGCCAGATATGCGCGAGGTGCCAGTCCCGTCCGTCTGGTAGCTCGACCGCGTCACCTCGGTCGTTGCCGAGTGAATCGCAGCTGGGAGGAGGCTGGTCCTGCTGCCGTGGTGGAGGGGGGACGCTGTGAGCAACGGTGGAAGCAGCGGGTGTTCCTCGTCGTCCGCGCCGGCAGATCGCAGGGACTCTTGGCTGTAGCCCCTATGAACATCACCTATGAAGGAAAGCCGGTGCGTAGGGGCCGTCGCAGCTGGCGTGGAGACAGCTTCAACCGTTCCCATGCGCAATAATTCTATATCATACAAGGCGCAGCGATCAGTGCTTCTCAAATTGATGTGATGTCACAAACCGGGCGTACCATCATGGTCAACGTCCTCCATCTCCGATCTGTCCAGCTGAGATGAAGTCCGAGATGCGACGTCCTGAGGGATGTTGATAGTAAGCGAGCCGATGCTCTGATGTCCAAGATCCTGATGAAGACGGAGTGGCAGCGTCGCGGCGTCAGGCGAGTTCACATCCGAATCCGACGTGATAGAGAGCACCGCGTTGGGGTCCGTACGACTACCCATTCCATCGTTGCCCCTAAGTCCGCCATACCGCAAACCCCACATGCGTGGCGGGCTGCCATGCGAGCTACCGGCGCCATCCTGACGATGCATATCTTGGATTGCTTCCAACTCATTGCTCAATTGGCGCGTGAGAATGGTGAGGCCGCTCCCGCCCGAGACACGGCTATTTGAACTTGTGTCCACAGCAATCAGTGAACCAGTATCTCGTGACAACATCCGACGGTGCTCGCTAGATGGTGTCCGACTTAAGCCTGAACCCCTAGGGCGGTAAAAGAGGTTGCGGTAACGTTCGAGATCTTCGATACCGCTGAACGGCTGGGGGCTTTGCTGCGGCGACGAGGAGCGAGAGCCTTGAAGCGGCTCATCAGCCAAGCTCGTTTGCGCAGAGTGGAGTGAGTAGGACAACATTGACGCAGTGAAGACGGGGGGGTTGAGTGTTTCAGGAGGAGAGGACGGGACAGTGTGAATAGAGCTCAAAGATAAGAACGTCGAACCATGTGCGGGATCAAGGCGCTGATGCTCCGACGGGGTTGTAAATATGAAGTTGGGGAGGGGTATGAACGGTTGCGCGGCACTGGCAGGTGTCTCAGAGTGGTTTTCGCTGTCTCCAAGCCCACTGTCTGCGCTGAGTCGCCGTTGGGGCCCATATAAAAGTGCGTCGGCAAGGGCCAACGGTTCGCCACTGAATCGGTTGCTCAATGCATACGCATGCCGGGCTCCACGCTGAGTTTCCTTTGCATCCGATAACTGAGGTCGAGAATAGGGAGGGGTCGGTGGCTGCTGAGGGGTATGTGTTGATTCACTGGGGAGAACGGGGGGAACAGCGGAGGACGACTGTGATGGGGTGGAGTTCGGGCACGCCAGAGCAGACGCATAAGGATGTAGCGCCGCATGTGGGGGCAAGCGATGACGTGCGGACATGTCACTTGTGAGGGCAGCGGCGGGTGCGGTTATTGAGACCGCCGAGGGGTGCGGGCCGGCATAATCAGAACTGGAGCGCGCGTGCGAGCGCCTTGACGAAGACCGTCCACCCTGGGCATAAGGGTGAGCTTGAACGTACGCAGGCCTGGGTGGTTCGTCACGACCCCCCTCTACCGATGGAGGCGGAGAGGACAGTGCAACTCCCACGTCGGAGGGACTGGTCACCGGTGGCGAGGGTGATGGGTTAACATCGGGTTTACGTGGGCTGACTTGGACATGCGTGTCATTGCCACGGCTGTCATTTCGCGAAATGGCGTCAAAGCGCTCAGCTTGTGGGCTCCTCTTATCACCAGAAATGCACAGCACCGTCGCAGCGCGCAACGCGGCCTTGCCCCTTGACCCGGCGCGCGAAAGTCCGCTAGATGACATTGTGCGCACGTGAGACGCGCCGGATCGTGTTTGTGTCTGCGTGCTGTCGCTTGGTGTGCGCGCATGAATAATTGGGGCAGCAAACTGATTGCCTAGAAGCGTCCTTGTCGCAAGGAATCCCACACCTCCTGCGTCCTTCAGCTGCGCACGCGCACGCCCTACAGACTGCGACCGTGACCGGCCGAGTGACCGGGTCCTCTTGGAACTCTGCAGTGAGCGCGTGGCCTGAGCCTTCCATGTCGCGCGCTCGCGTTCGAAAGATGCGCCCATTTCCAGAACCCTAGAATTGAAGTTAGTTGGTATGGAATCAAAATATGATGTGAGATATCAGCTGCAACCGACCTTGCAAGTGATGGCACGGGCGACGGAAGCGCGAGGTCATCCTGGGCAAAACTACGGGGTCTGACAGGGGAGGACGGTCCACTTGCGTTGGGTGGTTCTCGGGCCATCAACATCGGCTCCGCGCGGGGCGGCCCGCGCGAAGCCTCCGACATGGGCGCATGTAAGTTTACAGCGGAGTGGGAACGTAAGGCCGTCTGAACAGGTTTAGGGTCCCTAGCGGGGTGCACCTCTACTCGCGTGGGTGTGGCATACCGATGGCTGAATGACTGTGGTGGTTCGTCATCGATATATTCCATGAAGCGTGGGCGCGGGAACAGCAACGCATCGCACCACGTCTCGGGGGAAAGCCATCGTCGAGACTTGCCGCGAGAGGACTTATTGGCCGAAACGCCACGAGAAAGATTGTGTAGATTCGGGGCAGAGATGGTTTTGAACAGTGATGTCCGCGAGGCGGGCTTGAGGTGTGCAGGCACTTCGGTATTATTTAAGGTGTCCAGCGCGAGAGGTCGCGGATACCGGTACGAGCGATCGATGCCCTTGCCTTTGTCCGAGGAATGTGGGGCGGAAGGCGGGACAATCGGTGCACGTCGTGGGGCCTCGGCTCGAGAAGAGGGGGACGTATGCGCATAAGGGTGAGCAGATAACGGACTTTCGCGGTTATAAAAAGAGTTGGTAGACGAATCATACGATGGACTCGAGGGTTGCACTGGGGATATGGAAGTGCCCATCAAAGTGTGCGACCGCTGGCGCGGATTGCGTTCCATCGTTTGGTTGAGGGACAAAGGGCTGTGAGAACCAGAGGGCTGGGCGTCTAGCAGCGTCGCGCGGTTTGGTTGCAGCGGGTCGGGCGTCGGGATGCCATTGCGAGAGCGCTTCGCGGACGGCTGGCGCCCGCCGTGCGCAGAGTCCGAACGAGATTTCCGTGTGGATCCGCCAAAGGTGAGAAAGCTCCCTAGACTCAGGCGGTTCAAGGCGCTCGAGGGGGGTGACGGATGGAGGGGCGATGACCGCTGCACGGGGGTCGGTGACTCACCCACGCCGCCAGTGCTGTCGATATTGGCGAATGCTGTCGAGGACGTGGTGATCAACGTTGGACGGCCACCACGTAATGACGAAGAAACGGCACCGCGCCCCTGGGAAGTACCCGCGGCGTCCGGGGGGGCGTTTATTCGATATGGATGAGAACTGTACGCGCCACTACTCGGAAGTGTGGAGTGCTGCCCGCTTGTCATCCGTCCATCCGACCATTCGCGACCAGCCTCCGATGCCTTGGCGCTTCCAAGATTGCCCAGGACTGAGCCGAGCAACTGACCCCAGCTATCACGGTTTTGCGAGCGTGGAACATTGGGAGGTAGCTCGTAGGGCCCATTGTAAGGTATGTACCAGTCCCCGTCGTCCGCATGTTCTGGCGGTTCAGACGGGACGCGTGGGCGGGAGGGTTTGTGGGCGAAACCGAAGCGAACGCGAGACAAGGAGGAAGGGGTGGTTTGTGTTTTGGTAGCCATTCGGGGCGGCTCAGCTGGGTGGTGGAATGGAGGGGCACATATAAAGCAACAAGAGAGGGAGGAGGGAGAGGGAGAGGGAGAGATGGAGATACGAAGGGTTTCGCAAAAAGTTTGAAGGCGTGATGAACACTGCTTGCAAAACCGAACCGGAAAGTGGATTTATATTCCGAACATCAGAGAATGGAAATCAAACTGGGGCACGGAAAAAAACTCACGTCCGATCCTTTTTTTTGTATTTCAAAAAAAGATATGAGAAAATACGAGAAGAGAAAAGGAGTGGCTAGCTGAACATCTGGGGGAGTGGTAAGAGAGAGTCCTGGCACTGGCACGGATACTGGCACAGACGCGATTTCGCATTACCCGAAAACCCGAAAACCGGAATTCGCCCAGGCCGTTGCCAGCTCTGTTTCACTACCAACGAATCCTGTGCAAGGAAATCCTTACACTCCACTCCCCACGCCTGTTTTCAATCCGATTTTTGGGTGAATGTTGGGCCCTTGTCGCTACCAGTTGTTTTTTTTTTCAAAATACTCGGGTGCCTTAGGGGCGGCGTGCGCCACGGTCGCTACCATTTCCCTCCGATTTCTCTCGCCCGCACTGTAAACCTGTCTCCAATAGTTGGTCCATCCCGTCTTGGACGCACCAAAATACCTATTGGTATTGGGAAGTATGACCCAGACATTTGGTTTCACGCCGGTCACAGCCCTATACGTTCGGAACAGCCTCTGTACGTTCAACCCCGCGCGTAATACATCGCCTTGATGAACGTAACTCGATATACAATTGCCACGCCGGCTCCGCAACCCGCCAACTTATTCGTGTATCTCCGCGGACGCCTTTAAAGCCCATCCAAGGCGCCTCCGACTACCATTTCCTGTTGTTCGCGATACAATTTACCGACCCCAGGTGCGGGCACCGCATCCTCGCGGCGTCCATGATACACGAGCGGTTTCTCGAGGATCTGAGCCGCGCGGGAGGACACATGCGTCCAAGCACCCTGGTTGCGCGCTTCTTCCTGCACCCAGCGCACGTCACTTGCGTTGTTGAGCACTTGGCGCAGCACCTCAAATGGGAACGGGCACAGTTCCTCAAGTCTCACAATCGCAACGCGCTCCCCAAGCCCACGCACTTCGCGTTCTTTCACGAGGTCATAGTAAAGCTTGCCCGAGACGAGGAGGACTCGTTCGGCACGGTGCGCATCGACAAGTGGATCGCGCAGCACGGGCTGGAACGTATACGGCTCCTCGAGCTCCGACAATGACGAAGATGCCGCCTGTCCGATCAATTAGCGGGACATTTACTACCCAAGTTGGGGGGAGGGCTGGCGCTTACAGAAAGACGCAGTAGGCCCTTTGGTGCCGCAACGATCAGTGGTTTTCGGAAGTTGCGCTTGATCTGGCGGCGGAGAAGATGAAAATACTGCGCCGGGGTTGTCGGAAAAGCAACGTGCATGTTCACGTTCGTGTGCGTGTACGCGGGTTCAAAGCGATCATTCGTGAGCTATTCACGAGAAGTTTGTTAGGGATGCTGCCCTTGCAAGTACTAAAGATTTAACTTGTAGCATGCGCTCTAGCCGCGAAGAGGAGTGCTCCGGCCCAGCACCATCGAGGCCGTGTGGTAGAAGTAGAACAATCCCGCTTTGTTTCAGCCACTTTGCTGTGGGAAAGATCAAGGCATCAGATTCAATTTCATCAGATTTGTTCCAGTCACATACTCTCCGCCGATGAGACAAACGTGTCAATGATGACCTGTATCCATAGGTACAAACTCTCAGATGTCGAGGCAGAAAGAGGGAATATGCGCCTAACCTGTGCACCATTAAAGAAATCCCCGAACTGCGAATAAAGCGATCAGCCGTGACTGCCTTATGGCTTTGATACTTCCAGATTCAGTTCCAGACCTGAGCTTCCCAAATGGGCAACAAGTTAGGCTTTTCCCAGCTCATGCCGTACTCGAACTAGACAATTCCTGTTTTAGGAACTAACGGATCCCTCCTTAAACTGACTGAGAACTTACCCCGAGTACGGCCAGCTCACTCAGAGAACCTTGGTGCATTTCCTTCAGCCGGTATGTCACAATAGATTAACCCAAAATCACAAACTATTTGCGAGTTCAAGCTTTCCATGGGATGACAATGCCGTGTTCAAAGGAACAACGACGGACTCGGTCTTCTGGTCAACAAGCATTGCGTGCCTACGCGGCACTAAATTCAGCACACGACCAAAATCGAACTTCATAAGCTTCATACCTTTGGCTAAATGTCCCGCGTCCAACGTCTTGCCCCGAAATCCTGACATCACATCCCTCCAGCATCAATGATCCGAATGCCATTGCCTGGGAATCATCTGTCTTCAGTAGGGTTGTCCGTTGATCAGCGGGAACAACCACTCGCTTCTGCTGTGGCCCAATCCAAGCCGGCGCCCTTCTCGATTGCCTGCAACCGGTTCCTTACGTGGCGTTGTAACCTCGGATGGATCTCCTGCATTTCTCATCGCACCACCGGTCAATAGAACTACGACTCGCTAACAAAGAATGGACGCACAAACCCGGAGGGAACAGTGACGCTAGCGTGCCCAACTTTCTCAAGCAAATTACGCGAGACGCCCGTTGAGGGATCATGCTCTGCCATCTCATTCGCGGGCCAGACAATACCCTTCCACTGGCCTTGTAGCATTGACACATTCGGTACGTACATTTCTACCTTGGAAAGCTCAGCGTCAAGACGAGCACGGGCGGTATCACGCGTAGCTTGAGCCTCGGCAGGAGTGATAACGTCATCCGACTGGAAACAGGTGGCTCAAGGACAAGATGACACGAAAGAAAGGGGAGACAAACGATGAGGTGTTCTTCGTAGAGTGCAGGAACAGACTTCCTAGACCGTATCTTCTCGTACATCAAAGGCTGTGTGAATGCGGGCTCATCAAGTTCGTTATGGCCCCTATTGAGAATGACTTTACTTCAGGGTTCCGAACCGAATTATGAGAAAAACGTGCCAGCGACGATATACCAGAAGGTCGATAATGACGTCCTTGCGGAAGTGATGCCGATACTGGAATGCGACATCCACAGCCCGTTCGACGTCTATCAAGTGTGGTGAGCCCGAGAAGGGACAACTACGGAAACCCTGCCTTCTGGATAGTCGCCATTGACATGGAGTACGGGGGCATTGATCATCTTACCGATGTCGGAACAATACAACGAGGACCGTGCGCTAGAAGCAGGGGTTGTGTAGCCGATGCTCCGCAGACTGTCTAAGAAAGAGGTCTCCTGGGGAATGTCTCGGCTTACTTGTTACTGCGGGTGCATAAGATATATCGGAATTGAAGGGACAGCGTGCGTTAAAAAGGTGATGCTCACTTGACCACTATGTGGACACTCCCTCCGCTCGTGAAATGAGGAAGATTGCCTAGATGTGTGGTTGATACATTTTCGAACAAGAGAGACTTTGAGCAACGTACTGAGGCCAAGAGTTTCCATGACCACACCCTGTCCTGTAAAGCTGGCATCGCCATGCAGCTGGACGCACATGGCCTTATCACCGAGCATACAGTCCTCCGGCGACGAGTTAAGGAGCGAGTATTGTTTCGCACGCGTCTTACCGAGCGCGACGGGACTCACGGCTTCCAAATGCGAAGGATTTGGGAGTAACGATACCTTCACCTCAGCGCCCCCATAATTCAAAGTTGGTGACGCGGCTGAAAACGAATTCCTTCCAGCATTCGATGAAGAGGGCGAAAAGTCGTACCTAAATGACTAATTACGTCTCCAACTGCTCCCAGCTCCTCTGGGATCTCGTGGCCACCCTTTATTTTATGGAATAAGGAAGCCGGTGGCACTTGTAGTAGGCCGGTCAACAGGTTCAGACGACCTCTATGCGGCACGGCGAGCACAATATGTTGCACACCGGCTGGTTCACATCCAAAATGAACAAAGAAATTCCTTGTGAAATACAGAAAGCGACGAACCTCGAGCCGCAACTGAAAATAGCATGTCCATCGCAGGAATCATCGACTCACCTCCCTCCAAACCATAGCGCTTCAGGTTGGGAAACTTGAGTTGGAGGTACTGGTCAAACGTTTCGCTCTGCACGAGGAGCCTATGAATGCGCTTCTTCTGGTGAACGCCCGGGAGGACCGGCGTGCGCGCTTCCAGAATGTGCGAGAACCAGAGGCGCTCAGTTTTGGAGGGAGAGTGCATATACTCGTACGCGATGCGACCTAAGTAAACCGAACGGAGGTGGTTCGTAATGTCGCGCAGGGTCCAGTGCTCAGGTTCGCCGAGAGCTTCGCCGACGCGCTTTGTCCACAAGATTCCATTGACGTCATACGCCCTCGAGTCGTCGACAAGTCCATACCTCCTTGGGTCGAGAGCGTCAACGTCCTCACGCTGGAGGAGGTCCAACGGGTCTATGCGTGCAGCTCGATGCCCGTGAATGCGTAATGAGTCAACATATCGAAGGAGGGGTGCGTTTATTACTCGATTCTGCAGTTGTGTGAGAGAATCTGGAAGGAAAGATTGAGTCATCGGACAGAGATTAGTACGATTCATAGCGCATTTCGTTGCATTAGTCCACCACGCCGTACAACGTCGGTCGTAAGTGCGCCAACCCGCCACATTGGATTGAGGATGTGCCAAGGGGAGTGCGCACGTGCAGCAAAGGGAGAAAAGAGAACTCACAGTCAGGCAGCGAGAATCTGCGCGGCTTTCGAAACCCAAACGATTCATCGTGATAGCTTCGCCTTGCAGGTAAACCCTGTCGAAGCTCCCAGAGGAGCGTGCGGTGAACCAGACATGGCATCCTGTCTGCCACACGTATCTGTTTCTTGGGGAAAGTTTAAGAAAAAGCGTTGGCCACCTTTATGATTATGTGTTGGTGTTACACAATGGGCCGGCCGGAACATGATCATCGTCGCTCGTCCAACGATGGCCCGCCAGCGCCCATTGGCTTCTTCGCTTCGCTTATTAAGTGATAAGTGATCATAATATGGCCAACTACGCTTTGTAATACAGCTCAGGTAAACTACCTCGTTAATTAATAACCATTCGTCGCCACACACGCGACCACGATCTCGGCGTTCATCTGAGCACATTACATAACACATACACTGATACCCCGTCCATGGCGCAGGTATTCCATAGGTCCACACAACTCTGACTACCGACACTTCTCACCACAGAACTTCTTAGAATGCCGGTCTTTGTCTTATTCTTGCATTTCTGGTGCACGTACTCAGTGAATATCCTTACACCTCAGCCTGCAGTGTCCTGCTCTTTCTACAGTGACTCAACTCCTTTCTTTCTACACTTCTGGTCATTCGCGGTGAGACAATTGGTGAGGACGGCATTCGCTATTGGCGATTGCCAGCGGGATGACATAAGTGGTCGTTGTTTAATCCCGGTCACCCGTCACTGCCAACCACATATTCATGCATAACTCCTTCAAGTTCAATGCGTACTTGAGCGGAGTGTACAGTATCATTGTACCTGGATCAAACGGCGCGTGCACGTCCACCGTGCGTCCGCGGATCTGACAGCGAGTCGATTATCGAAAAATCGCTGTGCTGCTTATTCTGGCCTGCGACACGTCGATAAGTGGCCTACTGAGCTGAACCTGGAACGCGCACGACAATCAAGCGGTGTACGAGGATCATAGCCTGGAACAGACCCGCCAATTGCCTTGAGGACCACTTTACAGTCACCATCACAGCTAGTTCGGCCAGCGACCACGATTCAAGATTGGCGGCAGTTTCTCCTCGAGTGTCGCCTTCTTCCATAGTTTAAAACGCAGCGACCGCCATGCCTGCGCAGACTCGAAAACTGGATCCCGATCTGCCGGGCTTTGAGCCCATACTAAGTTGACATAGTCGTGATAGACTCGGGCTCGGACGCCGCTTTGCTTCGCCCGACAAGAGATGCCCCGTGACAGCTCAGACACCTAACTGTAGTAAAGGAAGGCGGAACCGAGAGATTTGGTCCCAGATTCATCGATCTCTACCGCACAAGATGGTATTGCACCAGTGCACCTCTTGCACCCTATGCGTTCGGCTTCCAAGTACACCCACAAATTATGATCACAGGAATCGATTGAGCTGCAAGCTAATCTAAGAAAATGGATACTGTACACGTTCCATAGCACCTGCAGCGCACTCAACATATCGACACACCCGTCAATTACAGCACATGAACATCAGGTTTCAGGTGGAAGAATCGTTTGTCGGCATCTCTGCGACCTTTCCCTACAAAGCAAGCGAAACGCAAAATTTCTTAACCGTTCCCGTAGCCACAAGTCCTTGGACCCGCACGTCCTACCGCAACCGTCAAATGACCCTGGAGCATCGACGTGACAGCAATACTTCTGCCTGGACCGCTCCTTCTTGCGCCGCACCAAGTAAATACAACCCGCGACCGCAAAGATTGTTACTACCGCCCATTGGAACCACTGCAACAATGGAGGAAGGAGTGGGAGCCCGTTTGATGGGACTGGGCTGCTTGTGCTGGCAGCTGGTGAGGTATTTGTCCCTGTTGCGCTAGAGCTTGAACACGGACTCTCAGAGGGTGTGTACGGGGGCCCACCTGACGGGGACCCACTGGCATCTGGCGGTAGCCCATCCGGACCGCAAGACGGATCGCCTGGGGCCTGGCGCCGAAATTTCGATGCTGTGGCCCTCTTTTGGTAACATTGCACCTCTGCCCTCGTCGTCGCCATCGGATTCGGAGGATCGCCAGGGGGTGTGTCCTCGTAACGACTAGCGCCATTACCAGCGAAAGTGACGCTAGGTGTTACCCGTGCGGTCCCTGTGGTCATCGAGGACGTGCTGGTGGAGTCCATGGCAACATCGCCAAGGATCGGCGCAACCACGCTCGGACTTGACATACCAACAACGGAGGATGACGCTTCCTGTGTGGTTGTCGGACTGGCCACGGCATCCAGCACTGTCCCTTCGTTCATTTGGCCGTAGGCTATCGTTGACTCGGTGGATAGTGTGCTGTCAGTATTGAGCATGTCGGGTTGCCTAACTTCCCCCAGGAGCATAGTGCAGGGTGTTAAATCTGCGGGTTGATTCGGCGGCTGCTTTTGCTGCGATATGGTGCCTCCCCCGACTAGCTCAGTTGATCCCCGATTTTCCTGTGCACAAACGGAATGAGTTTTAAGGAGACAAACCCGATGGTCTCGCACGCCTGCTCACCGATGCCGGTTCGCCCGTGTCGGCGATGTGTGCCGCAGAGATAGCTACCCTGGAGCGCCTTTCTAGTACAAAGGGGCTATCGATAAGAAGGGAGGCACATGAGCGTCTCGAATGGCCATTTGTCTCGGAGTACTAACCTCGCTGCTGAGTCGGAGGGGTATGCTCCAATGGATAGAATGGGAAATGCACGAATCATTATTGGGTTCTTGTAGCAGACAAATAATACCAAAGGGAGGAGTCGCATCGCTTTGGACGAGTAGAGAGCTTCCAAGTCTGAGGCCTCTGTTCGAAGCGTCCTCTGGAGACCCTGTATTTATATCGGCGTTGGCACGAGACGTTCCGTACCAGTAGAAAAAGTCCTTTCTAGTGACGAGAAACACATGTCGCTTGAGGTGCCAGCAGAAGGGGGTACCTACAAGTTCACCAATCACTAACGGATGCATTCGCTGTGAAACCGAGCCTGAGTGAGAGCGTTAGGCGAAGGACTAACGCGTGTTTTGGGTCCGAGTTCGGCCCCATGGAGAGACTGGGGGCACAAGAAGCAACTCCAGAGATTCAGACAGATGGATGGGCACCAGTGGATGGGCACCGAAGAAAAAGTGAAAACGTTGTGCCTTAGTTACTCTGGCGGGCTTGACGTTCCGCGCCAAGCTGGCGCGGTAGTGACGTCGTGTATTCAGTTCGCGCTTGGTGTTTCCAGGAAGGACGAACCCTTTATTAGTTATTCGATACGTATCCGCTTCACCCCAATCGGCAGTAGCTCCGTCGTCGATGCGTGTACCAGACCTCACATGATTGGTACGTGGACCGTATGGGCGAAAATGCAAGGTCGCCTGTGCCTTCACACAAGTATCAAATCAAACATATTCCACACCCGCGTGGAACACGACATTCCTGACGAAGAGAATGCAACCGCGCCGCGATGAGGGAAAGTAAGACTCTTCCTGTTTCCAGGGCCAACAAATAACGGCAAGCGCTTGTGGACAATCTGCAACGCCATGAGTAATCACCGAACTTGAAACCGAAGGCAATGACACCCAGGCAGAACATAAATAAATTGCGTCCCGGGCCCCGGGCCTACTACCCGCGATGATCCACGGTACTACTGTACTAATGAGCACAAGTGCCATGCCGTGGATGACAACTCCGTTGTGTCCGCACGATGGGTGGGAGACAAGGCGTGGATCTGAGGGTGCCATGTGCCCTAAATTGAGTTTCGTGGAAAAAACGAAACTATAGTTTTGCCACAGTGCCACCCGTGTGCCCAGTGCCGCGTTGGACCTGGATGCGCGAACCATCCGCCTTGAACGGGAAATTTGGTCTGAGCTCTTATCGCCGCAGCGTTATCATTGGCACTCGACATTCACAATTTATCTCACATGGCACGAGCCATGAAGGCGGCTGGCACCCAGTCTGCTTGCAAAGTGCGCCCCTCTGAAGCCTAAATACTAGTCAAGTGTTAACATGAACCACCTGCGTTTTGGGTTGACAATCCCAAAGTTTGCACGACATCAGATGGTCATGCTGATCAAGTACGGTCGCCTAAACATGCATCACGTGCGGGTAGCCATGTCGTATGTCACTTGTGGAAATAGAAATCGAGTCAAGGACTCAGGGAAGTATGAGATATAGAAGTGACAAGTCACGAGTACATCATATCACACGACCCTAACCTGCAGGAGAAGGTATAGTACAATGCAAACCCCGAGGCGAGAACCTGCGCTTACGCAGTCCTGGGATTGAGAGGTGAGCCTTGAAGCGCTGGAAATAGTCAGGTAGAGACGCACTTCTTGTGTGAGGCTTTGATTGCGGCAACCTTCTCCTTCTTTTCTGCGATGCGTTTCGAGATAAGGGCACTAAAAATATGGACCGTGAGCTTCAAGAGGGAGAAGAAAGTGTCGAGACGTACTCATACTCCGCCTTCTGCTCTTTCTGATGTTCCAGCCGGCGAATCTTAAGGGCGTGGAGATGGCGACGGCGTTGAAGGCGCAAGGGTGTGACTAGCCGTTGAATCTTCGGTCTGTAAACGCGACGTATATCAACCGACCACCTCACCGGCCCCGAGTGTGATGCGACTTACGCCTTGTAATATGGCTTAGCAGTTTCCTTCTTTTGTGATTTGACCTCGCGCCGGACGACATACTTGCGCACGTCGTCCTCCTTGGAGAGGTTGAAAAACTTGCGGATCTTGGTCGCACGTTTAGGGCCGAGACGCTTGTCTAGAACGTTGTCGGTGAGACCAGGAAGCTCGTCGTCACCCTTCTTGACGATGACAAGTGAGAGAACAGAAATATCCGGTCCAACGATACAGCCGCGAACGGACTTGCGGCGCCGCTCGCCCTTGCGCCGCTCACGATAGCACGAGTGGCCATCGGAGAGGAGGAGTCGGACACGGTGGGGGACGAGAACACCTTGTTTCATCGGAAAACCTTGCTTGTCATTGCCACCGGAAATGCGAAAGATATAACCCTTGAACTCATCGCCAAGAGCATCTCCCGGGACTTCTTGAGATAATTTCCTGTCATAGAAAATGCGACTGGAAAGTTGAAGTCAGACACGCATACAAACAAAGGCAGCACAAGTCGCTCACTATTTTCTTTCATCGTCGATATCAATGGTCTTTTGTTGCCCCGTTGCGGGGTCTGTTGAAGATGAGGTCAGAGGAAGACAAGGAGGATGACGGACGTGAAGACGTACTCGCAATGTTGAACTTCATAATTGAATATGACCAAGCCGGAGGTGGTCAAGAAAGGTGTCTTGCGTCGAAAGCGTCAAGGGTGATGAACAACGACGTCGATAAACCTGTTTGGGGGTGGCAGACAAGGTTTGGCGCTATACAGTTCCCATTAGCCACTCCGTCACGCGTGACTACCCGCCAAACGCCAAATACACACACATCCCCGGCTATCTCAAGGTGAAGTATTTTCTTCAATATCAAGACAAGACTCATCCTCTTAAAATCTGTGCGCTATCTACCTTTCTGCAAGCGGGAGAGTGCTGATCGTCACTTAGAATCACCATGGGTCGTATGCATGCTCCCGGAAAGGGCATTTGTATGTTTGGTTAACATCTCGAATTTGTGTCTCGTCTGAGATCAACTCACCATAGCGTCCTCTGCCCTTCCTTACCGCCGTTCCCCACCATCTTGGTTAAAAACGACGCCGGAGGACGTCGTTGAGCACATTATCAAGCTTGCGCGCAAGGGCCTGACGCCCTCTCAGATTGGTGTCACTCTCCGTGACTCGCATGGTATCCCTCAAGTGCGCTTTGTCACAGGGAACAAAATTCTCCGTGTCCTCAAATCGAATGGTGCGTCCGCTTCATTTCTATGCGTGGAAAGAGCGGCAGTTCTGACGTGAGTGCGCGATGCCCAGGCCTTGCACCTTCCATACCTGAGGACCTCTGGCATCTGATCAAGAAGGCTGTCGCCGTGCGCAAGCACCTCGAGACGAACCGCAAGGACAAGGACTCGAAGTTCCGCTTGATTCTGATCGAGTCGCGCATTCACCGTCTTGCGCGCTATTACAAGACTAAGCAGCAGATTCCGCCGACGTTCAAGTATGACTCGGCCACTGCGTCTACGTTAATTGCATAGTCGTGTGCGCTTTTGCGGATGGTGGGGATTGTCCTTTCTTCTGTTCAGTATGACAATACGAGAAATGTTACATGCACCGATGTTATATGAACAAGCTGTGTGCTGTGAGCCTGACATGACACCCTCGGGGTGCCGATCACGATACCCCAAGTTACATGGACATGGTCAGAGCTTGCGAAACGCCCCTGCAAGCGTGGGTGTGAGTGTGAGTGCACAGCCCTCCGAGTCAGTACCGCCCCTGAGTGCACGGCAAGCCTTGTTGGCGGGCAGGCGGGTTAACGCTGAGCTTAGCGCCCAACACTTGATCTACGACGATAACGATACTCGTTCTGATTATTGTGCGTTAGCATTGCACTGGCCCATGGTGGCTGTACTCACCCTCCTCGATTCATCTGTGTGACCTGTTGAATGATGCAGTGCTCGCACTGTGTCCAAGCCGCGACTCAGACCTCCCACAATCGCTTTGTGCAGAGACCACATCTGACTTTGATTGAGGGCACCATTCCTATGCTCCGAGCGACCAAGCGGGTGGATCTCCATTCCACAAATAGATACCATTGGTCTCAGTGTCTCCTCTTCATCGCCTTATATCTACCCTGTCCGACTATTTAGCACCAGCACCGACCCTGTTATCCTCGTCATGTTCATCCCATTCGTGTCCCACTTCCCCGCCCGTGCATCTCGTGAATGTCTTGTCGACCTCGATGATACCACTTTTACATCACATCCCGGCGATTCAAGCATGTACCTCATTTTTGTCAAAGAGCCGAGTTTCACCCATCCTCTCGAGCGGCGCAAGGGTGGCGGGGGTGGAGGCAAGGGCAAGGGTCCTAGCAGTAGCTCCAGTGCGTCATCTGAATTCCCTGCTCATCGTCACCACTCATCCTCTTTCTACCCGCGCATGTAGGCGGGAGTGGCAGCGGCAGCAAATCGGGAAAGCCAAGCAAGGTGCCCCTTGGCAGCGGAAGCCTCCCAAACGGTAAGAAGAGCGCTACAAGTTATGGCGCTGGAGGGGGCAGAGCAGCACAGATCCCGCTCGGCCGGCCATTCGCCGGGCGCATCGCAGGCGGCGGGAACAGGGATCAAGTGTATGGGAACAGGTATGCATCCGCATGTACGGTTCTCGGAATAGCGCACCCCGGTACTGACTTGTTATGTGTCTGCGCCCTCGAAGTATCTACGGGAGTGGCTACCCTGACACCGTGGGCGCACGCGGCGTCGCGGGACACAACTTCCCGTTCTTCTTCTGGCCTGTCGTCTGGCCTGGCCCTGCTATTGGTGCGGGCTCATACCTTCACGACTCCAATGAGGTACGTCTCCACCCCGGCTCCACCTCAACCCATCTAATTGAAATTCACTGTATAGTATGGCCTTCCAGATAACTCATCCCGACCCGGTGGGCCGCTAGCAACCGCGCAGTTCCAATCAAAGAACACCGGTTCGACCTTCTACGTGCTCTCGGACGAAAGTACCGTTTCCTCGCTCATCGGAACAGTGACGGCCAACTGCTCCTCGAGCCTTAACCAGACCAGCACGTCGAGCTCCCCCACCCCTTTCACGAACTTGAGCACCGTCCCGCTTCCAGAGCAGGCGCTTCAGTACTATCGTGCGAGTAGCGTTGTCCTCACACTTGACGGGTACAACGATACGGCTGCGCTGAATGGCACGCAGAATCCCAGCGCAAGCGGGCCTACGGCACCGCTCCCGAATGGAACGGACACAACGCTACTGACATGTTTAAATGAGACGATTGGCAGTGCCGTGCCGCTCATCGATGCGGGCGCGCGATCGAGACCGCCCGGCGTGTACCCTCTCGTGCTCGCGTGGGTTCTTTCAGGGATTGCGCGATCTTTGTTTTGAAAGCCTCGTGACACGCGTGGACCATGGTGATCAGCGATCGGTTCTGCCCCCCCAATGCGTCATGGGCTTTGGTATACTTGAAAGCCACTTTTTTTTTTTTTTTTTGGAATCCATTTATGTGCGTCTCGGGGTACAGAACCCCCATGTGGCACTTCAGAGATGTACATGATATCGATGCGTAGTGTCTAATATAATATGTTGGTCCTCTGTTGAAAGCCACATACAGGCTGAATAAGTACGACACTCGTACGAGTACTGTCACCCGCGCTTCGCACAGCCATGCCGTTAAAATTATTCGCACGTAGTTTCTACTAATGATTATCCACCGTTATTCGAACTGCCCCGGACGAGCTGAAAATAGGATGATTGCCGTGCTTTCTATGTCTGTATTCATTCCCTCTAACACTGCTGTCAAACGGGTCCATGAAACACTGCATGGTATAGGACTGCTCTAGGGTTGACTGTGGCTTGGTTTTAGAATTCGGCCGGTCCGAGTCCTCATGTGGTGGATGCCAGAGACCCCAGTGTGCGAAAAACAATTCGAACCCAGGCCAGTTGCTTAGGAGGTCCAACTTTCGCCCACTTAGACTTTCGTGGTCAGAATGTTGTGGTGCTCGTCGCACTCTCGGTACTATGTTGAGGCTGTCACGGTACTCTGGTGGCAGTCTGGCAACTGTGCCGGTACTCCGAGTTGTGGCTGTATTATCCAGAAGGACTTGGCTTATCGGGCACAGCAACACTCACCACACTCGCACTACAGTAGGAACTTCAGAAGTGCTTCAGACACGGCACCAACAAAAATTGCGGCAATTTCTCAATGTTCCGTCCATATATGTAAGGGCGGTAGTTGTTAGCGTCTTTGAACAGCCGAAATGCGAGTAGGACACCGAGGCTTTCTTTCTGTCTCTAGTGAAATTAAGTGAATACTTTGGGGAGTGTGGTTGCTGGCTGGGACACTTATCGGGGTAAATAATTTCAGTATTTTTTTTTCTTGGCAATTTTGCCAGACAAGGCAAGCCGGGCCGCACCTCACGTGCCAAATTCGAGCCACCAGCAGCTTGACTTTCTCTTTCTTTTGTACCCGTCGTCACCTCCTTGCCTTGCGAAGTCGGGCCAGCTGGCACCTACTGGATGGTCTTCAACCTACACGTAAACTGAGGCACCAAGGGTGTTTGGAGTGAAGCGCTATGTGGCGTAGATCGGCCATGGTTGTTCCTCGTCCTCGCCACCCTTTGTGCCATACTGTAGGTCTTTTCTTTCTGACTACACGGCGGATGGTGGCACTGATTAACACATGTACACTTGGCTGTTAGGGTGTCCCTGATGCATCCGAAATGCACCCAATGCGTCACTTGGTATATTGTCAACTCGGAGCGCGGCCGGGCGTTTCTGTGGGTTATTCGACAATTTCATGCGCTGTAGAGAACATATTGCTGTGCTTATACCGGAAGAGCAACTACGATACGTGCTAGCGGTATATCCCGTCACAACTCGTGCGGTAATGACTGGTGCACGGATTTTTGGACTGATTTTCCAGGAGGCGATATCACGCGTCACTGGTTCACGCTATTTACTGGAAGAAACTCGCCTTAGGCTGAGTGGGTGGGTGTGATTGATACGACGTAATGGGCAGGGACATAACTCGTTACGCTCACAGCGTCATGCCCCGGTCTTGGCTGTCACGGGAGCGATATCACTATCCGATGACCATTCTATCCGAGGGGGGGGGCATCATCGAATTCTCGGTGCTGCTGTGGAGTTTCGACGGTTTGTTAATGCCATCAAGCCCCTATTTCTAAGATGGACAGTTTCCGGGTCCTTGTCGTTCGAACTTGTCAAAGGGGATTGACCACACAGAGGTTTCACGAGTCGGAATCAGATCCCAAACTTTTCATGGCCCTGACTAACGTTACCACGGCACAAGCTCTCAAAGAAGTTTTGCCAACTCTGTAGGGAGGCCACTATATTAGGTCAGGACACCCAGATATACTCCTCCACGTGAGAACTGTGATTTAAATGTTATTTGTGTTATGTGTTTCAGTTACTAACGTTATCATAACAAGACCTGCCCTATCATCCTTATGCATGGTCTCTGTCAGCGTACCTCCATGTGAAGTGGCTATAAGTTACAGCACCGTCAGAGACATTCGTATGGCATCTGAATGGGCTTCGCCGTGATGCCAGTCTTTGAATTACGTCTTACAGAAAGGAGAAATGGTACTCATGGCCATTGGGGATGTGGTATGTACAGTATCCTTGGGCATGGCTGTCGGAAATCGAAACTGTTGCTTGCGGTTGAGTCAAGGAGATCAAGGCCGCTGGTTTGTTAGCCTTTCTCCCCTTCGCGTCACAGTGGTTGTCTAAACAGCGTACTTCTGATGTTAAACGAACAAGCTAGCCTTGGGCAGTGCGCTTCGAGGTTGAGAACACCCAAGTGTCGGCGCCTTGCCTTTACGCCATGCGGTTTCGCCCTACTCTGTACTTCGTCGACACGGGCGCGAATACAGGACCAGTGGGGTGGATATCGAGAAAACTTTGGCTCAACCCAAGGTTTTCCATCGGCTAGTTCCGTCATCTCCATGATTTATACTAAAGAACACGCGCCCTTGTGACCGCCTTTCCCAACAGCCTGAGACCAGCATAGCGTCTTTGAGCCCATCCGTGGGTACACGCTCGCAAACATCAAGAATCGTCGTGTTTGGTGGGGTCAGGCTTAGATCACAGCTAACAGCGCGGTCCTCCGAGTCTCGTCACCCACGCCCCAACACGACTTGTGGACCAGGGCGTGATTTGTTGCAATTGCTTCTCTCAGGGTTCTCGGGATCATGCTTCATATAGAGCAATTTTCTATGAATCTGAACGAGTTTCAGATGTTGAAAATGGTTATCTTCTCCGTGTGTACGAACGTAGGCATATAACGAAGTCAGAGCGACGCCCAACAGCTGTGGTTAATGTCACCGGCACATTCGGTGCGAAGGTGGAGTTTGGCTTCGTCGCAAATGAATGTTGTAAACCGGCTCGGATGTGGCGATGTCTAGGCCGATGGCGACCATGGTCCCTGAGAACGTAACCACTGACATAGATTAATTATCGGCTCGTTTGTTCATTCCGCATTGTCCTGACACCGACCGGCGAGATTCATCCGATGGCTCGATGCGCTTCTCATTTGGCATTCCTCGGCATTTCTCACAGATCCGAACGTTCCGGTCCGTCTAGGCGAGGTTGTCTGCACAGCCGCCAAAAAACACTTACTCTTACTGAGAGCGCGCAAGATCCACCATCTTACCAGTCAGTGTAGTACTATACAATCACCCACTTCCATGAACTATCCGAGTTCCAGGCACGGATTTGACTACCGATCGGATCTCTCACCACTCCTTCTTTCCAACCTCTTCTTTCCATCTCGAGCAACCTTGTTCTCTTGGGTCTTTGCGGTATGCGGGCGGGGGTGCTCGCGCTTTGACATTCATCAGAAACGAGCCTTATGCATGATCCTCTGCGGAATTGATAGCCCTTGCACGCTCGCCGTCACTGCTTGCCGTGTGTTCTGTAGACACTGATCTACTAAGAGGCGGCTCCAATGGACGACGCGAACTGGATTGGAACCCGTCGGAGTGTATAGGAACGTATAGTCTGGCACTGTGTAGCCGTATTGGGCCTTCCGGCACACCCAGGTTGACTTGCAGATTGCTTCCTTCGCACCGAGGAATCCGATCCGATGATGCCTATCTAACAAAAGGTGTCACCATCGGCTGGACGTGGACTCACCCGCTCAGCCGCAACCCGGCCTGGTGGCTCTGAGTGTCGCCAAGCGGTGCCAGTGCTGAGTGGTAAGTAGGTTGGTGAGCCTCTCGGTACCCGTTCCGGAACGTTAGCAACGGAATTTGCGGACATGATAGTGGATTGGCATTCCGCTCGGAACGGGATGGAATAAGCCTGCCTGGCCTGCCTATCCTCTCTCACTCATGCGTCGGACACGTTGCGGGGGTAACGACTACTCTACGCCAGTCGGAGGCATCGCACCGGTCCATGGAGAGCAGGCATGCCGTAAGGGCACCACACACATACCCTACAGTGGCACTACGGCTCGGTTGCCGCCTTGCCATTCTGTCCCTGAGCATGTTTACTGTAAAACTTGACGCATCATGTTTCAACCCTTTGCATGAAGTATCTCTGATACATTGGCATCGACAGCATACTGCAGTAGAATCGTAGTAGGGATGCACTAGCACGTTTGCCGTTATGTAGACGTGACAGGTACGATTTGATTTGATTTCTGACCAATGTAGGCCAGCCGTTAAGAGTGAGAAGATGTACTTACCATCCCGACCTACGACTGCATTCGGATGAGCGGTGCTGTCTACCAGTGAAATGACGCATACGCTTACGAGTGGTCATTGAACTGGAGGCCATCCCCGGGCCGGTCACGGTTGTCAAATCCTACGTTTCGGCGCTTACCACAGCGAGAGCAAGGGGGGCAACGATAGTTGCCAAAAACATATTGGCTCAACCAAATGACCGGCATCGTTCCGGTCTTTTTTTTTCGTCACGCACTCTGCGGAGAATGGCGACTTGATTTGGGTAAGCAGCACAGTGGTGGCGCATTCGAATGTTTGCTTGAAGGGCATCGGGCCGTAGGCCGTAGTGCAAGTGGTAGCACCTTGACTCTCGTAATCGGATCCTCGATGCGGACATGATGCCAGTCGAGACACTTCGAGATTGAAGCTGCGTGCGGCCACTCGGGTCCGTCGCCGAAGGGCTCACACTGGTCGAGATGCTGATGCCATAGGTGCGGAAGACAATCCGGTACCGTGACGTTCGGGACGATATCTCAGGTGCTCAAGAAAGTAAATGTCGTCAAGAGGAAGCGAGAGCAGTGCTGTACCTGCAAGAATTAAACACCTCCAGTGCTAGCCTAAACAGGGAGAAGAGGGGATCACTCAGGTGGCATTAAACTCG
>Ga0307512_10001156_pt1 | contig 38399 bp, 48 predicted proteins | sample 14_EM_MG_FD_200267 | JGI IMG/M metagenome (GOLD analysis project Ga0307512, IMG submission 200267) | Populus trichocarpa ectomycorrhiza microbial communities from riparian zone in the Pacific Northwest, United States - 14_EM | ecosystem: Host-associated > Plants > Roots > Unclassified | place...
CCGCCACTGCGCCTTTTCCTCAAACACGAGTCGCCCGACTTCGACCGTCGTAAGCTTGCCCGTCCGCTCGCTCGTGAACTGCTCGCGCGTTTTCAGTTCGGAGACCAGGAGCAAATGGAGCCTCGAGCCCCACGAGTACACCAACATCGGCGTTGTGGGCGGTGGTGCTTCCGGCGTGGCCCCCTTATTGGCCTTGTCCTTCTTTCCTGACGCGGGCTTCGCACGATCCGTAGACGCGCCACCGGGGGCGGGTACAGCAACGCTCGGGAACCATGCCAACGAGGCGCGAAACTTGGCCTTGCCCGTTTGCTCCTCGTCTTCCTCACGATGCTTGCGGTACCACGTCTTGGGTGTCGGTTTCAGTCCGACAATGACTAACTTGGCCGCCGTCAGCATCGCGGTCACGTTGTACGCGTCCGTCGGGTGCGGCACCGTGCCCAGCGGCAGCGGTGCCATCGCGAGGATCGTATTCGTGCGCCGCGCGCGTCGTCGATGGACAGGCGGTTGTCCTGGTACGACCGGCTCTTCGTTCGCGTACTTTCCCAGTATCCGCAGCACGTCCGACGCATCGAAAAAGAGCGCCTTCCCGAGACTGTGGTAAAACGCGAGTCCCGTGTGGTCGGCGCTGACGACAGCAGTATGTCGCCCGGCAACAAAACCGATATTGACGATGCGCGAGCCCTGCAGGTGGCCTTCTTTGCGGCCCGACGCGACGGCCGCGAGCGTCGTCGGAGGGACGGAGCGCGCGGGCACGTGCGGCTTGCTGAGGTCGAAGATCTGGATGTGACCGGTTGCGTGGCCCGCGGCGACAAAGGTGTGATCGTGAGAGAGCGCGATGGCTGTCACCGCGCCTACCGTCTTTTCTGCAAAAAAATAATAATCAATCGACAATAAGTTCTAGCCGCTCATGGGATGTAATATGTGGTTGAAAGCACCTACCTGATGCAGGATCGCCGCAGATGCACTTGAGAGTCTGCTTGAAGTCAAACACGAGTATCCGCCCACTCTCCGTGCCGGTGCAGATGAGCCCATTTGCGGCCATGACCGTGGGGGCGCCGATGGCAGGTGCACCGAGCACGGCTTGCGCCTTGTTCGAGGAGTGTCGCGCGAAAAGATGCGTCCCGAGGGTGCGTAACTGCGTCCATCTGAACACCTCGCGCGCATCGGACGAGTCGTGCCCGTTCGCTTGTGCAAAGTCTCGCTTCTCCGCCGCGGTGCCCGGGAGCGCAGAGGAGGATGAGCCGGGTGAAAGCGTGGAGAAGCTCGATGGATCGGGCGAAGGCGAGATACCGCGCAAGGCGGAGTGTGCGCTCGTCGCGGAGGGGGAGGAGGACGTGGCGTGTGGTGTGTAGGCGCGCAGGCGCGAGATCGTTCGGTGCAGGAACGGCGAGGAGAGATGTGAGGTCGTCGAGAGTGCAGTGGGGATTCCGTTTGGGAGGGAGGAGGACATTGCGGGTGGAGAGGCGAGGAGGGATGCGGAGGCAGATGGGGAGGGGGAAGAGGGGGAAGAGGGGGAAAACGTCTGGATGGTCGTCGCCGAGGGCTGATAGCAGGTAGCAGCACGTTGCGTGGAGTCGTCCATGCGATGCGCAGGAGGGACGTGGGGGGTGTGCGGGTCACGCGCGAGATAAGCATCGAACAAAAGCGTGGCAGCAGGGAACTCACCAGTGCCTCGTCTCCGATCGTCATCGGTGAGTGGTCAGGATCGTGCACGAGTGAACGCTCGACCTCGCGCTCGTCGATTTCGTCATCCTCTGCGTCGTCGTCCAAGACGTCGCGTAATTGTTCGCGGTAGCTGGCGCGTGAGACCGGCGCGTCTGCACCGTCGTATACGAACGGTTCCTCATCCTCGTCGTCTTCGTCGTCGTCAAAGCGAGGAGCGGACGTTGCAGCTGTCTCATCCTCGTCGCCGAAGAGTTCGTCCATTAGGGTGGAGTAGCCACGACCATTGGTATCTCCGTGTTCGCCATCGTCTGAACCGAAATCCGAAAAGGCCAAAGACTGTCGACGAGGAAAGGCGAGGGAGGTCATTGTATCCTCGTGCACGACTTGTGCTGTATCCGCCAAAGCGTGAACAAGGATAACCCCAGTTGACTTATAATTACATAATTTGCAGGTCCTAGAGAAATGAATTAATAAAGCACTAGATATAACCTAGGAATAAAAGTACAGTAGTAAAAAACGACAAGGCTGCACATATCACGACAACACCCCAGTCCGTCGCTCTCTGCTCTTCGCACCAGGACCGAACCGCTCTTGAAACCCAATCAACTCTTCCATAAGCTCTTCCATCATCTTCATAGTTGACTTATCCCCATGCACTGTACACACTCCCGGCTCTTTCTCCTCAACAATCAATGCTGGAGGAGGCGCGCGTTGCGATGACGCTACGCCATCCACAATCATCTCCCCACTATCACCGATGGACAGAACCCCAAGAGAAGTGGCATCTCTCAGAGCGGACTGCAATGTGTCTCGCCGGCGATACCGCTCCGAGGCACTGGCCTGCTCCCGTCCGACCCACTCGACGAGCGCACGGACCCGCTTGTTCATGTCACTTACGCTCATGCGTTTCCCGGGCCATCGAACTCGTACACCACGCTCCTCACCAGAACCACGCAACTGCAATGGCTGTGGCGTCTTGCTCGGCAGAGTGTGTTCCAACTGCGCAAGGTAGTCTGGCAGACCCCACGACGTCAGCAGCGGCTGTTGTTGCTGTTGCTGCGATGATGAATATGATCGCGAGAAAGATGCCGGTGGGGCCGAGGCAGATACAACGGACCCATTCACTCGGCGTGCGGCTTGATCCCCAGTGTTTGGGTTGCGCCGGGAACCACTGGCTCGCGAGCGACCACCACCGGAACGTCGGTTACTCGGCCCGGGAGCAACGCCACCGCCTATTTCCGTTTCCGACCCTGAGCGAGCTGATCTCAGATGAGAGAGATAAGGCCAACTCACCCTCCATCCCGTCCACGGACGCTGCATCTTGTCCCTGGGTGGAGGGTCTGCTACGACCACCGCCCCCACGTCGATTGCGCGACGCGCTACTCTTCGGAGGCGGTACCGGGGGTGCGGGCATTGAGATAGATTTAGGCGTTGGTGCTGGTGTGTCCTCCTGCTGGGGCTTGGGTACAACAGGACGGTCCGAGGTCGTCGACGCGGATCGGGTACGTTTGATCGAGGCACTATAGATAACAATTCGGTGAGAGGTGCAGATACAACGAGAATAAAGCAGACAAACGGGTCTTCAGAGCCTCGTTTTCGTTTTTTCTTCGCAGCAGCAGGGCTAGGAGCTCGCTCGTCAAGGTCTGCTTGACCATTGATGCTTCCATCGACAGGGCTAGGGGAGTGCACTACGACAGCCGCTGCTGCCTCCACTGCACTACGCTCTACGATGAGGGCCATCATTTCATCATATGCCGCCGCGTCACGGCTGTTCATGGTGTTTCTCCGTTTCTGGGGTTTTTGATGGGACGGAGAATGAGAGCGGGACTTGCGGTTCCCGGAAGTACTGGTTGGATGGGAATTGGAGGATGGGTGACGGTCCCGGGGCCGCTTAGCGAGTCTCCTAGATAGACGTTGGGGCCAGTCATCAGTGAGTGAAATGACGTCGAGGCTGCTGCGGCATACTTGAGAAGTTCCACATGGAGATCGGGTCGACATTGTTCACAGAAATAATGGTCTGCCTTGACGGCATCTTCATTTCGGATGCCCATGCATTGGCCGTGCTGCCAAACATTACACATTTCGCACTGAACGAAGAACTCCCCTGCGCTTTCGTCATCGTCACCTGTGAATTGAGAGAAAAACGTCAGAAGTTGCGTCCGGGATGAGTTGATGACGGAAATATGGCTATGGGTGACTGATGTGGGTGCAGGGACACGATCAGGTACGGGGGTTCTCGACGGGGGGTGATCTGGGCTTAAGCGCTGGTGTTGGCGACCATCGCGGTCCCCCTCCCCATGAGGGTTTGAATCCCCCAAGGATCGCGTCCTGGACGAGGAATCGGCCCCAAGAGGTGGTTTCGTGTGGTAGGGAAGGATGAAGGGATATGAGAGAGAAGGTGGTATACCTGCATTGCCACACACGCAACGCGTGACGCCTTGTTCCTCCTCCTCAGCGTCGGGATCTGCGCTGAGTTCGAGTACGACGTCGGCCTGTTCACCTTCTGCTATGATTGAATCAATGGCGAGGTTGAGCACGGGCTTTTCTTTCTCCTTGCCCTTGCGCTTGGTGCGCCCGTTGCCGTTCTGCAGAGGGGGGACGCTGTTGGATGTGCCATTTGAGCCATTCTTGTGGGAATCGTCTAGGGGATCTTCGAGGTCTTCTTGTTTTGTTCGCTTGCGGGAAGAGGCGGAGGAAGAGGAGCGGTTGACGGTTGGGAGGCGGGGAGCAGACTCTGAGCTGGGAGAGTCTGGGGACTTTGAGGTGCTGGTGGATCCAGAGGGGGCACTTCGTCTTCCTGAACGTCGCGTCTCTCTTGGAGAGAGAGGTGGGCCCATTGTTGCGACTTGGGCCATGAACGGAGGAAAGGGAGCAAAAGAGAGAGAAGGGAGAACAGAGCGAGAGCGCGAGTACGGCAACTTGGCCAAGTAGCGCAAACGGGACCAAAGGATTCTTTCCCCTCTTTAGGGCTGGCGCAGTTCAATCGCCGAACCTTGAGCTCTCTCACTCCCTTCCTTCTTCATCACTCACCCTCGCCCTCTCCATCTCATCTTCCCCTTCACCACCACGCCCGCCATCGCCATGCCCACCTACGCCTACGAGACGAGACAAGGAACAAGAGTAGTCACTCCCGGGCCACGTTCCTGCTGGATGGCCATCTCTTCCCCATCTCACCGACCCTTGCAATGCCCGTCCCTGGGCTAAAAGCTTGAAGCTTGAAGGTAGAACTGGTGCGTTGTCTGTCCGACAGGCTTGCCCAGCCCACGATGGGAGTATATCTGTTGTTTGATAAATCATTGTCGCGTTGTTCGGCCCTTGCCCATTCATCAACCTGTCATGTAAAAGCCGCCTCGTTCCTCCATGATAGAGTTCATGTCCAAGTCTGTTAGCGATGTCTTCCTCTTCCCTTCGCGGGCGTCCATTTCTCGGATGTTTTGTTTCTTTTCTTTTTATTCGGTCGTATTTTGATGCGTAAATTGACGTCAAAAGTCACGTGATCGCTGATAAGGTGACCGACCCTTTTTTAATATTTATTTTGAATAACTTAAAATTCTTGTCGTGATAATTTTACCGAATAAATTCACACGAGTTGTCTCGATTCCGGCCCGCCGGTCCGATGATTCCCGCGATTCCCGGTGTTCAGAGTGCTGGCAAATCTGGCAAATTTGTGACTTGACTTGCTGCACCTAGAACACACCTAAGAAATGACACTAGAATACTCTTCGAGCGTACCAGATCCCGTATCTTATCCACGTCTCCCACCACACTTTCTTCTGCCCACAAAAACCCCAGATTATCTCCGCCTTATCTTGAATTCTAAAGTCTACGAGGTTCTCAAGGAGACACCACTCGTTCATGCACCAAATCTCAGCGCAAAGCTCGGAAACCAAATCTATCTGAAGCGCGAGGACCTGCAAGAGGTCTTTAGCTTCAAGATCCGTGGCGCGTACAATTTTATGGCCAGCCTATCTGAGGAAGAGCGGTGGAAGGGCGTCGTCACATGCAGCGCCGGTTAGCCCGCGTAGCTTGCCCTCCCTGCGCACACACCCGACAGTCCTGACGTTCGCCATCCGTAACCCTTCTTTCCCCCTCGCTCCAGGGAACCACGCGCAGGGCGTCGCGCTCTCAGGCGCACGGCTCGGCATCCCGTGCACGATCGTGATGCCGCAAGCCACGCCCACGATCAAAGTGCGCAACGTCGCGCGCCTCGGTGCCAAGGTCGTCCTCCACGGCGCGGACTTTGATGAGGCCAAGGTCGAGTGCGCCCGCCTCGCCACCGCGCACGGTCTCATCTTTGTGCCCCCGTACGACGACCCGCTCGTGATCGCTGGCCAGGGCACCGTCGGGATGGAGATCCTCAAGCAGCTCCCGGACGCTGAGCACCTCGACGCCATCTTTGGCGCCGTCGGCGGTGGCGGCCTCGTCGCGGGTATATCCGAGTACGTCAAGCGCATCGGCAGTCCGCGGACGCGCGTCATCGGCGCCGAGACGTTCGACGGGGACGCGATGGCACGCAGCTTGGAAAAGGGCGAACGCGTCACGCTCTCTGAAGTCGGTCCGTTCAGCGATGGGACCGCGGTTCGGATCGTGGGCGAAGAGCCGTTCCGAATTTGCAAGCAGTTACTCGATGAGGTGGTCAAAGTCGACAACGACGAGATCTGTGCGGCTATTAAAGATATCTTCGAAGGTCCGTCTTGCCACAGAAAATGCCCGACGAGATCGCATCCTCTTTCTTGTCCTTCCATTCTTCTGATGATCATTTTTCCCTTTCGGTCTCTTTATTTTGCAGAGACCCGTTCTGTAACGGAACCTGCAGGCGCGCTCGCCTTGGCTGGTCTAAAAAGGTACATATTGGACAACCAACTGTTAGGATCCGGAAAAAAGTTTGTGGCGGTGGTCAGCGGGGCCAATATGAACTTTGATCGTCTGCGATTTGTGGCTGAACGGGCGGCGCTGGGAGAGGGTCGGGAGGCTTTGCTAAGTGTGGATATCCCCGAACGGCCTGGCAGGTACGTCCCACACCGTCACTTCTGAAACACGAGACCGCCATTAGGCAAATCCATCAATGGCCCGCAGGTACGTCCCACACCACCATTCCTGAAACACCGAGATCTCCATTGAGCCAAGCCCGCATTGTCCTCTTTGTACGCCGTCCTCCTTTGTCCAGCTTCTTCGCACTGCACACGATCATTCATCCGCGTCCTGTGACCGAATTCATATATCGATACAATGTCCCGGATCGTGCCCACGTCTTCCTATCGTTCCAACTCGAGACCACCTCCCGCACAAAGGAGGTCGCGGCCGTCCTTGACGAGCTTGAGCGCGGAGGTATGAAGGGTTGCGACATCAGCGATGATGAGATGGCCAAGAGCCACGCGCGGTACATGATCGGTGGTGCTTCAGACGTGCCCAACGAACGCATCTTTCGCTTCGGTGAGCATTTCTATCTCCCTTTCCTCTTTTCAAATTCTTCCTTTCATTCCAGCTGGCTTATTTTTCTGCCGCTCCCACTATCCCTGATCGATCGTTTTCACCTCTTCTGACCTCCTACGCCACTAACAACATAACACACGTACACCCACAACACGAACACTGCAGAATTCCCTGAGCGCCCGGGCGCCTTGCGCAAGTTCCTTTCGTCCCTACGTAATATGGGTTGGAACATCTCCCTCTTCCATTACCGCAACCACGGCGCCGGTGAGCAAACAAGTTCCCAGGGGCTCTGCCGCTCCGTTTGCTTTTCCCGATCGGGTCACTGATAACAGTCTTTCACACCCCCATATGTTATCGATCTGGCTGGCGCGGATTGGGACGGTTGGGTGCTTTATTTGTTTTTTTTTAGATCTCGGCAAGGTGCTGGCAGGCATCCAGGCACCGGAAGAAGATTCGGCGCAATTCGGCGAATTTTTGCGCGAGTTGGGATACCCGTACGTGGAGGAGACACACAACGAGGTGTACAGGCGATATCTCCGCAAATGAATCCGCCCACGCGAAAATTAGAAAAAAAAAATTAAAGAGATTTTGGACGCTGTCAAAGTCGCTGAGTGTGACAGGGCATGGGTAATGCTGTCAAAGGGGGAATTGGGCACGATCGTTGCGTAAATGAACACGATGGTACGCCACATGCGCAGGTTTCCGTATGTGGAAGGATGTGGTGGAAGGATGTGTAGGAAGGTCGTGCCTGAAAGGGTATAGGCTGAAGGCTGATAATATAAGGTGAAGGATGGGAAAGTACTAGCTTTACTTGGTACGATAAACGGTATGTAGTCCAAAGTTACACCACTACAGCACAGGTGAAACACAAAACAACAATAACAACAGCAGTACCGTCTGACCGCTAATAGTGCTTCTACAACGTCCGAGGAAGGGGTTGTGTGAGAAGGTTGAAATTCTTTTCAGTTTGGCCCATTACTGCCATCTGATGGTGTACACTACTAAGGCGAAAGGAGAAAGACAGATTGATGGTGGACAATATAATAATTCGGAAATCGATTGGCGCACGGATCGGTTCATGCATTACATACTTGTGGGGGTGGCGGTGTGGGTGGCGAGCTGATGCTGGGAAATAGGTACGCGTAGACGCCTCTGGCGATGGCAGTCGCGGAGAAACCCCGGTCTCTCTTCTGCTGCTGCACGTCAGATATTGGGGATGGGGGAGGAGACGGGATCCCCATGGGGGCCCAATAGTGCTGCTGCTGCCGCACCAGGCCCGTGGTTTGTATATGGGGACGTTGCGCCACCTCCACCGTGACAGCCATCGCCGTCGCCAACGCGCAGTAGCTACGCTCCTCCTGCGGGCCAGGGGGGTACAAAGCAGCAATGGCGTTGAGCGCAAACGCGGTCGTGAGGCCACGGTTGCCGAGCTTGAGGCCCGACGAGCCGTACCTGTACACCCAACTGGGCTCCCACCCGCCGTCCTCGCACTGCAGCGGGAGCAGCGCCGCAAGATCGCGCTCCATGCGCAGGCCGACGGCGGCGCCCGCCAGGACGCGCATGGCGAGGGCGAGGGCGTCGCCTGGGCACCCCGCGCGCTCGAGGACCCGCTCACGGAGGAGCGGGGCGAGGCGCGTCTGCAGTGCGGCGTCGGCGGCCGCCGCCGTGCGCAGGAGACGCGCGGCGAAGAAGAGGAAGCATTCCGCCGTCTCGTAGTACCGTGTGCCGTCGAGGTAGGCGCGGTGCGCGAGCACGCCGAGGACCCAGTCGAGCGTCGAGGCGAGCTCGTGCCCGCGTCCACGGGAGTAGAAGAGACTTAGGACGTTGAGCGAGACGACGGGGTCGGTGCGTGCGCGCTCAGGGTCAAAGTAGGTCTGCCGGAGGGTCTGGTTAGCGGACTGCGTAGGCCGTGTGGCACGTAGGTGGCAGCAGACGAATTTTACCAGAGTGATACCATCTTCGGTCATGTATTGGAGCATCTCGTCAAGAACGGAGTCCACCACGCGATCGTCGGATTGGGTGATCATGAGACCCATAGAAGTCGTATCCAGATCCTGGGGAAATTCGTCCGTGGTGAATAACGGTTTCTCTACAATATAGATTGTCAGATAGTGGCACCCGCCGCGGCGCCACCCTGGCGCTTAGATAAATTCAGTACCTTTGAAAAAGTTCCAAGTACGGGAATGGTGAACGTAATTGACGAGCTTCCTAGAGAGTGGGCCATCAACTCGAGGAACATCCACCTTGACGAGAAGCAAACGGAACGAAGAAGGGCGAGGGCCTACCTGTCGCTAGTGGCTTCCAAAATGAGCAACTGTGCGAAGTTCTCAGGGACGGTTTGGCCGAGGTTGGTCTCCGACTCTAACCGACCTGCCCTGTCCTTGAGAAATGCTTGTCCGCGGCCCTCCGGTTCGTTGACGAAGTATCGGAGCGCTTGTCGCACGCGTTGAACGTCGTCGAAGACGATGCCGTTGATTCCTAGTGAACGAGCCGCGAGGACGTTCTCGAATCTGTCGTCGACGAAGACAACCGACGTCGGGTCGGCCTTGATCTCGTCTAGCACAAATTTGTAGAAGCAGAGATCGGGCTTCCGCATCCCTGCATCCGCGGAGGTGAATACGCGCTCGAAAATGCTCCAATCTGCAGGTTTCCCACGGGCGACCTCATAATCTGGCGCGGAGATATTAGACATCGCGAAGATGCGCAGCGTTCCCCGTGCCTCGGTTTGAAGCTCGCGTATGAAATCAATGAACACGTTGTCGGGTACCAGACTGGCTCGTGCATCGACGATTGCGCGACGAACCTCCGCCGGATCGAGAGAGAATTTCCCCCCCACCAGGCGGTAGCACTCGTCCTCTGAGTGCCTTCCGCATTCGTATTCTCGCCAGACGGTAGAAGAGAGGATCCGCTTGAGCAGTTTCGGGGATATAGAGGTCGACGTCACAGGTGACCAGGAGAAGAGGACGTCCCCTAAGTCGAAGACGAGAATGCGACAGCGTGGTGGTAGCGGCATGGTCTGCGGAATGCAGGGTCGATGCTTTCTAAAGGGATACGCGACCAATACCACGAGGGGTTATATGGACAATCTGCTGGCTTATCCATCCGTAGACGCCTCGTAAACATCGGGAATCAATCGGTAGAGAGAGAAACACCGTTTAGGTGAGGTGTAGGGGACGTGCCTAATGGGGGAAAGGGAAGGAGAGACCGTTAGCACAGGACGAAGAGGAAGAGACCCAGGCGATTGGATGGCGTCATGCTGTTTACTTCCGGAATACCACGCAACCTCTTAGGCGCAACCTCTTAGGCACGAGCGGTGGCGGCGTAACTCCGTTGCTCGTGGAAGAAATTCCAACCCGAAGGATAAATAGAATGCAACATGCAGGCCATTTCTAAAGATGATAGGTATGCAGTACTAAAATTCGATTAGTCGTTGTCAATACGGAGCCGCCACTAACCTTCATCCGGGGTTGATTATAAGTGGATATGGTGCAAGAACATTTTCCCTTGGTATCGGCGCGCCCGGCATGGTCATAAGAAAATAATATAATAAAAATGCCGACCCGTTCGCATCGTGGGGTCCATGTGCTAAGTGAGAGGGAAGCGTTGGCAAGTCAGCAAATTTTTTACGACGAATCGCTCGTCATAGACGTATTTCCGGGACGAAATGTCCGAGTTGGGAATAGGAAGGCTACGCCTCGAGGCCAGTGAGAATTTTGGGGATGCTGTTAAGAAACTTCCGGCGCGTGGTTGCAACGGAGATCAAAACAGAAAGAAGATTGAACCAAGATTCCAAGGTGGAGCTGGATGTGTTATAGGTTTTGCGCCAGGTTATTGCTTTCTACTTCTACGTTAATCAGCTTATTGCTTACAAGTAGCGCTTTACCAACCCCATCAGCTTTACAAAGCCATCATCTAGGTGGCGCAGGTGCAAAGGTGAGCGTTAGAGACAAACTTCAAGTTGAACTTCATTAAGGCCATGTGGCGCGCCGATCGAACTTCAATTGAATCTCATTTGCTTTTTTTGCCCAGGCGACCGTTTCAGTCACGTTGTGGTTTAAATAATCGCGCCCAAAACGAGCCGACCAACCAACACGGTCAGCTGACGCCTCGTGTCTGAGCCCTGGAAGTTGGAAGCCCGGAAAGAACGCTCACAATGATACACCCAACTCGCTTGTAAAGAACCTGTGATTTATTGGGTTGTGCGTGTCCACACACGAACACCCCCTTGACATACATCACCCGCCGCTTTTACGGCGCTTTACCCACGCCTGGACCGGTTCGATTTTGAATCACTATCGTCTTCGCGTTCCCATACTGCCCGTGGTTTTGATTAAAACTTCACGACATGTCCCTCCTTCATGCCTACCTCGTCTGTCCTAATCGCAACTCGTCTCGTCATTTCAAGGCGACGGCGTTCGACACAGAACAATTTGTTTTGTAGGTATGTTTCGATTTCGAACCTTTCGCAAGTGTTGGATGGGTGCGTGTTCCCAGAGCTCCTTATCAGTACCCCAAATAACACCGCTCTTAACTTACACCGATCCTGCGCCACCTCACACCCTGCTAGCTGTCATGGGGTTCGTATCGCTCGTCTGCATCGCAATATCGCTATCGCTGTATGAGTACTACGAACCAAAGTCGGATCTCGGCGTCCTCATTGCGGTGCCAGCGCTCTGCCTTACTGCATCCAGTACCGCGTGCGTATGGCTCACCTAAAACCCTCCTCCCTTCACAGATCTGATCTTACCTTCATTCTGTGGACGGCCCCTTGCATTCCGTCTCCAAAATTGAACCTTATCAGCGTTCTCGCTAAACCGTTTTTCCGTTCGACCAGCTTCCTGACCTCTGTCGCTGTCGAGTGCATCTGGACTGCCTGTTTCGTAATCTTGAACCTGAGTAGGTCATTCACGCTTGGACCTCTGCCGGGTGCCTGGTCTTGACCAAAAATGCGGCCGATCTGTTCTTTCTAGTCTTAAGCCTGTTTAGCCTTGGAGTGGGAACGGAAATCAAAGGGACCGGAGCACAGATGCCTTTTCTGGTTGTGGAAATTTGCTGCTGGGCTCTCACTGGACTCAGTAAGTACCGAACGCCCAAGATGCACATAGAACGTTACAGAATGGACCCTAGCTGCTGCATACGCGTTGCTTATCGTTTTCCTGGCAATTCTCACTGCGACGACTGTTGACAACGATGTCTGGTTCCGGGACATCACTGGTTCACCCTCGCCGTTTCCTGTTGCGGCCTGTCTGTATACCACTAGATTGTGGCTCTCGAGCATCCACAGTACGCCATCAAGGATAGGCAGCGGTACTACAGCACACTTGCCCCATTGCCTTCCGCGGTGTTCTTGTAAGGAGAAAATACCACCCCCTTCGCCACCCGTGGCTCTACCGCCACTAGGCATCCACTCCGACCGACGGCTTGATAGGCGCGAATACATCCCAAGCATTGTGCCAGGGGTCCGTATACCAACAGCCCTAGAACGACAAAACTCAATTTTCGTTGGTCTTGAAGTGTAGGGCGCGACGCCGCATTTTTGTAACGGCTTAAGAACATGTTACCGCCAAATGTACCTGTTTCAGTCCTGTCGGGATCTTTATCCTGCATTCGTGCTATCCTTGGTTCCCCTTGGCTCTATATTGGATCATTTATAATATCTAGTACTTCCACCGAGTAATCGGCGCATGTGAACATTGTTATTATCAGACCCTTGCACGCGCTCCACTCGTCACATTCATGAGGAACACGTGACAAGATAAATGTATATATCGTTTTTTGTGCACGCGGATTTCGGCGGTCAAGGGGAATCCAAGGATATGGGAAACGCAGTCAGGGGGCAGACAACAAAAAGAGAAAGTGTGACTGGGTGTATTGGCGAAAAGGTTGATGAGATGTGCGATAAGACATCATCGGTTGTGCACCGTTTGGTAATATGGCAAGTATGTAAGGAGAGCGAAGCGAAATGCGCTCAGGTGATAAACTGGCAACGCATTCTAAAGCGAACTGTTCACGCTTCCGATAGGCACAACTGGTTGCCGGTAGCTGTGCCGGAACCCGGGACTAGGACATTATGAGGCATAGGTGAGCGCACCCCTGCAGTGGAAAGTGTGAAGTTCATCGCACCGACAGCAAATGAGTCTAGTGGTGTTTGCCCTCGACCGCTTGATGCTCTCCCTTCCCAATAATATTCTCCGCCAAGACGTACGCGGAGAAAGCGACGACCGCGATACCAAAGCCAGGAAAGACATTGGCAAACATTGCGCGGTTGGCGAACACCGGGTGTCTCCGCCACGCATCACGCTTGGCCCATGGATCGAATAAAGATGGAAATTTTGTCATGAGATAATCTACAGGTGGGTCAAAAGTGACGACGAATGGATAACAGAAAACAGCCACTGACCTTTTGTCTACCAATTGAGAGCGGCAGGTCGGGGCAGGCAGTGGGGCAGTCGGCAGTTTTCGGTGGTCAATTGTAAAAGGGTTGGTGATGGCGGGGACGGGAATTGCCGAAAGGGGGCGACTGTAGGGCAGGTGCCAAATCACCTTGACACAACACACCCGAACAACACTTAACCGTACGTTACCGCCCTTGTTTTCGAACCACCATCTCGTCCTCGGCAATTTGTATCGACCTCTGTCTCCCATGGCTGCCCTAGATAGCGAACAATCGATGTTCTCCGACGATGACGACGACGTGCCCCTTGCATCTCAGTCCTCTCGGAATGGTATTACTAGGAACGGCCACGTCGCTACCAACGGCGTCGGGGGCAACAAAGGACGCGTTCTTGATGTGGACGGAGATACGCCCATGAGCGATGTTGATGATGATGACGTGCCTCTGGTGAGTACTTGGAACCCACACTATTCACAAAGTTTAACTCTCATATCCAATGACGCCTCCTTTCTTTATCACGATAGTCCCAGGCTACGCGCTCCACCGATGCATTCGCACCCCCTAAGCGAAAGCGTCGTCCTACGCCCACATTGGACTCGAGCGATGACGACGATCAGCCCCTCGCACTTACCTCCTCGCCACCAAAGCTCCGCCGCCCAGCGGCTGCGGCAGCGCCAGGCGTGCGAAAAGCTTCGACGTTCTCTGCTCCTGCAGCTGGTACCAACGGCAAGGTCAAGAAAGAGGAGAGCGACTCGGACGATATGCCACTGAATAACCGCGTCGCGTCCTCCAGCAAGGCGCGTGCCAAGCCGAAGAGCGCGCCGAAGCGCAAAGTTAAAGTTGAGGATCCGGGGGACGAACCTGAATCCGAGGACGACGAGCCTGCTCCGACAAAGAAGGCATCCCAACCACGAAAGAAGCGGAAAGTGGGCGCCGACAGCGATGGGGTCTCTCAACCCGTTAAGAAGTCTACGCCGAGAAAAGTGAAGAAGGAATCCGGTTCAGAAACGGAGACCGTGAAGCCGTTGGCCAAGAAGAAAGGCAAAGCCAAGAAGGAGGAGCCTGAGGAAAATGGATTGAAGAAAGGTAAAAAGGCGCCCGAAGAAGAACCGAGTGAGAACGGCACGAAGAAGGGTAAGGGCAAGCAAAAGGAGAAGGAGAAGGAGAAAGAGGAAGAAGCGGAGGAACTCTTCAAGTGGTGGGAACAGGATCCGGACCAGACTGTCGTCAGCGACGGTACGCAGAAATGGACGACCCTGGAACACAACGGCGTCATATTCCCTCCCCCATACCAGCCGTTACCCAGACACGTTAAGATGAAGTACAACGGTTAGTAGGATTATCCGCTTATTTGGGTTCTAATGTTTAACGTATCTCGTAGGCAAGCCCGTCGACCTTCCGCCAGAATCTGAGGAGGTCGCTGGGTTCTATGGAGCCATGCTTGAAACGGACCATGCCAAAGATGCGACGTTTAACAAGAACTTTTTCGAGGACTGGTCGAAAGTGCTGAAGAAACATCCCCCAGTACGCGTTGTCACAGTGTCGTTCTTTCCTTGAAGCTGATGCATGTAACAGCGTGATGGAACGATGATTAAAGAGTTCGAACGCTGTGATTTTCGTCCCATGTTTGAGTACTTCGAGGAAGAAAAAGCCAAGAAAAAGGCCCTATCTTCTGCTGAAAAGAAGGAACTGAAAAAACAGAAAGACGAAATGGAGGCGAAATATGTGACGTGCTTGCTTGACGGCCGTAAGGAGAAGGTTGGCAACTTCAGAGTTGAACCTCCGGGCTTGTTCCGTGGTCGGGGTGAGCACCCTAAGAAGGGCGCACTCAAAGTTGGTTCCCCGCCGGCCTTTCCGCAGTTTGACTTGGTTTGCTGATCTGCCCCAGCTGCGTGTGTCTCCTGAGGATATCATCATCAACATAGGAGAAGACGCGCCGATTCCAGTTCCCAATTGTCCGGGCAAGTGGAGAGAGGTCCAACATGATAACACCGTCACATGGCTCGCGACCTGGACTGAGAACATCAACAGTAACCATAAGTACGTGTTCTTGGCGGCGGGCAGTTCGCTCAAGGGTCAGAGTGATATGTCCAAGTTCGAAAAGTCACGTGAGCTCAAGGTCGGTGTCTGCGCTCGTCCCCTTCTGTGTCACTGATGTTTGTCTCAGAATCATGTCGAACGCATCCGTGCGGATTACCAGGCGGATTTGAGGAACAAGACCACTCAGCTGCGAATGCGTGCGACGGCGATGTATTTCATCGATGTGCTAGCTCTTCGAGCTGGGAATGAGAAGGGCGAAGACGAAGCGGATACTGTCGGCTGCTGTTCATTGCGCTGCGAGCACGTCACACTCGAACCGCCAAACTATGTCATTTTCGACTTCCTTGGCAAGGACTCGATCCGGTACTACAATAAGGTCACCGTGGACGAACAAGTGTTCAAGAACATCAAGATCTTCAAGCGGGACAAGAAAGACTCGGACGGGTTATTTGATCGCGTCAACGTCAGTATTTTAGACGGTCCTCTTTGCGTTGCATACACTGAAGGTTTCTATCGGTTTTACATAGCCCGGCTATCTGAACAAGCATTTGCAATCGTACATGAAGGGCCTCAGCGCGAAGGTTTTCCGTACTTACAACGCCTCGATCACTTTCCAGAACCAGCTTGACGAGGGAACGCCCGAGGACGGCACCATGCAGGAAAAGCTCAACCATTACAATCACGCGAATCGTATGGTGGCCATTCTATGTAACCATCAGCGGGCAGCGCCGAAGACGCACGATCAGTCGATGGCGAAGATGAAGGAGAGAGTATGGATGGCCACATCTTTCTATATGTGGACAGTCACGTGTTCTAACAGCCACTGGCCTACAGCTCCGTGGGTTCAAGTACGATCGCATGAAGCTGCGCCATGCTCTCTTCGTCGCAGACGCCAAGTACAAGAAGCAGAAAAAGTACGCGGAGGATGAGTCCGATCTGGACGAGGACGCGGTGGCGGAGCACGAGGAGCAGTGCAAGGCGCGTGAGGTCGAGAAGGCGGAAAAGAAGTTCGCTAAGGAGAATGAGAAACTGGTGGATGAAGGCAAGCCCGCGCAGGACAAGGACGTCCTCAGTTCGCGGTTGAGCGCGATCGAGGATGAGTTCGCGAGGCTCGAGAAGGAGCGCGGGACGAGGAAGGCCACGCTCAAGCGCGACAAACCGCCTGAAAAACTCGTCGAGGCGATCGACAGGTTGGAGGAGAAGATCAAGGCGTTCAAGTTGCAGATGGTGGATCGGGAAGCCGGGAAGGAGGTCGCGTTGGGCACGAGTAAAATCAACTACCTCGACCCTAGGTGAGTCCTCGGACCGCGTTGTGCTCGTCCGTATTCCCCCTCGTTCTGATTCCTCGTATTTACTTAGGATCACGGCGGCGTGGTGCAAGAAGTACGATGTACCCATAGAGAAGATCTTTTCAAAGACGCTACTGACGAAATGTGCGCGAACGCTTGTATTTTCCCTCTTTCGTATGACCAGCCGCCTAACCAATTTTATTCCTCTGCTATTCGCAGTCCCGTGGGCAATGGAAGTAGATCCTGATTGGAAGTTTTGATCTAGTCGGTCTTTTCTGAGGATATTTTTGCGGAGAACCGGACGGGACTAGAGTGAAGTGTAATGAGACGATGGATCAGTCGGTATGATCAGTACTCATGTGCACGGAGTTGGTGTTGTTCCTAGAATCATTTTTTCTGTAGCCCTTTTCGTTTAGGTGTGATGATAGATGTTTGCCTACGCTAACAAACACTGGACATGACGACTTACCAAGTTGCCGGCGTGCATCACAATTGTAAGCGGGATTCTCCAGAGCGGGCGACCACTTCAGTACGATAAGAATCCCACATCCATAAGGTATTCGGAGGTTGTGAGTCTAAAGCAAGATTAACCATTTGTCCACACTTTCGTAACTGGCGAGATTCCATCAACTGCACTAAAAACACTGAATCCTCTCGAACCTCAGGTTATTTACCCACAGCTTAGCATCAATGGGCGACTGAACAATAGCTGTTTAATTCACAATAGGACATGTCCACTGACTAGAAAGCAATTCCTACAAAGGCAAACAATAAATAGTGGCGAGAAAATAGCAACTAATTATCAGAAAGGCGACGTTGGAGGAGAAAATCTGTAAACTGCGTAATGGAATACTCGTTGGGAGATCGTGGAAACTGCCTTTTGACCACTTCATGAGTGCCAGATTGTACATATCGGGAATACGCAGTATCTAAAGCCTTCGCACGAGTTGTACGGGGAGAGGAGGCACGAAAACGGCATGCATACTCCAGGATGAGAATGGTTACTATCTTGAACGTTAGAAAGTATGGATGCAGATAACAGGAATGTACCAATCATGGTGTGATGTGCATTTTGATCTGATATGGAGAGACGTCGCTGAAAGTACATTAGTAAAACTAAAACACAACTGAAAAATGACAACCATACTTCGGAAACGAACAATTGTAATTTGGAGAATACTTTCTAGAGAATACAGAAAGGCAAAGTGAGACTACAAAAAGGACGAAAGGGAGAGCAGAACCTACTTTCTGAAAATACAGAGAAGAAGCACAAGTCAGTACACCGCAAAGAAGACAGCAGGGGACACTCACCAACTTAAGATCAAAGAGGGAGACATGTGAGGAGTCAGGATACGGGAAGTGAGCTGGAGAACGGCACTTACTTCCTGAACAGAGAAAAAGGGAGGTTGTGAGGATAAAAAAGGGAGGGAACCAGGCAAGATTCACAGGCACTCACTTGCTGGAGAGGTCAGAGGTAGGGACTATCAGGACATGGAAATATGCAAGCCAGCAAGGAGCACTCACTCGCTGAAGGGGCAAAAGTCAGGATTTGTCAGCACATGGAAAGAAAGAGAGTCAGAGAGGGGCACTTACTCTCTGAAGAGGTAAAGGTCAGGACATGGAAAGAAAGGGAGCCAGCCACTCAGAGAGTCAGAGGAGCACTCACCAGCTGCAGAGGGCAGAAGTTGGGACAAGTCAGGACACAGAAAGGAAGTGAGCCAGCAAGAGATGCTCACCAACTACAGAGATCAGGGGGACTGGTGAGAACATAGAAAGGAGGCAAGCCAGTGAGGGCACTTACTTCCTTGAGAGGGTAGAGGTGAGGACTGGTGAGAAAACAGAATAAAGCAAGCCAGCAAGGGGCACTTACTCCCTAGACAGGGTAGAGGGTGGGGCTGGTCAGGACATGGAAAGAAAGAGAGCCAGCAACAGGCACTCACCAACTGGAGAGGGTGGAGGTTGGGACTGGTCATGACATGGAATGAAAGTGAGCTGGCAATGGGCACTCACTGACTGAAGAGGTCAGAGGTCAGGACTGGTAATGACATGGAAAGAAAGCAAGCTAGCAAGGGGCACTTACCAACTGAAGAGGGCAGAGGTCAGGTTTGATCAGGACATAGAAAGGCAGCACACTGGCAAGGGGCACTTACATCCTGGAGAGGGTAAAGGTCAGGATGGGTGAGAAAATAGAATGAAATTGAGCCAGCAAGGGGGACTTACATTCTGGAGAGGTCAGAGGTCAGGACTTGTCAGGACATGGGAAGAAATAGACCTGGCACAGGGCACTCACCAACTGGTAAGGGCAGAGAGGGTAAGTAGTTAGGACATGGAATAAAAGTGAGTCAGCAAATGGCACTCACTTGCTAGAGAGGGTAGAATTCAGAACTAGTCAGAATGCAGAAGGGAGGTGAGCAAGCAAGAGGCACTTACTTTCTGGTGATAGCAGAGGTCAGGATTGGTCAGGACAAGTAAAGAAAGTGAGCAAGCAAGGGGCACTCACTTCCTAGAGAGGGTAGAGGGAAGAACTAGTCAAGACATAGAAAGAAAGCAAGCCAGTGGGGGGGACTCACAAACTGGAGATGAGGTTAGAACTAGTCAGGATATGGAAAGCAAGCAGGCTAGTAAGGAGCACTCACAACCTGGAGAGGGCAGAGTCCAGGACTGGTCAAGATTTGAAAAGAAAGGGAACCAATGAGGGGCACTTACTCCCTAGAGAGGGAGAGGGAGGAACTGGTTAAGATACAGAAAGAAAGTAAGCTAGCAAGGGGCACTTACTAACTGGAGAGAACAGAGGTCCAGACTAATTAAACATGGAAAGAAAGCAAGCTAGAAAGGCATACTTACTTCCTAGAGCAGGGGGAGGTTAGGACTGGTCAGGATGTGGGGAAAAAGTAAGTATATGAGAAGCACTCACATCCTGGAGAGGTCAGAGGTCAGGGCTGGTTAGGACAAAGAAAGAAATTAAGCCACCAAGGGGTACTTACCAACTGGTGAGTGAAGAGGTCAGGGCTGGTAAGAATATGGAAAGAAAGGGAGCCAGTAAGGAGCACTTACATTCTAGAGAGGACAGAGGTTGGGACTGGTAAGAACATGGAAAGAAATAGAGCCAGAGAAGAGCACTTACCAACTGATAAGAGCAGAAGTCAGAAATGGTAAGAACTCTGAAAGAAGGCAAGCCAGTGACAGGCACTTACTTCCTGTAGAGGGTAGAGGTGAGAATTGGTAAGAAAATGGAAATAAACAAGCTAGCAAGGGGCACTCACTTGCTAGAGATAGCAGAATTTGGGATTGGTCAGGATATGAAAACCAATCCAGCAAGAGGTACTCACTTCCTGGAGAGGATAGGGACTGGTCAGGATATAGAAAGAAAGTGAGCCAGCAAGGAGTACTTACTTGCTAGAGAGGGCAGAGGTCAGGACTAGTTAGGATATAGAAAGAATACAAGCCAGCAAGGAGCACTTACCAACTGGCAAGGGTAGAGGCCAGGACTAGTCAGGATATGGAAAAAAGCAAGCCAACAAGAGTACTCACTCTCTGGAGAAGGCAGAGGGTGGGCCAGTCAGGATGTGGAAAGAAAGTGAACCAGTAAGGGGCACTTACTTCCTGGAGAGAGCAGAGGTTGGGGCCAGTTGGTATATAGAAAGAAAGAAAGAAAGCCAGCAAAGGGCACTTACATCCTGGAGAGAAGGTCAAAACTGGTAATAAAACAGAAGAAAGCATGGCAAGCCAACAAGGATACTCACTTCCTAGAGAGGGCAGAGGCTCAGACTGGTCAGGACACTAAAAAAAAGCAAGCTAGTAAGGGGCACTCACTGTCTGGGAAGGGCAGAGGTTAGGACCAGTCAGAACATAGAAAGGATGCAAGCCAACAAGGGGCACTTACATGCTGGAGAGGTCAGAGGTCAGGATATAGAAAGAAAGCAAGCCAGAGACAGGTACTCACTTTCTAGACAGGCCAGAGGGAGACTGGTCAAGATACAGAAAGATAGCAAGCCAGAGAGGGTTGCTTACATCCTGAAGAGGAAAGAGGTTAGAACTGGTTGGGTTACAGGAAAAGGTAAACCAGTATGGGGCACTTACATGCTAGAGAGGGTAGAGGTTGGAACTGGTTAGGACATAGAAGAAAATGAAGCCAGCAAGGGATACTTACTATCTAATAAGGGCAAATATTGGGACTGGTCAGAACACAGAAAAGAGATGAGCCAGCAATAGGCACTTACACACTAGATAGGGTAGAGGGCAAGGCTGCTTACAATACAGAAAGAAGTAAGCCAGAGGGGCACTTACCAACTGGTAAGGGCAGAGGTCAGGACAGACAGATTAGAATATAGAAAGAAAGTAAGCTGGCAAGTGGCACTTACCAACTGGAGAGGGTAGATAGTCAAGACTGGTCAGAACACAGAAAGAAAGTGAGCTAGAGAGGGTACTTACTCCCTAGAGAGGGAGTGGTTGGGACTGGTCAGGTTATGGAGAGACAATGAGCTAGTCAGACACATACAACCTGGAGAGGGCAGAGGTCAGAACTAGTCAGAACATAGAAGGAAAACAAGTTAGCAAGGGGTACTCACCAACTGGTAAGAACAGAGGTTGGTACTTCAGGATATGGAAAGAAGGTGAGCCAGTAAGGGTTACTTACACACTGGAGAGAACAGGGGTTAAGACTGGTCAGAACACAGAAAGAAAGTGGACTAGAGAGAGGGTACTCACTCCCTGGAGAGAGAAGAAATTGGGACTGGTCAGGACATGGAAAGAAAGCAAACCAGAGAGGGGCACTTACCAACTAGAGAGGGCAGAGGTTGGGACTGGTCAGAATATATAAAGATAGCAAGCTAGCAAGGGGCACTTACACACTGGAGAGAAAGGTCAAGACTAGTTAGGATGTAGAAGGGGGGCAAGCCAGCAAAGGGTACTTACACACTAGAGAGGATAGAGGTTAGGGTGGTCAGGACATAGAAAGAATACAAGCCAACAAGGGGCACTCACACACTGATGGCAGAGGTCAGGACAGTCAGGACATCAGAAGAAAGAGAGCCAGCAAGGGGCACTTACCACCTGACAGATACAGAGGTCAAGACTGGTCAGGACATAGAAAGAAAGTAAACTAGCAAGAGACACTTACCCACTGGAAAGGTTGGTGGTTGGAACCAGTCAAGATATAGAAAGAAAGTGGGCAAACAAGAAGCACTCACTCCCTAAAGAGGTCAGAGGTAAAGACTTGTCAGATATAGAATCTAAGAAAGCTAGTAAGGGGCACTCACAAACTAGTAAGGGGAGCAGTCAGAACTGGTAAGGACATAGAAAGAAAGAAAGCCAGTAAGAGACACATACACACTGGAGAGGGCCAAAGAAGGGACTGGTCAGAACATACAAGAAAAGTAAGCCAGTTAGGTCACTTACCAACTGGTAAAGGCAGATGTTAGGACTGGTCAAGAGATAGAAAAAATGCATGCTAGCAAGGGGCACTTACACACTGGAGAAGGTAGAAGTTGTGACTGGTCAAGAGACAGAAAGCAAAGCAAGCCAGTGATAGGCACTTACACACTGTAGAGCATAGAGGTTGGAGCTAGTCAGGCACAGAAGGAAAGCAAGCTAGTAATAGGCACTTACACACTGGGGAGGTCAAAGGCCAAGACTGGTCAGGATATAGAAAGAATGTGAGCCAGCAAAGGACACTTACTACCTGGTAAGGGCAGAGGTCAGGATAGGTCAGGATATAGGAAGAAAGCAAACTAGCAAGGGATACTTACTAACTGTAGAGGGAGGAGGTTAGAACTTGTTAGGACACAGAAAGAAGTAAGCCAGTGATAGACACTTACTTCCTGAAGAGGGCAGAGGTTGAGACTGGTCAGGACACAGAAAGAAGAGCTAGCAAGTATTCACATCCTAGAGAGATCAGAGGTCAAGATTGGTCAGGACACAGAAAGAAAGTGAGCCAGCAAGATACACTCACACACTAGAGAGGTCAGAGGTCAAGATTGGTCAGGACACAGAAAGAAAGTGAGCTAGCAAGATGCACTTACACACTAGAGAGAGCAGATGTCAGGACTGGTCAGGACACAGAAAGCAAGCAAGCTAGTAAGGGGCACTCACATACTAGAGAGGGCCAAGGTTGGGACTGGTCAGGATATAGGAAGAAAGAATGCCAGTATAGGGCACTCACTGCCTGAAGCAGGCAGAGGTCAGGACTGGTCAGAACACAGAAAGAAAGTGAATTAGTAAGAGGCACTCACTTCCTGGAGAGGGCCAAGGTTGGGACTGGTCAGGATACAGAAAGAAAGGGTGCCAGTATGGGGCACTTACTGTCTGAAGCAGGCAGAGGTCAGAATACAGAACCAAAGCAAGCCAGCAAGAGAAACTTACTTGCTGGGAAGGTTAGAGTTTGGGACTGGTTAGGACACAAAAAGAAAGCAAGCTAGCAATGGACACTTACCTTCTAGAGAGGGTAGAGGTTGGGACTCCAGATACCAGATGCAAGCAAGCCGGTAAGAGGCACTCACAGACTAGGGAATGTAGAATAAGAGGTTGAGACACACAACACAAATAAGCAAGCCCAGACTGACAAGATACTAAGTGTAAATTGTCCTTCAGCAAGGGACAATTTTGTATAGAGCATTACAACTCACCCACATCCATGGAAATGCTGGTAAGCATTGCTTTATTACTGCTTCTGTACTCCATGGTCCTTTTTCAAATGTATCTTTAGTCCTGTATTGGGTGTTCACCCTGTCATTCTCATCTCATTGTCTTTAAGAAATTAAGAACTCACTGTTTAATGGCATGATCTATGCTCACTTCCAAGTTGTTCTTCTGTACAGCCACAAGCATGAGAGTGACCACACTGCCAGAGAGTGAATTGGCAGTCAGTTTTATAAGATCGGTACACCGTCCGTCGTCCTTGTGCATCCCTGCAGGACCAAAATTAGTAAAATATATGTTTGTCGGTAACAAAATCCTCACTCTCCAAACATATAAACAGTGGCGGTCCACTAACTCGAAGGCTGGCTAAATAATGTTGCTCGAAAACTCTCTTCACCTCGGCATCGATGTTCGTTTCTGGATGACCGTGCTCGTCCTCCAACTTCATCTTGATGTTACGCTTGAACTGGTCATATTTGGTGAATAACGCTATTACAGGGACTTCGAAAATCCCCCCTGTCATGTCAATCCCAGTTCATATAGTCGTATTTTGACATACCGTTCTTATCTGGGCAAATATCGTCGAAATGCTTCAAGTCTAGCGATGGCCGGTCATTATCCATTGGGATGCAGAACCTGAAATCAATCTTGTGAAATTGCAACTTTAGATACCAAAGAGAAACAAACCATATCGCGTGCAACCTATCTATTAATCGCTTCTCGCGCGACTTTCGCCGGACGAATTCTTGCACGATCTTCAGCTCATCCTCACTACCAGCCTCAAATCCGCGCGAGTCGTGGAAAATATAACCATCATGTCTTTCGAAAATGAGTTCGTCATCGATACTGTGGAGGCCACGCTACACCATGGTCGTCACGGTCACGATCAGCCGTCGCCAACAAGAATATGCCTGTCCAACCTCAGTTGAAGGCTCGAGTTGAACCTAACAAGACGATGAGATTGAGAGCGATACCAGGAGCGAGAACATACCTGAGAGCGCTGTCCCCGTTGATCACGCCTATAGACCTTGGGACTCTCGGTGGTGTCGCAGACTCGCCGCAAAATTGACGTCTTTCCTGCATTTGCTCTTCCGACAATCAAAACTCGGAATTGGACATTTGGGACTTGGAACTGATTCCGCCGGGGAAACATAGTACGAAAGTCTTGTAAGAAGTGAGACGGGCCAAAGAGCTGAACAAGCGTGTGTGAGAATGAACTTGAGTATGATACCGTCTAGCCGGAACTTCATAATTAGTAGGCCCAGGGCTGGTACAAACCCAGCACGGAGGTCAGCTGACTGGGAATCACAACACGAGACAGCTGTAACAAAATTCATGAAGCGATCCGGCCTTGAGGCCTGAGGTGCTCCGCTGGCGCTCCACAAGATAGCGTGATAGGTATGGAGGGTGTGATGGATATGGCAAGGATTCGCCAGTCGAGGGTCCATGACAATTGACGTGTTGATAGCCGAAACACCGATCGCAGCGTGAACTCGCATACTGTACACGTGGCCGGATAAGGACCATTAGTTAGAATATAGCACCGTGACGAAACCATCCAGGAAACCTGCTGGGGACTCCGCACGCGCTCGTATCATATGACTCGTCGGAGACACGGAGTCGGCCGGACAGGTGGGCGCCAACTACGAGCTGCCTCTCTTAACTTACCTCCTCCTCGTCTTCCTTGACTGCTCCTCGCCATCAACCATCATCTACCGCGCCTAGTGGCTCCCCCCCACCCATCACTCCCTGCAAGACTCAGCAGCAAGAGGCATCTCCCGTAGCGAATTGAGCGCGCGAAGCGGATAGGTGAGATATACCCAGGTACGTTGAGTGCATGAGGAAACTCTCGCCGCTTGACCGTGCTTAATGTGGCTTGACTTGTCTTAGCGTCAACCAGTAAGATCACTACGACGACAAAGGATTGTATTATTACCTTGGCATGCATGGGCAAAACTATGATTAATAGAATTCCTACTTTACAAGTACATTAAGATTTGTGAGGTTCTAAGCCCGTGCTAAGGGCTAGACAGTGCCGGTGGAGGTGATAGAATGGAGTGAGCCGCCGCCTTTCGCTGGTTTGACAAACTCACCTCGTTTTCTATCCGACACTGTGATTGTATATAAGATGCACGCGCTCTATTACAAATTATTGACCATATGGTGTTAGACCATCCTTCAACGTCCCAATAATAAGTGATCGATGATGATCGAATTTCAAAAGATACCGCCGTGCTCCGCCAGCCTCGAATTATGCACGAAATCTATTGATCCGATCTGACACGGTTAATTTTCGTCTGTTGTAGCATGATAAGTACCCTGTGTGCGAGTTCCGGTGGAAGAAGAGAGGAGATAAACGTAGAAGGTTGGGGTTAGGGCCCGGGCCCAGGGCACATCGCGACAACAGCGGGAAGCAGGGAAGCCACAACTTGAATGAGTGAAGACAGAAGTGAAGACTTGAGGCCGGTCTGAGGCCCCGAAGACGGGCCGCGCGATGGCTCGTTTGCTCAAGGGTGCGAGGCAAGCAGAAGTTGGAGTCAAACCCAGGCGTTTTCGCTGCCATGGCTGTTGTTACAGACGAAAGACGGAACCCTGTTATATGCGATATGCGAATACACGTCAAATAATAGGCACCAAAGGCTATCCGAGACCGAAAGCAGTTAGCTAGGTCAGAATAGGAAGATCATGGCAGAGCAACTAGTAAATGGCAAGGTCCCAAATGTAGACAATAAACAAGAGACGGTTGTACCAGGTATGAGATGATAAGAAGCAGTAATATTGGATTCGTGGCGGCGCGTAGGGAGCGACTCGAGTACGAAACGGCGAGCGATAGTGGGAGAGCAGAGGAAGGGATTGCGTCTGGGGGGAACGAAACCTTTCGAAGTAAGCAAAGCATGAATCAAGGCAAGAACTGTATATCGTACCTGAAAGATGGCCCCAAACACTTTGGACAGGACCATCAATGGGATTCAAGAATGCTGAGGGGACGGGGCTAAACAAGGAAAGAGGCGGCGCCAGACTGGCGGCTTGGTACGCGGCGGGCGCGTCTCAATACCTGGGGGTGGTGGCGCAGGGTCTCCAGGTGATGGAGAAGCCACCCCAGGTGTTGGTTTGGGTACTCCAGGTGATAGCGTAGGCCCTCCAGGCGATGGCGCAGGCCCTCCAGGCGGTTGTGCGGGCACCCCATGTGATGGTGCGTGTGATTTGGGGGATGACGCGGTCACTCCGAGTGATGGCGTAGGCAGTCCGGGTGATGATGGGGGCTCTCTAGTTCTTGAGGATGATCCCGGGCGAGCTCTGGTATCTCGGGCATTCCAACTTCCAGTTCCGTTACGTTCCGAGCCAGAATGCGGAGGCTCACGTTCCAACAACAACTCACGCAACTCGCGACGGAAGCTACCCGGATCACTGATCTGCTGATCTTGCTGGAAGTTCGCGCAAATGCGGCGATGGATTTGTTCACGCGGGTCCAACCGTTCGTATGCTTGGAACACCTTGTTTAGCTCTAACCACATAGTCCCTTCCGAGAAAGTTGGTTTTACAATGTCAAACAGTGATTTGAGCACTGTTACGAGATCTGTGGTGTAGGCCATGAAAAGACGCTGAACTGGGGGCCTTCACATCTTCCGTCAGCGGTTGAATTACAGACTATAGAAAATACTCACCTGCTATCCAGGACAGCGCTCGAGAGCCAATCCGTGAAAGGGGATGTCAACCCAATGATGTCCACGGCTGGCGTAGTGCTAGATGATGGGGCAGTTATGAGGTTGACGAAGGTAGAAATCTTGTCAATTGCTAGAGGCCTGTGAAATAAGTGTCACATTCTATTCAACCTCATCGTTTCAACACTTACGGTGTGACGTGGGGTCCATCCTGATCATGTGATTGCTGGACGTCTTGGACAAGGTGCAGTATCAAGTCTTTGAACCGGTCACTGCTGAGGGTCTACCGGAAAACATGGTTAGAGTATGGCTCATTACACCACAAATATATCCTTGCCTTTTCCTCATCTCTAAAGTTCCAACAAGTGATGATATCTTGATGAACCCTTCCAAGGCAAATGCGCAACGGCATCGGCCGAACACTAGATGCATTACGGTCTAGAGGAATTTTGTGATCTCAGCCATGGTCAATGACTGACAGAAAAATTAAATCTGGGATACATACAGCCCATGGCTATGCTGATAGAGTCAAGGGGTGAGCAGCGTTAGCGACCAACGTGACTCGGATGGGATTGACAGTTTTACTCGACAGACGCATTGATTTTGACTTGACGACTTGCACGTTGTGCAATCGCCCACATTAATTTGAGCTTGTCACTGACAAGATCGCAAGTGACTTGAACTAGAAACGAGATGGTAGCTTCGTAGCCCGGTTGGTCTGGGGAGACAGATTAACACGGATCAAATAAACGGTGAGAAAGGTTGATACGCGAAACGTTCACGTGATGTGCCCTCAGCGTCTGTGACTTTGGCGTCTCGATGCCGCGCAAAGTGCGCTCGAGAGACCGGATGCACACATTAAGTGCTTCCTGGGCCTCTTCTTTGCTCTTCTCATGCAGAGCGTCTTCACTCAGGCTACCACCGTCCTCTTGCAATTCAGCCCTCTTTGTCCTCACCAATTTGTCATACTTTGTGAAGACGATTACAACAGGAACTGATTCCATGAACACCAACGCGTCAGGAGCGTAGCAGGTGTAGTAGCAAGGAACGCACTTCCGGTATCATGGGCCAGACGAAGTAAGTTCTCGTCTCCTGTCTCGAATATACGCCCGCCCGCTCTTGGGGTCTCCGTACACAGCCTAATAGCAGTGAGCTCGGCCCAAAGTCGCCTCCAGGAGAATCCTCACCATACAGCGTGGAGTTGATCTTTGAGGGGCTGGTTCGAGTCGCACCGTTGCCGGATGAATCTACCCACATCATTAAAGGTCTCGGCACCGCCTGCTTCGAACCCTTTAGAGTCGTGGAGGACGAAGTAGTCGTTCTCGGGTGATTTGAATTCTTTGTCAATGTCAGCTTGTCCCGGCGTATACAGTGCAACGGGAGCTGCATCGGGCTTAGTCAACAGCCAAACTCAGTTCGTATAGCACACGAAACGTGGCCGTGGTTCCCTTACCGATTTCTCCAAACGGAACACACGATTGATCAGCGAAGACTTCCCAACCCCCGACTGCGGATGTAGATCAGCGGTCAAACAGGCAGTTTGGTGCTACCAGTGGGAAGAATAATGACATACCCTCCCCACGCAGAGGATGCGGAAGCTGAAAAACGGGGCTGAGAAAGAATCACTACTGTAGTTCCAAAAACATTCCTCTCACCGCTGAACATCCTTCAGGGTGTCGTCGACCGACTCTAGTTGCATGGCAGTCAAAGTTGAACGTTGGACATAACGTTACCGTACCTATCTGCCTGGCACCCTTAGACCCGTATACCCCATTTGGGCTACCTCGAAGCGCTCAAACACGTTGCCTCCACATTGGAAGAAAGGCACCATCAGAATGGATGACACTTATGTTGTCGATAATTCACCCCCATGATACATGTTGTGGGAGATAGGTGCCGTTTTAGTACTGTATACGGGTGGTCTTCTGGTCCCAATAATTGTTAGAAGCTTACGGTCTTGGTCGTGAGGCAAGCATGGCACTGGCATGCCAGTGAGGTCCAGGCGCTAATGCTTTGATTAGTCCGGTCATCCGCCTACAATGGACGTGACATTACGGAAAGTGTTTGCATCGTGCTCGATTAATCCGTCCATTGTAAGCATCGCCGACACGTACTGTATTATCTTCCCCATGTTCTTTTTCGAGGTTCCCCCCGATCAGATCATGACTCGGCCACGTGTATCTCGGCATGTTGCGAAAACGAAAAGGGTTGTCTTGTCAAGATGGAACGAGAAAAAAAAAACGACATCCTGGACCGTCTCAACCGTCTTCCAGCCTCTCACTCTCTTTGTTAGCACAAGGAAGAAACACCCAGAAATCCGCGAAGCACGCGGAGTGGTGGATCTGTGTCATACGTCAACCGTGTCTCTATCGCATAGTGTCGGAAAAGTCTTTGACTCAGACCCTCTCTAAAACTCGTAACTGCTAATTTGACTTCGGTTAGGGTACATGTCTCGTACTCGTACAACTTCGGGTTCCAACATCATCCCCCGTCGGTAGCCAAGGCATCCGTAGCGTTGCCAAATACTACGACGAAGTTGGCATTCCCGCAATGCCTGGAACGCATGTACATGTATTGATGTCGTACGATTATTGATAAAGGAAGACGCATCCCCACATGATCTCCATTGCGAGCACCCTCATCCACCCTGGCCGGGTCTCACCAGCCTCGTCTCGCCACTGACGAGTTTGATGAGCAACGTGAGAAGGACCCCGGCGTCTGTCACAAATTCGGCCAAGATTGCTTGAGTAAGAGAAAAATGATGCGTGTGGCGTGGAGCGTGAGGGGGGAAAGGAAAGCAGAGCGTTCTGAGGAGCAGTGGGGATAAGGTATTGTAATAAGAGCAAGTGTTCGGGATGCTCTAGAAATGACAGAAATAAGAGGACAGCTTCGGTAGTATAGATATGAGCTGAAAGAGACGCGCGCCTTGCGGAAAGGTTGTGATAGTTCGTGAGTACGCTCTCGGTTAGCTCGACTCGCAGGTTACTGCGCCTGCTCGCCGTTTCCCAACAGGCACAGGTCTTCGAAGATGGCGAACGCGTCGCGCGCCGCAGGGCCAAGGAATCATGTCGTCCCGTCTGGAAGGGTGATCGATTCGAGCGCATTTGCGAACAGCAGACAGAGATCCTCTTCGACGACATCGTCTACGACAAAGATGACCAGTTGTCACAGTGTCCCCACCGTGGACAAGACGACGACCCTCCTAGACTCGCACAGCTTGAAAATACAATAGCGGGGCCTGCTGCACCAAGGGGGCATATTCCCCGCCAGTCATCCGTCAGAACAAGGGAGAAGAAAAGGGGTGCACAAGCGTAAAAGTGACAGAAAGCACACTCGCGAGCAGGCTGCCATGCAAGGTGGAGAAACTGGTGGAAAAGGGAGAGGAGGTCCTGGAGGATCTTGAGCTGGATATTGCCGCCCTACGACATGCAGTCATTCATTGTTTGGACGATGGCCAGGATGGCGCAGGGGAAGGGAGATGAGGCGTTGGAGCGAGCCGAGGGTGATCGTGCAGTAGTCAATTTGGCGTTTTTCATTTCATCACGAAACCTACTGAGACGAGGCGAAGGAGGTCTTCCGTGCCGGCCAACTTGTCAGGCAGAAAAAAAGAGTCACTCTCGCGGAAGTCCTTGAAGCAGCGCTGGCGCACGTGTCTTCCGAAGGCACATTCTTTGTCTCTATCCTCCAGCGCGTCGTCACCCCGCATTTTTCCTTGCTCGGCGTTTCTGCACAGATGTAGGGCGTGGGTGTGCCCCTCGAGCGATTCTCGATGCCATATTCGTATGGTCACAGTTCGGACAGCGTCACGGAGATGCGTTGGGATGAGGCTGGTCCGAGTGTGCAAAGTACGGCTATGAAATTGTAATGTTGCGTCTACCTCAGCTAACTATCCCCTCATCTGAGCCCCCGTCACCCATCCCTTCTTATAGCATCCACCCCCTCGACAAGGCAGGCGCACCGCCTATCCCCGAAGCTTACACGTGTAATGCCTCGTCTCGTTTTGCGACGGCCTCGCAGCGTACATGGTGCCTCTTCACAACACCCTCGCGGTCCAAAGCCCCCCATGGGCTCACCGGAACCCGTACGCGCACCAGGTTCGCTTGACCCATCGATGCGTCCCGAATCTCAGCCTGCCCGCGCTGGCCTGTAGATGGTGCGCGCAATGCTGAATGCTGGTTGCCCGCGCCCTCCTCCCTCCTCGTTACGGATCTCTCCCAGGCGCTCTTTGGCGGCGTCCTCGGGGCGTTCCAGACTCTCACCCGGGCAGCGGGGTGTCTCGCGTACCCACTCTGCGTGACCCGTTCCTTCCTGCGCTTGCGAAAGCTGCCCTTCTGCCACGCATCATTTCCGCGCTCGACGACCTACCACAACCCCCCCCCCCGGCGCACCCCGCGTTCAACCGTCTCGCTCGAGGGCCTCACGCTCGGTCTCGCAGGTGGGGGCGGGGCCAGCGGAAGTGGGGGTGGCGCCGGACTCAGTCCACGCATTTTGGCACGCATTCGCGCGCTCGTTTCCGCTATGCTCTTTCTGGTCCGCACGCTATGCCCCAGCTGGTTCACAGCGCTTGAAGTACTCCAGAATGCGTACTACGTCCTTACGACGCGCGGTACCGCTCCGCCTGGCTCAGCAGGCTGTGTGTCCTGGCACAAGTGGGACCTCGGGTGTGATACAGTAAACCAGGTCTGTCACGGTGAATGTTGGCCTTCTCGAATCTCGCCAGATCAAAGTCTGTTCGTGTGGGCCAGGGCGGATTTGTGTAACCACGCAGTCCCGATGATATATCTGTAATCGGACGAGAACAAGGCGGAAGGGCAATCTGGAAACTGCAAGACGCACATCACGCGCGTCCCAGACCGTCCTCTGTTCGCGGTCACACCAACTTTCCTACATGACGACGCTGTTCGAGTCCCGGCCGACGATCTCTGCTGACGACACCGTGGACAACATCGACAACCGAGTCCATGAGCTCTCCCGTGTCGTATGTTCACGGTGCTTTCTCAGATCGTCTCCTTCGGGAAATGCGGTAAGCGGCAACAGGTCGAATATGACAATGACAGGAATGGTCGGAAGCATCTCCTCCCACGGTTCGAACGACGATGGAAATTTTGACATGGGATAACCTACAAGTGGGTCAAACGCGATGACGAAACCAGCCACTGATCTTTTGTCCACCAATTGAGAGTGCCAGGTCGGAGTAGGCAGTCAGTGGGGAGAGATGGTAGGGACGGGAATTGCCGAAAGAGGGCGACTGTTGTGTACCACAACTGTACCACATCACCTTTCACAACACAACTGTATGTTGCCACCCTTGTTGTCGAACCATCATATCGTTCTCGACATTTTGCATGCCTCTGTCTTCCATGGCTGCCCTATATAGCCAGCAATCGATGTTCGACGATGAGAATGATGTGCCCCTCCTCGCATCTGTCCCGGAATGGTATTGCTAGGAATGCCACGTCGCTACCAACGACGTCGGGGGCGACAAAGGACGCGTTCTTGATGCGGACAGAGATACGCCCATGAGCGGTGTTGATGATGATGACGTGCCTCTGGTGAGTACTTGGAACCCACACTATCCACAGTCTAACTGTTATGTCCAATGACGCCTCCTTTCTTTATCTCGACAGTCCCAGGCTACGCGCTCCACCGATGTACTCGCACCCTCTAAGCGAAAGCGTCATCCCATCCCCCATTGGACTCGAGCGATGACGACGATCAGCCCCTCGCACTCACCTCTTCGCCACCAAAGCTCCGCCGCCCAGCAGCTGCGGCGGTGCCACGCGTGCGAAAAGCTTCGACGTTCTCTGCTCCTGCAGCCGGTACCAATGGCAAAGTCAAGCAAGAGGAGAGCGACTTGGACGACATGCCACTGAATAACCGCGTCGCGTCCTCCAGCAAGGGGCGTGCCAAGCCGAAGGGCGCGCCGAAGCGCAAAGTTAAAGTTGAGGATCCGGGGGACGAGCCTGAATCCGAGGACGACGAGCCTGCTCCGAAAAAGAAGGCATCCCAACCACGAAAGAAGCAGAAAGTGGGCACTGACAGCGATGGGGTCTCTCAACCCGTTAAGAAGTCTACGCCGAGAAAGGTGAAGAAGGAATCTGGTTCAGAAACGGAGACCGCGAAGCCGTTGGCCAAGAAGAAAGGCAAAGCCAAGAAGGAGGAGCCTGAGGAAAATGGATTGAAGAAAGGTAAAAAGGCGCCCGAAGAAGAACCGAGTGAGAACGGCACGAAGAAGGGTAAGGGAATGGAGAAAGAGGAAGAGGAAGAAGCGGAGGATGTCTACAAGTGGTGGGAACAGGATCCGGACCAGACTGTTGGCGGCGGCGGTGCGCAGAATTGGACGGCCCTGGAACACAACGGCGTCATATTCCCTCCTCCATACCAGCCGTTACCCAGACACGTTAAGATGAAGTACAACGGTTAGCAGTTTTGTTCGCTTGTTTGGGTTTCAACGTTTAACGTATTTCGTAGGCAAGCCCGTCGACCTTCCGCCAGAATCTGACTCGGAGGAGGTCGCTGGGTTCTATGGAGCCATGCTTGAGACTGACCATGCCAAGGATGCGACGTTTAACAAGAACTTTTTCGAGGACTGGTCGAAAGTGCTGAAGAAACATCCCTGCACGCGTGGTCACATTGTCATTCTTCCTTGAAGCTGATGCATGTAACAGCGTGATGGAACGATGATTAAAGAGTTCGAACGCCGCGATCTTCGTCCCACGTTTGAGTACTTCGAGGAAGAAAAAGCCAAGACAAAGGCCCTGTCTTCTGTTGAAAAGAAGGAACTGAAAAAACAGAAAGACGAAATGGAGGCGAAATATGTGACGTGCTCGCTTGACGGCCGTAAGGAGAAGGTTGGCAACTTCAGAGTTGAACTTCCAGGCTTGTTCCGTGGTCGGGGTGGGCACCCACCTTACACAAGTGGAAAGAGCTTAATCGATAACACTCATGCTCGCGACCGGACTGAGAACATCAGCGGTAACCATAAGTACGTCTTGGCTGCGCGGGCAGTCCGCTCAAGGGTCAGGTGGTTCGAAAAGTCACGTGAGCTCAAGGTATGTTTTGCGCTCGCCTCCCCTTTTTGCGTCACTGATGTTCGTCTCAGAGTCATGTCGAACGGATCCGTGCGGATTACCAGGCTGATTTGAGAAACAAGACTACTCAGCTGCAAATGCGTGTGACGGCGATGTATTTCATCGATGTGCTTGCTCTTCGAGCTGGGAATGAGAAAGGCGAAGACGAAGCGGATAATGTCGGTTGCTGTTCATTGCGCTGCGAGCAGGTCACACTCGAACCGTCAAACTATGTCATTTTCGCCTTCCTTTGGAAGGACTCGGACGGGTTATTTGATCGCGTCAACGGCAGTATTTTAGACGGCCCTTTTGGCGCTGCATACACCAATGCTGAAGGTCTCTGTCGGTTTTACATAGCCCATGTAAGATATGCAGGTATGCACGCGTGGTAGGCCTCGGAATGGGGCACTATCGACAACGTGACGACCTCTGCGCCTTCCAACTCGACACGTCAGCCTCGCTTTTGTACACCACGCCTCCATCCTTCGTCCTCCTCCTCCCCTCAAGTCCCCTCTCGTCTCGCCTCAACCCTGCTACTGACAACACCCGGATCGCCCACCCTTTGCTGACCAACTCCACAAGTGTGCGCCGCCTTGACACCTGTCGTTCCAACATCACGAACGACGCGTGCTACACCTTGCAAGTTAGAATATGAAGATCATGGCAAAGCAACTAGCAAACGGCAAGGTATCAAATGTAAAAATGTAAACAATAAATAAGAGATGGTAGCACCAGTTATTCGATGATAAGAAGCGGCGTGTAGGGAATGACTAGATTACGAAACAGCGAGCGATGGTAGGAGAGTCAAGGAAGGAATCGCGTCTAGGGAGAAGTAAGCAATGCATGGATCAATGCAGAAACTGTATATTATACCTGAAAAGATGGTCCCAAAACTTTGGACAAGACCATCAAAGGGATTTAAGAACGCTGAGAGGACAGGAAAGGGGTAGTGCCAGATTGGCTTGGTACATGTACTCGGGGTGGCGCGCGCTCCCCAGGTGGTGCAGGTGGTGGTGGTGGTGCAGGGCCCTTAGGTGGTAGGCGTAGGGTCAGGTGGTGCGAAACAAGGAAAGAGGTAGTGCCAGAATGGCTTAGTACGTGTATCTTGGGGTGGCCCGGGTTCCCCAGGTGGTGGTGTAGGGCTCCTAGGTGGTGGTGTAGGGCCCTTAGGTGGTGGCACAGGCCCATGTAGTGGCGTTTGTGGGGCCTCTGCAGTTTGTGAGGATGATGCTGGGTTAGCGCTGGTACCTCGGGCATTTCGACCTCCAATTTCGTTCCGTTCCGGGTCAGGGAGCGGAGGCTCCAACAACAACTCACACAACTCGCGATGAAAGCTACCCGGATCACTGCTCTGCTGATCATGCTGGAATTTCGCGCAAATGCGGCGATGGATTTGTTCGCGCGGGTCCAACTGTTCGTATGTTTGGAATACCCTGTTTAGCTCTGGCCACATAGTTCCTTCTGAGAAACTTGGCCTTTCAACGTCAAACAGTGATTTGAGCACTGTTATGAGATCTGTGGTGTAGGCCATGAAAAGACGCTGAACTGCGGGTCTTCACATCTTCCATCAGCGGCTGAATTACAGACCTATAGAAAATACCTACTCGTTACCCCAGACAGAGCGCGAGAGCCAACCTGCGAAAGGGGATGCCAAACCAATGACGTCCATGGTTGGCGCATTGCGAGATGATTGCGCAGTTATTCGGCCGACGAAGGCAGAAATCTTGTCAATTGCTAGAGGCCTATGAAATAAGTGTCACATTCCATTCAACTTCATCGTTTCGACACTTACGGTGTGACGTGGGGTACGCCCTGATCCTGTGATTCCTGAACGTCTTGGACAAGGTACAGCATGACTTGTTTGAAGTCGTCACTGCAGAGGGTCTACCGAAAAACATGGTTAGGGTATGGCTCATTGCATCACAAAGATATCCTTGCCTTTTCCCCACCCTTAAAGTTCCAACAAGTGATGATATCTTGATGAACCCTTTCAAGGCAATCGCGCAACGGCATTGCCCGAGCACTAGAGCCCCTAGGGTGTGGAGGAATTTTATGATCTGAACCGTGGTCAATGACCGACAGAGAAATGTAATGTGAGATACCTACAGGCCATGGCTATGCTGATGAAATCAAAGGGTAAGCAGTGTCAGTGACCAGCGTGACCCAGGTGGGATTGACAGGGTTTACTCGAAACAGGCATGGATTTTGACTTGGCGACTCGCACGTTGTGCAATCGCCAACATCAATTTGAGTTTGTCACTGACTAGCTTGCAAGTGACTTGAACGAGAGACGAGATGCTAGCTTCGTAGCCCAACCTAACTGGGAAGCCAGATAAGCACGGATCAAATAAACAGTGGGAAGGGAAAATTATACCCGAAACGCTCACATGATGTGGCGTCGGCGTCTGTGGCGTCTCCTTGTTGCCCAAAGTGTCCGCCGTGGACTTGAGAGACTGGATGCACACATCGAGTACGTTCAGGGCCTCCTGTTTGCCTCGCTCATGTAGAGAGTCTTCGCTCAAGCTTTTATCTTCCTCATGCAACTCAGCCTTCTTCGAATTCACCAATCGGTCATACTTTGTGAAGACGACTACAACAGGAACTGATTCCATCCCAACCCGCCATACGTCAGGAACATAGCTGGTGAGTAGCAAGGAACGCACTTCCTGTATCATGGGCGAGACGGAGTAAGTCCTTGTCTCCTGACTCAAAAATACGCCCACCCGCTCTTGGCGTCTCCGTACACAGCCTAATAACAGTGAGCTCGGCCCAAAGTCGCCTCCAAGAGGATCCTCACCACACAGCGTGGAGTTGATCTTTGAGGGGGCGGCTCGAGTCGCACCGTTCCTGGATGAATCTATTGACATCACCAGAGGTGTTGGTGCTGCCGTATTCGAACCCTTTAGAGTCGTGCAGGACGAAGTAGTTATTCTCGGATGAGGTGAATTCTTCGTTAATGTCAGCCTGTCCCGGTATATACTCTTCAACGTGGGCTGCGTTGCCCTTAGTCAACAGCCAACTCAGTTAGTAGCACACAAAATCTGACCATGGCTCCCTTACCGAATTCTCCAGACGGAATACACGATTGATCAGCGATGACTTCCCAACCCCTGACTGCGGGTGTAGATCAGCGGTCAAACATGCAGTTGGTGGTACCAATGGGAAGGGTAATGACATACCCTCCCCACACAGAGGACGCGGAAGCTGAAAAACAGGATTGAGAAACAATCGCTAGTTCCAAAACAAATCTTCTCACCGCTCAACTTCATTCAGGGTGTCGTTGACAATTGACTCTGCTTGCATTATGGTGGCAGTCAAAGTTAAACGTTGGACAAAACGTTACCCATCTGCCTGACACCCATAAATGCATAAACCCTCGTACCCATTTGCGCCACCTCGAGGCCGCTCAAACACGTTGCTTCCACATTGGAAGAGAGGGGGAGGTACAATCAGAACGGATGACACCCTTGTTTTCGATAATCACTCTCATGCCTCATTTTGCGGGAGGCAGGGTGTTGTTTTTAGTATAAGGATGGTCTTCTGGTTAATAATTGTCAGAAGATTACAGCCTCAGTCGTGAGGCAACCATGAGGTCCCGGAGGTTGAGGCCCTAATGCCTTGATTAGTCAGGTCATCCGCCCAAAGTGAACTTGACATTACGGAAAGTGTTTGCATCGTGCTCGATTATTGTGAACATCACTGAAGGACACTAGTACTGACATGGAAGTACGTATTCTCTTGCCTCATGTCGAGCCTGTTCTCTTTCGACTTTCTCCGATCATGATTAGTCATTATACATGTACACACACGTCCTGGACCGTCTTAACTGTCTCCCAGCCATGTACTCTCTTGCTAGCGATGCAGGGAGGAAACACCCAGGAATCCGTGAGGCACGTGGTGTGGTGTATCTGTGCCATATATGCGAACCGTGATCTCAATCACATACACGCCGGAAACGTCTTTTTTACTCAGATCCTCTCTAGAACTCGCAATGATTGCTAATTTGACTTTGGCCAGGGTGACTGCCCCATCGCGCTTGCACAACTTCGGCTTCCAACGTCATACCACCTTCATGAACTTCCGCGAGACTGACTTCCCGTTCCTGTTTGTCAAGATGGCTGGCACACTGAAGACCTCCTTCGCCTCATCTCCGTGGCTGGCAAACGCCAAATCGACAACGATCACTTTTGGCTTGCCCCAACGCCTCACC
>Ga0307512_10001157_pt1 | contig 38384 bp, 27 predicted proteins | sample 14_EM_MG_FD_200267 | JGI IMG/M metagenome (GOLD analysis project Ga0307512, IMG submission 200267) | Populus trichocarpa ectomycorrhiza microbial communities from riparian zone in the Pacific Northwest, United States - 14_EM | ecosystem: Host-associated > Plants > Roots > Unclassified | place...
ATGGAATATCGGTTGGCGATGGAATATCAGTTGATGACGGAATATCAGTTGGCGATGGAATATCAGTTGGCGATGGAATATCGGTTGGCGATGGAATATCGGTTGGCGATGGAATATCGGTTGGCGATGGAATATCAGTTGGCGATGGAATTTCAGTTGTAGTCGTATCTACCGGTGGTGTGAATTCAGTTGTAGTTGTATCTACCGGCGGTGTAAATTCAGTTGTAGTCGTATCTACAGGCGGCGGTGCAGGTTCAGTTGTAGTCGTATCTACCGGCGGTGTAAATTCAGTTGTAGTCGTATCTACAGGCGGCGGTGCAGCTTCAGTTGTAGTTGTATCTACAGGCGGCGGTGCAGCTTCAGTTGTAGTCGTATCTACTGGCGGTGGAGCAGCTTCAGTTGTAGTCGTATCTACCGGCGGTGGTGCAGCTTCAGTTGTAGTCGTATCTACTGGCGGTGGTGCAGCTTCAGTTGTAGTCGTATCTACCGGCGGTGGTGCAGCTTCAGTTGTAGTCGGGCCGACGGGTGCATCCGTAGTTGGGACAGGCGGCTGGTTAATCGGAGTAGTATCCTGTGCAGATACCGACAGTAAAAGAGAAAGGATTAATGTGATGGGTAGTAGGAAATACATGATGGACGAAGAAAAATTCAAGTGAAGTGTTCCAGGGAGGTGGGGTTGGAACTCACTTATGGCAAGGCAACGCATCTAATATCTATTAACTAAGCAACCAGCTAAGAACTGACCTGTTTGCGTATGGAGGCCAAGTGTAGTTGACGCGAGAATGCTTCGTGGCGGAGCTCTCAGCCGCACTCGAGGTGGTTGCATTGCAGCGCCTTGCGTCGGCACACGTCCCAATAATTTTCCGCCTAGATGCAGTTGGAATGCTTTACCATGCAATGTCTAATATAAGCTGCTAGTCTCATAGATTTTACCAACGCAGCCAAGACTAATTAAACTTGTGTACGGTTTCTCCCCCGGAGAAAGACAAAAAGGCTTAACAGCTGGTGGAGGGCTGAAGATACTGTTGCCTACAGGATGAAAAGCGGGCACCAATTGGAAGCAGACAGCCTATAAGTACAGTCGAGATAGTCACCGGCCAAATGCATTAGTAAAACTGATAGCATAGCCCTCCGCGAGCTAAGTAGCTATCAGCGAGACCTAAAAAATGACACCCATTCTGTGAATAATTACAGATTGTTCTCGAACTATATCAAGCTCTGGTACCAAATTTGGTTAGCTCCTATACAAAACTCACTGAAAGTGAGTGATCGTCCATGACTACGTTATGCTTCCTTTTGCACGACTGTTGAGTCAATTTCTCCGGAATTAAACATGTTCCTCACTTTATGCGGGAAATACTAGATAAATCTTTAACTGCACTCGTAGGGTTGTGGTGGGTGGTTGCGTGGCAGCTGCACAACAAATATTTCGGCCATTCATTGTTGGAAAGCCAAGATCATTAAGACTTTGCCAGCTGTAACAGCTACCATCTGACCAGTCACTCTGTCTAGGCTTATTTTTAACACAACCGTCGATTGAAAACGATCGAGTTACACTGGTGCAAACGTCATCACGGCGACTCTAAGCCTCGATTCTATCTGAAGTGATAAAGGTGCATTTCAGCCTGTATATATCATCTAAGAGAGGAATTTCTACTACTGCTAGATCTGGAGCAAGGTTTGGCCAAGGGTGATCTCCGGAGGAGCCCAAGCGTGTCACTGAACTTATACTGGGAGAGCGCCGGACGAGAACGAAATCCTAGATTTATATCGCTCGCTCTTGTAATTGCCTAATTAATTTTCCTCGGATATTCAGATTTCCCTTGGATGTTCTTGCCCATTACATTTTCTAATCTGTTCTCTTCTTCCGTACAGGGAGGGATAAAGTTCGTGCCCTTCTTCTAGTAGCCTCAAAGAGAGTAGGAAATGTGTTTCGTGCCTTTTGCCCATACGAATAGGAAATGAAAAGGCACCAGCTGTATAGTAAAAAAAAAGGCATTAAACATACTAGCGCAGATTTTTGTGCTTTTATGGAAGCTAGAGTGCTATTACAGTGTGCCCTTTTAGCTTGTAACTTTTTGAAAATGCTAGACTCCACCAAAGGTGCCTTTTGTCCGTTATTTTTTATTGCCTTTTCGAGACTTGGAATCTTAACAAAGATGCCGTTATCAAACTTGCCTTTATTTGAGGAATATTATATGGGTGCCTTTCGTCAAATGCAGAGAAACCATAATCAGTACCTTGAATAGTACTTCACATAGTCAACTAGCTGCTGAGCTTCCTTCCTACTATAACACCCATCGCCAGCTCCATCAGCCACAGGATCTCTATGACAAACCACCACTAACACCACCGCCGACATCACTGCCGCTGCACCGTTGCCGTCACCATCGCCTTACCGATCTAGACTACGCAAACAATGCAGTAGTCTCATAGACAGAGTAGTGCACCGTAGAGTAAGGCTACAAGGAGGGGTACATTGAGGGGAGATGAGAGGTCAAGGTCATGATTAGCACTCTATTGATGCCTTTAGATAGTTCATTTTGGGATCACAAGTGCAATGTTCATTACTGATTTTAAGACACCTTGCTGAGCATGACACAAAAACGCATAGAACGATACATGGAGAAAGTACTGAACATGACTTGGGTTGGAAAGGCATGGAGAGGAAGGCACAAGAAAAGGTACTCTTAGAAAGCACTGTGTAGCCCCATTTCCAGTGCCTTTTCCAAGGTGCCTTTTCCTCCTGACAAAAGAACCCTAACTCAATTACGTTTAAATGTCTTTTGTGCCTTTTCCGGTGCCTTTAGAGAAGCGCATTTCTGACTCTTAGAGTCCTACGTGCTGATATTATTTTGTTAGTTATAGGTCAGAGAACCTTAGAACTATTGATCTGTAGTGATCTTAGTACAAGACTTCAAATCCCCGTAGGCCAATGCAGCAGCCGAGTAATTAATGGGCAACAGCGGTGTGATAGATACGAATCAAGTAATGTTGTGTGATGATTCTGAAAAAACACGACCTCCAAGTTGCCGTGACGACCGTCCGTGTCACCTGAATGTATAAACTGATCACTCGACTACAAAATAATTAAAAAGAGCATTTGGATGAGCCCCGATGCAGTGGCGGAGGAGCTCTTTATGATTTTACCAGTGGTATCTTGCACGTTCACTTGAAGGGGTGAGATCATACTTCGGCTGTCTTTATTCAGTCAGTGTGGTGATTTGGCCTCTACTGGATAGTGACCCGGAATTCTGTTAGAATGGCGTGAATTCCTATTACTAAGTATCCGAATATTCTCTATCTTAACATCGCCCACTAAGGCGTTGAGTGCGGTATAAGTTCCCCCCCCTACGCAGGTGCGTGCCTCTAGATCTCAGTCAAAGAAATTCTTGGCGAAACTCAGTACTGAATCATTGAATATTAATAGTGACTAACTGAACCATTCCTGTTACATATATAAACCTGACTGAACTAACCTTCAGCTGAACTGATGGTAGGGTATCTGATATGGCATAAGGTATATAACTTTTTGGCGTATATCTCAAGTCTTTCTCTTTCTCTCTTTTCCGTACTATAGACTATACACGCACACGGTTCACCCCTTCCATATCGCAAGAGTTTGCCGAATAATATTTCGGTGTTTCTCCCCAAGGTCGGCCAATTAACCCTTAACACAAAGTCGCATCTTGTACGAAGTACTGTTTAGTACCGATTAAGCTTAACCCTCTTTGTCGTTGCACTGGAGTCACCGTTGAGTCTGAGCATCCTGTTCTATGCAGAGATGATCGCCTCGGTAGGGAAGATGACTAAAATATTTATAGTAGAACTCCAGATCTGTTATTTGCCTTTACGCTAGCACAGAAGCAATCGCAGAACTGTCTTGGCAAGTGGCTATAACTCCGTGCCCATGTATGTATTACCGTAAAATAGATAATATTGGTGTTTCGGTGTTGACAAGTTGCTTCTCCACATGAATTGGTTAGTACTCTAGCGCGGCCGGCGTACGTACAATAATATACATGTCTCTAACGCTCCCACTACCGCAATTATCAGTGTAACTCGGTGTCTCATTATGCTCGCGGTCCAATTCTTGACCAGGTACAACTCCTAGAGAGCACCCGCCTGGAATGTTGCGATATGGAAGGGGAGAACCGTGTGCGTAGATTCAGTGGTACAGAAAAAAGAGATAAGGAGAAAGACTTGGCATATATAGCATATATATAGAGGATTTCGGGTATATCTTCGGGTATTCCTTTGCTGCCCTTTGTCACTTGCCACCGGATACTCAACATTGAATGTTACGATATGAGGAGAACCGTGTGCATAGACTTACGGTACAGAGAAGAGAGAAGGAGAACGACTCGAGATATATACAGGAGGCATCAGCCCCTGCTTCAGTGACCGTGTATTAGATCTGTAGCATGTCTCCGGCTCATGTACATCTGTAACATGTAATGTTATATATCCGGTGGCGAGTAACTTAGAATGGCGAAGCATCAACGTTTTCCTCATGCTCATGATTCTCTGTATATAAATCGAGTCTTTCTCATTCCCTCCTTCTCTTCACTGTATGATAGAATCTACACACACGGTTCTCCCCAAAGTACCATAGCAACATGAAATGTTCAAAGTTGAGTGATAGAGAAGCTTAATTGTGTATTATCTAAGAGAGCTACAAGGCCATATATATGAGAGTACAAGTGTGAATGCGTGCGTACGCATCTATGTTTAGACCCTTCAGGCCGACAGCAATCTCCGGTCATACGAGACTCATCTCCGGCCATACGAAAGCAGAGACCAATCAAGCAACATGGAAAGCGATGAGCATATCGAGTGATAATTTATGAATACGGCCTAGCTGCTCAAGAAACATATAACAAGGCTACGCGAATCATCAAAGCGAATAGTGCGTTGAATGCCGGATCAAGGTTAGCAACACGTTATACTAGGTTTAGGGTTAGATTACAGTAGTAATTCAAGTGTCGTCAGCGTCCAAGACGGGCGAAGGCGTAAGAAATCTCATTGGGCATTATATAAGTTACAAGTACATTTATCATACTCGTCTGCCGCCTCCAAGCCCCTTCATATACGCAACTGCCAACCACTGCACCACAGTGATCAAAGCAAAAACTGCGCAGCGACGCCAAATCCCAACTCCGCATTATAGGTCAACATTCCAATCAATATGCCAGTCACACATGCAACTACGGTGGTAAACAACAGCAAGAGCATCATCATTGATCTGTTGACTCCGGTCCTGATAACCCAAGTTTTAATGGGTGTGCTGATTTTGCCGTCTCCCTCAGCCGTGAAGTTGGATAAATCAGGGGGACAGCCAAGGGTCTCCGTGTTGTGGAAAGCTTGCGTGAGCCATGGGTTGGGTGTACTCTTGCGAAGGTTGACTTCTTGCAGAGTTTGACTTTCAAGGTCGGCGCAATTAATCAGGTAATTTTACGTTAGTTATGCCGGACTAATTGGAAGTGGGCTACCTACTAGCTCTATAATGGCCGTCTCGATCCAACTTTCCAGACTAAATTAAATAGGCGAGAGGGAAGCATTGTTTCTTCAGCCTTGGCTTGCAACATTCTCATGACATTACTTCCTTGGTAGTCCTCCATCAGGTCAACTAGATAGAGTATAGCACAACCGTTGTGTACCTAGAACGTGATTCTGTATTGCGAGTGATTGTTGGGTTTTTGGAGAAGTGGGGTGGAAGGTGGTGAAGGCGAGGGGTTGCAAAAGTTCTTAAATATGGGAATAGAATTATGCTTAGTGGGTTATTTGTAGGCTGCGGAAGTATGGGCGGTGCTATATCGTAGCCTGGATCCGTACGCTTGCTTCCGAATACTACAATACCGAAAGTGGTAAGCTGAACGAAACCCAAAGCTTGGACTATCGGGACTAACCCTCGTAACAGGATCTCCTAACTGGGTGTAGGTATTTCCCGTTGGATATTTGGATCCGACCCGATCCGAGTGAATTTATAGCGAGGTTTGAGGTAAGTAGTGTCATGTGTATCCTACCTAGTGGACTCGCTCTTCCCCCAGCATGTGCTTTTCATTCAGTCATATACAAACATTTGCAGTACAAAAATGGCATGAAAGTAAAAACCGAAACGAGACAGTAAACGAAGCATAAACAAGGTTGCCGCAGCTCCACCTGGACTCTCCCATTCTGGGCTGGAAGCCCTTCACTGGGTGTAGAGTCAAAACATGCAGAACTAGCAACCGTTACGCAGGTGCGGGTGGCTGAAGGCGCTGCTTGCCTAACGTCGCCGCTCGGCTCCTCTTATATACCCCCTACCCTCGCTCCTGACTTCCTCCGCTCCCTCCCAAGCGCGAGCTCTGGCTCAAGCTCAAGGTTTCGACCACCTTCCTCCGCCCGCCCTCGGTCGGCTAAAAGGCTCGCTTCCGCCAGCCGTCGGACAAAAGGCACCCCCCCACTAACCGTCAGTCGAGTCCCGCCCGCCAATTTGCCTCCACTACTCGTCGGATCAGAAAGTAATCGGTCACGTGTTTAACCCTAACCCATATTGGGCGCTTAGATTTCCTGTGGTTTCCGTGCCCATCGGTCACCCTATCTCTCACTATTTTAATCTCTGGCTCTTCTGCTTTCATTTGACTGTATGCTTGTCTTGTTGCGAATAGAATTGAAGTAGATACAGTGCCTTTTGACATGGTCAAACCGGCCGCTACAGCACTAAGCATAAGCTCCGCTAGGGTTAGGGGTAAACACGCAACCGATTACTTTCTGATCTGACGAGTAACCCTCGGTCAAGCTGAACCATATATCTGGTTTGATGCTTTCGGTCGATGGTGCTCTGACAGGCGGATTTTGTGATCCCATCACAGCGTGCCGCGCAATTTAATTGTATTTAATCTGATGCTTGTTTGATGTTCATTAATTATGAATACCGCAGCTCCGGGTAATATGTACAAACCTTACAGCGATTTAATTAGCCTCCAATAACGTCCAGTGTAGGATGGCTGTGGTGTCTCTGGTATCAGTACTACACTTCGATATTTTACTAACGTTCTTTTTGTTGGACCAAATCCTGGTGCAGAAGGAAGCGTACGGTGACTTATGGTGCAGCTGCCAAATCGGTGATGCGTATATTGATTTGTCTATTCATCTAATTGACACGTACACAAGAAGTAAAGTGAATGTGGCACCGCCGCTCAACCCTAACCCAACGCCACTTGATGACTGCACTCGAAATCCACCCAACACTTTTCAGATCTGGTGGGTACTACTGAATGGAGGCATGTTTCTGCAATGGTATGCCCGAAGTTTTGGTTGGGACAAGAACTATGCTGACAGGGCTTGACCTGGATATATGAATAGCAGTTAGCCATCTGACATGTTGTAGACCTCAGCGAAATGTGACGAGGAAACGACGTGCGACAAGCCCCGGCCCAGGCGCGATAGCTGCTTGATATGTGCGTAGGATTGGGTGAAGCTGGGGTCCGTACTTCCGAAGGCGTGCGAACACAATATAACGAGTAAACATACGAGTAACAAAAGTCGATGGTGGGGAGGAGAAAGGAATTAGAACTAGCAGTGGGATATGCCTTGATACATGTATATTAGGAGCCTCCAGTGTGTGTTTTCAGATATCCCCTCTCCACATTCCCATATGCATAACCTAACACATAACCTTGGTAATTTTTAAAGTTAGAGAAGGCGTTGTATGGCTACTCTCATGGCCTGTTCAGTGTTGCCCATGGTTGAGTTTTTTCTTGCCTTTAATGGCTTAGCATTCGAAAACTTTCACCTCATTGAGAAATATCATTACTTTCCTGGGCACTCCTCAGCTCATCTTCCCCTCGGGTTGTACTGTCTGTTGACTCAAGCACAGCCAATGAGCACCTGACAACCCATGTCCAAGACGTTTAACTCTTAAGCCACTTCACTTTCCGGCGTGTTTTATTCAATTTGTAAAGAGCGAATGTACTGCCCAACATTGATCCGGAGTAGGGTAGCACGAACTTACTAAAAAGGCAAACCCAAGGGAGGGAAAAAGGTGGTAGAGGTTACCTCCGCAGGTTTTGAGCTTTGATTTTCCTGGATTTACGTATAGATACATAGGTGTGGGGGACCCGATTAGATCTTAAGGCACATGTTGTATGATGTTAATCAGTTATAGAATTCAATTCTTACCCTTGCCTTCTGGTTTCATTTGCTCGCGCCTACACCTCTCGGATAAACCACATGTGGTATGTGGCAAGTAAACTTAATGCGATTGGTTCAGGTGACTGACCAAATCTAGTAATGAATTTTGCTGATCCGGGGGTGGAGACGAAGGATCGAACGCTCTCTGTTCATGGCAATGCCACCTATATGATTGGTAATAAGCCGCAGTTCTCTGTATTATCGTCACTTGAGAACAGGAAAATATTTTCTGTGGAAGGCTTCCATCATAGACCCTTATGGATAGACTTACATTCGTTGTAGACGGACTTAACCATGACCTGGAACTACACCGGGAGAATCAGCGGTATTGGCAATAAACCGTAGCTCTCCGTACTATCACACGAGAACCAGCAAAATATTTCTATTAATCATAGACCTTTATTAATAGACTTAACTTAGTAGTAGACGGACTAACCGTGATCTTCCTGGTATTTCACAGGAAGCCTCAGTGGTTCGAGCAGACTGATTTCCGTAACGTTGTGCAGTAGGTGAACTATTTGCCTAACTCCTTAGTGCTTAGTTTGGTACAAAGCGCAATATTTTTCGTTCTCCGCCTGCGCAGTGTGCATGGTGTTAATTTCTTTATTTGCTCATGCGCGAGCTTCGTGTTGAGTCCATCGATAAGCAACCCCACGCAATACCCTATCTTGTAATTCTCTCGTCAGGCTTTCATTTGTGCGGCCGATTCAGGTCATTAGCAGCACACCAACAGGGATCATGGAGCTACTACTCAACCATCTCACTGGTGGTGTGGTGGAAACATGGATAACAGATATTTTAATGTGGTCATATGGGACTTCTGATGTGTAGCTCGGCGACCTCCATCCATGTCACCACGAATTTTTAACCCTGTCATATAATGGTGGTGCCATATACAATACGGATCTTGTTGTCCGCTCTTGGAGCAAAACGCCTAACATAAGAACCTACTACCCCTCTCTCCCTCTTTCTCTTTGGTTCATCTGACTATGACGGCAAAGACAGCTCTAAGTGTTCCTTTTATCCCTTAACACAAGCCAAACGAAGACGTGAAGCTTGCAATGCACAGCTGGTTTTCGCATTTTACAAAATTGACACATGGCAGAAAGAAAGCGCGAAAGAATCTTATCTCACATCACTGAAGAAAATCGCGAATACGTCGCGAAGCATTTGAGAAAATGACATTGTCTAACTTTGCAGCAGTCATCCATCGCCGTAAGCCCTATGACTAATAATCGTTTATGTTTGGCTATCCAGGACAGGCCCGCTGAAAACAGTACATAGGCACTCCCAACCAAGACGACGAAAAGCGGTCCTGCCCGTAGGTGGTGTCCATCCCGCAACTGTACGTCGAGCGATGTCTATCTGCCATCCAGAAATATGCCGCAGCTTATGAGTTCGGTTGTGGAAGACATATTCCTGACATGTCTACCCCACTCGATCCCCGATATCGACAACGGATCATCACACACCAAGGGACAAAGCTCAACATCAACCCCGGGCAGTTATTTGCCTAAGGCAAGGATATATACGCCTCCCGTATTATGGTCGGAACCAAACTCACCGAAGCTGATGCTAAGCAGAATGACAAGAGGGCAACAAGCAACGGTATAGACTCTCCCGATCACCGCAGGAGTTGCACAATGGTAGGAACTAAATGAAATGGAGTTGACGCGAAACAGAAACACCAAGAGCAACAAACAATGGTATGGACTCTCCCGACCACACGAATCCCACCTACCCTATGATCGGAACCAAATGCAACGAAGTTGATGCTAAGTAGAACCACCAAAGCGCAACAAACAAGGGTATGGATTCACTTAAGCATAGAGACTTATGGATATAGTCCTAATACAATGACGTACAGGAAAATATCAAATACTATACACCAATCGTTGCTACGTTATCATCTCATTATCCTCCCGAAATGACTAGCACATGAATACGCAAATGCGGCGGCACGGTACCAACCGCTTGTTCAATTCCTCCAATGCCCGCTGTATCAATGCATACCCGACGTCAGTCACTAGACTCTCAGAGTACGAAACAATGCGACCATCAATGACACCTAGATTGAGTGTCGGAGATCTCGGACGCTGCAGGTTGACCACACCTATTGATTGCTGAGGATAACTGTCTCGCTGTTATGTGCTGTTACAAAATGGTGACCGAGAGTGGCGGAATGTGTCGAGGTCCTGATACAACGAAGCGGTAGACACAACACCATCATCACCAACTACGAATATCGTCACTCGCAATATTGATTATTCGGAAAGCTCCGCTCGACCAAGGATACTTCAAAGGCTACTCTACATCTGTTGGACCAAATCTAGGCGCGTAAGGAAGCGTACGGTGACTTATAGGTGTGGCTGCTAAATCGGTGATGCGTATATTGGCTGTCTATTAATCTAAATGACACGTACACAAGAACCAGAGTAAAGTGCTTCCGGCTCCGCCGCTCAACCCCAACCAAAACCACGTGATGACGGCACTCAAAACCGGTCCAACAATATCCACAGACACTTGGGAGACATCCACCGCCATAGTATCGATCTCGGATATCACCACAATTTTCGTACATTGAGTTCAACTGTTTGTGTTTTTTTTTGACGCTGCGTTGATAAATTGTTAGATCCCAAACATCGGCGGCATTACCGGTCGCCTAGGAATCAATTCTTGCCAGTTCGGGTTTCTATATGGCCGTGTGTACTATTACAACTCCCTGTCAGTACATCGTTTTTGGAAGAAAGAATATAAGAGTCGACGGGAGATACCGAGAAACGCCCTCCACCGTTATTATCACCAAAAATCCGACCAGCGACAGCACCACTGACACTCGGTCGATCCCGACAAAGTTTGAATCGAACGAGCGGAGGATTTGGCGACGCAGTCTGTCCCGGTGATCGATTAAAGAATCCGATTACAGTTTTCTATCTTACGCCAGAAATCATGACGTCTATAATGTGCCGCCTCGCTGCCATAAATGGACGATAGTGATTGATTCTGTGCCAGCCGTGTGCCGATCAAAAAAACATTCTGCGAATTTTAGTCACCCGCGGGGATATTGGGATCCGAAACCAAGTGATCTGGACGGTTCTCAAGGATACATGAATTCAGGGTTTAGGCGGTCTAGGTTGTACAAAATGGCCATAGAGGGGAATGCAATATAGGTGGCAAATAGAATGTTGTGAAATTATGGTACAACACAGCGGCAGAAAAAGACGCTCTACAACCCTCTCAGAAATACCACACCTGGAACACATGCTCCCATTTTCAACCACCGTAATCGAAGAGTCTAATAAGTCACGAATCAGCTATCTCGACAACAGCAATGGATAAGAGGAGGGCGAGCAAATAATGATTCCGGCAACTCCCGGATTGTGATCCGATTACTGCCCAGAGTTTGTCGCCCCCAGGAATTGGATTGGACAAAGAAATACTTTCCCACCAGATGGTTCGAAAATAGTCGGATTGACGAGGAGACGGAAGAACAAGAGTCAAAGACTTTCTCTATGTACCCCGGCTTGAACACCAGATCTAAGAACCAAAGACGAAGGCCGCGGTAGTGGTGGAAGTGCGAGAGAGCAGAATTTATGGCTGATGACGAGTCAGATGTTCAAATGATAGCAGCCGGATGCAGCAATTTCGAGGAAGCGAGTGGATCCCACGACAATCAGAAAGTCGGATTGCTTGAGAACTAGCTTCAAGCTACTCTTCAGAGATAACCAACGAGGCATCACTCCGCCATCAGCATAGGCCCACGAGTTCGCCATCATTTCGGGGAGGACTATTGGATTGAACAGCACAAACTAGCAATTCCACCCACGGAAGACACGAATATGAGAGTGAAGGTGAATTTCCATAGTCATTTCGAACGAAGGACGTCACAAGATGGGGGAGACGCTAAACATGCAACGTTCTGCATGAAAACCTGCACAAACCCGAAAGTCAACACAAATCGAGGTAGTACCGCGAGGCCTTCCGGAACCCTCGATTCCACCAGCCGAAGAGACTAACCTGCGAGTCAAGGCAAATGCACGTGGATTACAACTAGTTATGACACTACGTAACTTTTTAATACCGGTAGAGCGCTCGAGCTCCGACAATTCCGATTGTATACACCGAGAATCCTGAGTTCGGCCACTCCGGAGCTCGCAAGGCTGCCGAGCTGGTATCTGGGGATATCTATTGGTGTGCGATGGTCGCCGACCCACTTTCCGGGCAGCATAATCACCGAGTCAGATGTGGCGGGCTGATACCGAGTAATTCGAAGACAACAATATGTGGGATCGTACGTTCGCCGAGTAGGGTGATGTTGGGTTGAATAGCCCAACACATGAAACTCGACCAATTACACGGTCAAGGTGAACAACAGGCTATCCTTGCGAAGGGCATCAATAAAGTTACGGGCCTACCCTCCTAATATTCTACGGCGGATTTAATGCCAACCCACCAAGGACAACAATATGAGGCTTATACGAACGTACGTGAAGCAGCGACGCTCGGCTCGGTGAATGGAATGCGGCGGTGCTTCTGTTACTTCTCAATTCTACCCAACGAAGACAAAATGTCTTAGACACATGCACATAGGCGCAGATGGGGCCATGTAATCGATGGTACTGAAAGTGGGATTCTACTCTCCAACAGATCCGCTCTGGCGGCTATGGAAGTTTACAGGACACGGCACACGGACGGAACGGCACCGACCCCGGATCGCAGCCGCCGAAGACATATACATGAGAGTACGAGGGCTTTCCCGGAGGAGGTCGTTATTGCGTTGAACAGCCCAGGGCCGGCAATTCTGCTCGCTGAAGAAATCAGTATGCCTGCGCAACCTAGCGGAGTTCCGGAAATCTCTACTACTTTCAGTTGCGTCAGCAGTTATTGGATGGTTGAAGAATTTTCTACGTCGAAAACGTACTAACGGCGGACAGGCAATGGTTGGTCGGGGAGATAGAATAAATTGTTGAGTTAACTCTCAACGGTGAACACGATGGGGAGGGATCTTACTGGATTGACGGTGCTCTACTTTCCATTGAGTATTGGGAAGGAATGATAGTGAATTGTATTCCCGTTGGTGTTAATGAAATAATATATTCGAAATCTTTCAATGTGGCAAACCGCTTTGACGTAAGGTTTCGATTTTGCGATCGACGTGTCAAAACCAGCGGACATGGCGGAATGGATTCTGTATTGCTTGTTTCCTATGTAGACGGGCCAGCGGATGCAGGGGGAGTTGAGTTGAACAAGGTGCTGCAGTGGTTCCGTGCCTGCGCGTACCCGGGCTAGGCACATGTCTTTTGCTTCTTTCGGGCCGAAACCTTAACCGGGATGCCGGAGCATTGCGTGCTTGTCACAGGAGAGGCAGAATCATACAGATAAATGCAAGGATGTCGTTCACAAGCGGAGGAAGCTATGAATATGATGCCTCCACATCGGGGATCGCGTATGCACACGGATTCTAGACTGTCACATCTGGAATGGGCGTGATACCAAATGAATAGCTCAGCCTTCAGCGGTTCCGGTAGCCAAAGTAGCCGAGCCATGTGATGACATATGCACATGCATCGAACCTTATTTACATTCGAGATTAAAGTAGCTCTATAAGGAATATACTAGTCCTCGTACTCAGGAGTGAGAGTTCTGCGCGCCGTTCCGCGCCATCCCGCGCCATCACTACCCATCACTCGACCGGCTTTACCAACACCTTGCGACGGTCCGCAAAACATACCCTCATCCTCGCAAACATCAGTGGCAACTCAAATATTAGCGGGGGACAGTATTGCAACGCCCTGGATTGAATAGACAACAAAGTCCTGGAACTTGTGCGCGGTAGCGCCGAAGCTGGGGTTATAACCTTCATCCCCTACGGGCGGTTGATGTCTAGTCATACTATATTCACTCTAACTAGAGTATGACAGTGCCTGTCCTCCCCTCCCTCTCCGGTTCGCTTGGCTAGATAGGGGAGAGCCCCTTCCTCTACTTCTCTTCCCTTTACACACTACGGGGTTTCCGAGGAAATTTCAAGTATGGATGCAATGCGTCCACATTTCAGCGGGCATGCGTGTGCACCGGTCTTTTCATAGAGGGACTCGTGGAGTGTAAACGAAATCGTAATGCTGGTACAATGAATAGTGTTAGGGGCCAATTTGATTACAGTACCCTTCAATGATCCTGGAAGCCAATTGCCGCCTGCCGGATAATAATCTACGCATAAGTATCTGCGATCGGGTACCAAAGTCTTTCTAAGTTCTCAAGGCGTCAGACAACTTCGTTTGCTGCCTACTAGGGTGACATATTGCGCATGCACACTTAAATTTAAATTGTAAGATAAATATTCTGTAATCTACATAAGGGGTTGGGTTTTTCGACTAGTTTGATCGCGGTAAAATAGTCTTGGTAGGTTAGTGAGTTGGATAGTCCGGAGGAGAGCCAACTGTCAACTTTCTTTGGTTAATTAACTTGACATAAATAGTGAAGTTTCAAATAAGTAGTCGTTTCGGGGCGATGTTCAGAGGTATGAAGGCACTAGTGTGCGATCCGATCACTCGTTCATCACTGGTATGCACAAAGGGCAGAATTGTGCAAAAGCACTGAAAACATGATATCCCGATATTGGCATACGAGAATGGTGATGGGCTATTGGTACTTTCTCAACACAGTAATCGTGAAATTTGCGGGAGAGAGAAGTTTCGCATGGCTGTACATACTTTTGGTTCTACTTTTTCGACACCAGAGTGCCTATTCTCCGCTAAATAGCCGTTTCTTTGTCTTTACATTGTATCTAGTTGATGAGAGTAGAGCAGACATTCACGCCTGTAATTCTACTTGACTTTACCTATGGGAAGTTGTATAAGTACGACTAGTAGACTGGGCGTCCTGCTACATCCTGAATCCCCTATTGGCCTTGTTCGATATACCTTATATCAAAAGCATGAGTGTGGTACATACGACAGCCCATTTCTGCGGAACTCATTTCTAGAGCCGATAGAGTCTATGTGAGGTAAACCCGGCCCATTATGTGGCGGGCGCTTCATAGTATCACGCCACTGATCTGGTGCCATAGATCAACCACTGGGTAGGATCGAAGTGGTATCGCGTTAGAAATTATACGTTGGGTTATATTGTGTCTTGTAGATGGGACGGATAGCCGCAGGTCTCCCTATTGGCAACATTCAAGTAAGCACGAATTGAATAGACGCTTAACATACCCGGCCTTGCCCAGACTTCCTAAGCTGGTGACGACCTGGCGAAATCCAATCTTCATTACATATTACAGCTATGTTGCGCGCATTTTGTCGTGTCTTTGGACGGACGTCGGGATAGACGTTCCGGAGGTGCCCTAATCGCGATATGTTGGTGGGCTTTAGGTTATGGGAAATCACATCGGTCTAGAAGTTGCAGGAACATTGGAAGCTTTATACTCCCTTCTACTATTAGTGGGATATATTTCAAGCACGCCCTGGCAACGTATGGGGTCCAATGATCCGCAATGATTCGCTGTTTCTCCTTGCAAAGGGATAAGAATGAACCTTGACGCTCCCAACAGTAGTACTACATTTAATAGCAGCCAGAATACCACTTCCATGGATGCATCGTAACAGCTGGGTCATTTGGTCTTAAGTTTACTTAAGACTATGCCAGGAAATTTTAGGTGGGGAGAGAAACTCTTGGCGCTAAGTAACGAGTGATGTCTCATGGAGAAACGGTGGTCGAAAGCGTATGCCAAGCCATGCCGAACCACAGACTGATAGCTGGTGATGCTCGAAATACCAGTGTGAGATCATCATTTCGTCACCCAAATACCCGGCCATGTTTATACAGCGGCGAGCAAAGAAGAAACAACTGCTTTACCTGCATCCATCTCCAATGCTTGTATTTGGGAGAGGGAGAGGCTTTGGAGGAGAGCTGGGTGAGGAGGGGTGGAGAGGGAGAGGGGGAGGCTTTGGAGGAGGATAGTAAGGGGGTGGTCCCCATATCTCCGTTGTGGGCGATGCTTTACCACGTATTTTGTTAATCTAAAGTTACCAAACTTAAAGACCATTACCTCCGCCCGGGCGGAGCATCCACTTGCAGGGTGAAAGAGTTCTTGGCAAAACAAGTGAAGTTTGATGATAATGGTAACGTGATACGGCAGATGGAAAGACGCCAATATATCGAGTAATATCCCATGATTTGCCATATTGTGAGTGATGTTCCGTGACGCTGCCCGCGTGACGTCATTGTTATGTAACTTGCGCACACAAAGACCTCAAGAGAGGGGGGAGAAGGTGAGAGAGAGGGAGAGGGAGAGGGAGAAGAGGGGAAGGGAGAAAGGGGAAGGGGAGGGGAGGGAGAGAGGGTGTAGAGAGGAGGGCTTTGATATCAGCGGTATCCAGCAAGCAGAGACTTCTTCATGCTGCTAATACAGGTGATTTTCATCAGTCACATGACCATTCTGTCGGAACAGAACTTAAGACCATTACTCCGGCCTGAGCAGAGCATCCAGTGTCCTCTGATAAATGCATAGAGCAGAGAAGAGAAAATGAAGCGAGTGATAATTATGATTAGATGAAGTTAGATTAGATTTAGAGATTAGATTTAGAGATTAGATAGCTTCACGCCATCCCCAATCGATCAACAATGGAGCATGAAAAAATGTAATCAGGACTAGCAGCGTATTTTCTCTATTTTTGGTTAAGTCAAGAAGCGTTTTATCCTCGTACAGTATTACGCTGCTATGGACCACTTTTTGTTTTTTAATTTCATACAGAAATGTTGTTGCGTCACGTTGTGCTGGGTATGTACAATGGTCGCCATAATAGTCGCTTGTTGCGCATGTTGCGCACTGCGAACTGAGATTGCACTAGGCTTGAATTTTCATACTAATTAGTGCAGCTATCGAGAATGTACAGGGATTTCCTCGCTATCACTTGTATAACTATACAGACAGCCAGTGCTGGATTGGCCAATGGTGTCTCTTTTGGCATGTGCTTTACTCCTCCGAAGGGTCGCCTGAGTTCTCCACGCAGTTAATGATAGTCATCCGAGTTTTTTAGAAAATGGGTATCATTCAAGTCACATGTACATCTATTATCCACGTCCTCCGCCTCCAAGCTCCTTCATATACGCAACCACCACCCCCTGCAGTACCGCAATCAATGCAAAAACCGCGCCCGCAACTCCAAATCCCAACTCCACCTTACGGGTCAATGCTCCCACTAATATCCCAATCACGCACGCAACAACGGCCGTAACCAGCAGTAAAAGCAACATAACCGACTTGTTAATACCAGTTCGGATAACCAACGTCTTCATTGGCGCTATTTTCTTCCCCTCCGAGTTTTGGGTGTCGCCCTCTATCTTGAAGTCCGTGAAATCAGGGGCACGGTCAAGAGTCTCGGGGTCATGGAAGGCTTGTGTAAGCCATGGATTTGGTATATTTTCTCGCACGTTGATTGCGAGTGGGGTTTGACTTTCGAGGTCGCTGCCGTTGATCTATGTTGCGTGTGAGTGGGAGTGTGAGCGGGCATGCTTGCGGCTTAACGGAAGTGAGCTACTTACAGGCTCGACAATGGCGGTCTCGATCACCTCTTTTAAGAAGAATCCAAAGAAGCGGGAAGGGCGCATTATTTCCTTCGCTTTTGCTCGCAACTTTCTCATAACGATAGGGCCAGGGTCATGCTCTGTTAGGTCGAATTGGTGGAGCGTCGCGCAACCGTTACGGGCTTGGAAGGCGATTCTATATTGTCTGGTGATGTTGGGAGTGGATAGCATCGGTGTGGAAGGAGGTGATGGCGTCGCGTTGCATAAACTTTTGGATGTGCGGCTTGAATTGTCTTCGGTTGGTAACTGAAGCACCGGTAATGACCTGTCGATATTCCGCTCCTTATGCCTGCCGAAAGCTGTACACGTCGCGAATGTTTGTCAGCTTCAGGCAATTTGTCCATCGGGATTATCAATACTAACCGCTTCTAACTGCGCCTGCTTTTACGCCTATCCCTTTGAGCGTTGTTGATGGTGAAAACCCATGTCCTGGCTTAGCCGAGGCTGGCTGTTGTTGCATATTTACGTTTTTCTCGTTAGAAACACCCTGGGAATAGTGTGGGAGAGCCTATGTCTGATGTCTTTAGTGATGTTATGTATTGTCCAAGGCTGTCATGCAACAGTTGCAGTCGCTGGATGAATTCATGGACGATCAGTTGCGAATTCAAATCTCAACTCCATTAAGCATACCTGTTTAGGCCACCTCTTGGGGGCTTGGGCTTAGATCTTTCCGGTGTTCTGTGCTTGTTTCGATATATCGCCGGTATTTGCCTTGTTTCTGGACTTGGATGCTGCAGATAGTGTAATGCGTTTCGCTGGTTAGCCTGGCTCGGGGCGTGTTGGTGGTGGTAGGGGTATGATCGGCTGAACGGACTCACAGCAGTCAGTCATCCCGTATATTTCAGATGGGCGTAGAGTAGATAGTAAAATGTGTCAATGATGACCATGACACACGATACGTAGCCATGTGTATCGGGAACATTTAAGTAGATATGTGTACGAACCCAACAGGTTTTAAGAGGAAACCTGGGAAGCGTTTTGGACTGGCTAATCGTTTGTGCGAGTGATTGTCGTAACTATGTTCGTTCCAATAATGTTCAAGGGGATAAAATTGACGGGGTTGGCTACTTATAACTACATTTTCCTGCGCGGAACAGAGCTGTTCACCATATCGGGAAGATTTCTGCCTCACGACACGCAACATATATTTGGTCTACTAGTTCAGGATCTTGGTGCATACGGAGCTGACACCGAAGGATGTTGATTGGTGTGCTCGGCGCAAGGGCATTGAGCACACTGACACCGAAAGATGTTGATTGGTGTGCTCAGTGCAGGGGTATTGCGCACACAGGTGTAAGTGGTTCGCAAAATTGGGAGAACCATCGACAATCGGCTGACGCCTAGCCGCATCAGCCTTGTTACCTACTACTATGAAAAAGTAGGGTGTTTTTTTTGACTATGAGTATCTCGTTCATCGTATGGAATGTTTGTCGAATTGATTGAGAAGCATTTAGAAAATTTGGGGAACAGTTGGAGAACGATTTCCTGATGGTTAGTAACTTCAAACTACTGCAATCCGCTTTATATAATACCCCATTTTTTCAAGTAGTAGGTATATACATGTACTTTCTCTGCATTGCGGCGTGTATAAACAAAAGGCTGATGCGGCTCGGTGTCTGTTGATTGTCGACGGTTCAACCGTACCCGCAAAATTCTTATTACATCCAAGCTAGTGAAAAACTGACAAAGCCAGTGCTAAGGGGTGCAAGAGCTAAGTGTCCTAGTGTTCACTCAAGTATGTGTGCCATCAAACAGCATCGGCTCTCTAAAAAGAGGCTATATAGTTGTGGTCGAACGCAAAGGTAACCTCTACTACACAAACCCAAAGAGCTGAAAACATGGCTTCAGGTATAGCTTCGCACTTTCATTGATGGTTTGCATGAACATAGCCAAAGTTTTCTGCTTCAATGCTAAGCAGCAAAAGTGGTCGTCGCTTGACTGCATATGCTACGACCGTTGATCTGGAGACCTCAACACTAAACCCAAATCTCGTGATAATCCGCCTACAGTAGTTCACACATAATCACTTGAGGTTCTGTTAACGTCCGCACAAATGCACATATTATTACTCAATTCTGCTCCTTTACATAAATAAGAATATCGCTCTCTTCCTTTGTCAAAAAAAAAAAAAGTGTATCATCGGCCGTCTTGGGTTGCTGTGATAGGTGATCCCATCTTGACATTGATCCACTGTCATTCATGGAGGGTATAATTTCATATTTGAATTTGGCCTGTAGTTCAGATTGCCGTGACTTCATAAGTATGTGGGTCTGCCACAGGATCAACCTCATGCGCGTTCTTGAAAGAAAATGCAAAATCGTATAAGTTTCTGCATTCTTAATTCACCCCTTAGTCGTAACGGTATTCGAGTCTTGCCTTTGTACATAGAATCCATTTTGAGTTAAAATCATATATCGTGTTGTGAATAAATGGTACCTGGTCTGCCGTTCGTTCTGACATCTCAAGGTGTTTCCCTTTTCCATTCTCAATGTAGCCGTCCATGAACAACCCCGAGGACTACACTTCATTGCCCGGAAGTGTTCCGAAGTTCGCTGCCATCTGGTACCGGTGACAGTGGGTCTGTGCATTTTTGCTATATCTCATTTGTGGGCTGGCCGTTTATGTGCGTCGAGACGTCAAGCATTGGAATATCAGCCTCAAACCCTTGAGACTTAAATCGTGACGATTGCAGATTTCCTTTTCTTCTAGTCAATGAAGTATTAGCTCAACAACCTAACCGACTTAGATATCGCTCTAGGACATATATCCACCCCCGAATTCTGCCGAAACAATGTGGTTTACCATACACAAATACCCAAACGACCTTCCACCCCAGAAATATATGCCTAATCCTATGGGGAATTGGTTGAAGCCAGCACACGGCCCCACATGCCCGGTGTGCACGGGCAGTAGAATGTAATAGTGTGGATGCGATATGTAGACTAAAAGAGCGACGAGGAAGTTGAAAGGCTTCCGTTCGCTGGTATTTGGCGCCTGTATAGGTAAGTCCATCCATTTCCATTTTACCTCGTTTGTGAGCTCGCCGTTTCCCCAAATGGATCTTTGGCTTCGATTCGACGGTATCATTCATGTGTATCGGAAGTCAAACATTGGGATGTCAATCTCATCCTCCTCAGACCTAATCCTAGTGACTATTGTAGAATTCCTCTTCGACCTCGTCAATGAAGCCTTAGATTTACCACCTAACTGAACCAGATATCGCTTTAGAACAGTAGTTGAGATTGCCGGGACTCCACGTGAATTGGCCTTGACCTTCATATTAGTATCATCGGTGAGCAGACTCGCTGGTTCAGCACCGTTCAATCGAATAATGCCCTTCGCTGTGAACGCCTGGTGGCAGGCTTCGCTTTGATACCGAGTCGTGCGAATGATGATGCCGTCTATGTTGTGAGTTTCGTCGTCATCTCTCTCAAGCTTTTCTCTGAAGAAGCCAGCTTTTGTGACGTCCGAAATTTTCGCAGTTATGATCCTAACATCTTTGCGTTCAGCTTGAAGCTGGGCTTCGAGTTGATGCTTTTTCTCCTTCAGCTTTCGGACATTTTCAGGTACCACCATGATGTAATCCTCTTCCTCGGAATTGGTGTATCCGGCGGCAGTCATCTCAACATCTGACTCGTCGTCAGCCATGAACTTATTACTGCTCAACAGACGAGTGAAGAAAGTGAGCGGACGCTTGGCATTTTCGCGACTCACGGGAAACGTTCGAAAGCGGATTTCTCAACACAACGCAGGTGAATTTAATTAACGAAATAATTGTAGTATACATATGTAAAAAGCTCTACCATTGTGTAGGATCACCGTTGTTGCGAAACAGGGTACAACGCATCGAGGGGTTGTCCTGATTCGTGATGTGAAACTAACGTGGTTCGTTCACTGTCTTCACTCGTCTGCTCCCTCGCTTTGCCGCTGCTGCCGCGGTCTTCCTCTTTGATTCTTCGATCTGGTGCTCAAACGCGGGGTACATAGAGAAGTCTTCGACTCAGCCATATTTTATCCAGTTGTCGGCCGCACAAACTCTCATTGCTAGCCAGAGGATGCGTTCCCTTCGAATGTCTGTCGTTGGCGGTAGTTCTTTCATCCTCTCCTCGTTGTCATTCAGGCTATCTTCGAACCATTTGCCGGGAAATATCTCGTTGCCCAATCGAATCTTCGAAGATTAAAATCCTCCGGCAACGGACGGCTAACGACCTTGTCTGGGACCCGGAATGCTTTACCCATGATCTTGTCATCATCGCCATCACCGTCGTCATCGTAGCTGATTTAAAGAAATTTCCTGAATGGACCGCGTAGCTGCGTTTTCTAGCGGTTCGATTTCATCTTTCCCCTCGGGTACCATAGAGTCGACCTGCCCAGATCCATACGGTGGCAGGAGGTGTCAATGGCGCTTTCACCGGTAGTGTCTTCGTTGGTAGCAGCAATAGGCGGCGCTTCTTCAAGTTCTTCGTCCCTAGCAGGGTGACTCTTGGGTTGGTCCGGAGGCCTTTTGTAATTCGTCGCCATAGGTTCCCGTAGTTCCTCTTGAGTATGAAATTGTATACTGCATTGCGATGCGTTGCAGCGATGGATTGTCTAGTTAGCCAGCTTGCTAGCCTAGGGTTTTGCGACAGTATTCTGGGTTGCAGAGGCCATAATTGCGGCGTTCGGACTGGACTTGCAGAGAGTAGTCAGTCATCTGGGATGTTGTAAGTAGACTGGAATGAAGTGGGGTGAGTGGGAGGAAACGCACGACAAGCCCACGGTCCACGAAATCTACGTCTGATTAGCGAGAGCCGGGGGATAGAACGGCCCGTAGGTTTATAAACCGAAAATATGATAAGAGGAAATTTGCAAAACTTGTCAGTGTTTGAGCCTCAATTTCCGAACGTTGCTCCTATATGTTGTAGGTTTCTGCTAGAAATAAGGTATGTCAGAAGTTTAGTAGACGTCGGGCGGTTTAGGTACCTGGCGAAACATCGAGTTTTGCATTGGTTATATCATTGCTATTCATTACCGGCTGGTGAGGTTTGGTCGAGCCATGATAATGCCAGCTTGATGTAATGAGAAGAAATCGTGTTTCGTGAACCGTGAAAAGATAGTATGGGCGATACTTAGATTGGAAAAGTCATGCAGTCAACGGCGAGAGAAACCGGTGTGTTAAGCCGTGAGTGCGATATATTGAAAAGATTGTTTCGTTGAGGCAAGATTTTGGCGATGTGTTGGATTGATGTGAGTAGGATGGCTGTAGAGCCAGAGTAGAGTAAGGCCTAAAAAAACAAGATGATGGGGTGGTGGGAAGCAACGGAGTGGGGATGGGTGAGTGAGATAACAAGAAACTTCCATTTCCTCGAAAGGCCGGCAAGGTGTGGTAACGCAGGAAGCATGCATGTCGCCGACTTGCTTGTGCGATTCCGCGTTCAGCCGACTCAGCCGCACGAAGAAATATTGACACATCGACTCATACCACAAAAAAGGATGCTCGAAAATTATCTCTGTTTTAAGCTTTTGTACTTTTACAATGAGATAGACGTTTGATATACACGAACGTTAAGTACCTACTACGTACTGAGGTACATTGTGTATGGGCTATTCAGCACCTCTGCATGTCGCTTTGGTACTCAACACACCACTCTAAGGTTGCAGCCATTTGGCTCGTAAAGCTCCCCACCATTGCGCACAACATCTACCCCTGCGCTGAGCACACAAATCATGCAAGCACAATAGACACTGTCCGACCCCCAGTAAATGCAGTTATTTAAACAGGTTAGGCCATGGTTTGAGGGACACTTGTACTTTGTAAGTGTTGGTAATCTCGATGACATGCGGTACGATAACTACCATTAAGGGCCTCCGATAAGCTAGAAAACTCTGGTAGAGGGAAGGGGAGCACACCACGTAGCCGGGTCATCCGGGGGTGAGGGGAAATGGGCACTATCATACTCCAGATAGAGTAAATACAGTATACATAAAACAAACTAACAAAAGCTGGTATATTCTGTGTATCGGCCTTCTAGTATTAGCTACACAACATAAAATTTATAAGTGCCACGCAAAACTGCGGTCTAGCCTGTTTAATTGTCTGTTTTTCCTGGAGGTCGGACGGTTATAACTAGTTTGTTTGTTTGTAATTATACTGTATTAGGCCACCCGCGGTTATGACATATAACTTCCTATCATCCTTATTACTGCAAAGTTGCAACAAAGAAATTCACTCAATTCGCAGTTCCCCATTCTCTAGCCATCAGCCCCTGAAAACCATCATTACTGTCATCCCCAACCTACTCCTCGTCCTCTGAACCCCCCCCGCCTCCTCCATTGCTCCAACTACCCTTTTGACACCAATGTCTTCTAAAAGTCCATCAATGCCTGAGAAAATTTCTATTCTGCAAAGGATTTAGAAACTTGAACCTTATACCTCCACTCCCATCCTGTTTTTTTTCCTAAACTTCTTCCATAGGTCATTCTGTTATCGATTTGATCTCTTGCCCCACTTAAACAAGAGATCTCTTATCTGATAACTCATAATTCAGCCCCGAGATGGACTATGTCAAGGCATAGACTAGACGCTATTCTAGAGCGCGGGAATAGAAAGAAAGAATCGGTCCTCGCTTAAAAGGTAGACGGGTAGACGACTGTATATAATGCAGAAGTAGGTATTATAATTAGAGACCGAGGAAACTGGCCGGAGAATCTACGATACTCTAGTAGTGTCAGTATATACTAGGTGGGAGAGAAGAAAAGAAAGGAATGCAGGATACACTCGTAACAAGCCCGAATTTGAATCCTTCTGGGCCGGAAAGTACTTAAAAGTAGGAGATTCATTGGTTACCTATTTACTTGAAAGCTGAACGGGTGTATGTTTCGTATCGTCTGGTGCCAATGTGACAACATGTATCATGTTTATCTGCCTGATAAGAACTGAGACTATTTTGGGGGTTGCACTCAGCCGCAACTGGGAATACGTGTACCCAATGAGTTGCAGTGTTGGAGCTATGTATGTAGCAATCCCGATATGTAGCTGGCTTTTGTTGTTTTAATCATCTAACGTATAGCACAATCCTGTTTCCCCTCCCTCTCCGGATAGCCGGTTAGGTGGGGGAGATCCCCTTCCGCTACATACCTTTGTGCCGTGATTCAAGGACTCTAATGCCATATATTGGGTTGAAATATTACACGTTGTCGTCAATGCTCTCGCCGTCGGGGGAAAGCTTGTATCTTGAGACCATCCCGGGGAGGTGCAGGTTCGAGCTTAAGTGTACTCCTAAGGTTTTACTGTACGGTAGACGAAGTGTGCGCAACCCATATTTGTTGTGTCGAACTAGCGTGATGCACATGCATCTATGTCGCCGAGAGCGCCCTTGGCGACATATCTAATGTTTGATAACTACTTAAGTACATAAGTACTATCAAAGTAGGATGATAATTCAATGTATCCTAATCTTATCGGGGCCATCTAATCGCTGACAGGGGTGTCCAGAAGACTTGAAAATCGGACGAGTAAACTTCCATTAAACTCCCAGCTGCACGAAGATACAGGTATCCACACCATAAAAATGAAATGAATATCTTAACTATGAGTATCGGTACTTGGAATAACTTTTGCGATATAACGAGATTGTTCCCTTATTAAATGAACAAATATCATAGGTAAATAGACGATACACGGCACTGGAGGTATGTATGCAAGAACGCCCGGCATGCGAATTTGATGTTACGCAACTAAACCAGGATTTTTGAACTCGCTACCGAGTTTCACCAATACATTAGGTGGAGTGACAGAATGCATTTACTGTACACCACTGCCGTATTAGAGTGCGCTAGTGAAAACAAGGCTCTGGAGAACCATCACACCAATTGTGCGCAATTCATATCCTAGATTAACGTTTAGCAGTATGTAGCTTTCTGAATTGGGGTGTTTGCATACAGGAACTAGTCCCTGTTTTCCTCTTGGGTGAAGGTATGTCAGAGCATGTCAAATGGATAACGATCAGGAAGCCCGCCAAATATTCCTGCTCTAAGGGAGTCGAAGATGTGGAATTGTGCCTTTTCTACAGCTGCCAGTACTGCGTGCCTTGCTACAAGTGCTATTTTATTCCAGACACAACTTTCTGAGTGTAAATGGCAGTTTCTTTCATCTCACCACCACCACCACCACCACCACCACCACTATCACCATTCACCATCACTGCGCCGACCTACTCTACATTAAGACTGCGGCGGCTTCAAGAAGAGCTCTTGAGAGTAACATACATCAGGCAAGAGTTACAAGGAAGGGATTGCAAGGGGCGAGAGTGTTAATACTACCGTGACGAGTGTCTAGTGGTGCGTTTAGTGTCTTTACAAGTGACGATGATATTTACTAATTTTACTACATCTTAAATGGGAAAACACATAAAGGAGCAGAAAGACGCGGGCCCGCAGAGAGGGAAGACATGAAGAGAAAGGTACGGAGAACTGTCGTGATAAACGGCACCGAATGGCATCTTTATAAAAGTACTGCGTACCCATTTCCAGTGCCATTTCCACTGTGCCTTTTACTCCTATTCAAAAGAGCTCCTGTTAGTGTCTTTTCCGGTGCCTTTATAATATATTTCTGACTCCCTTAGAGCTGTAGGAACCGGATAGATGGGTGAAACATTTCATTCCAATGCTCCAACAGTTTTTATTGTATTAGACTCACTTTTGCGTCTGCTAGTGGGGCTGCTAGGAAGGGGCGCACTTCTCTCTCATATATAATTCGCGTCTTTCTCCTTCTCTCTTCTCTCTGAATCTAAGTCTATACACGCACACGGTTCTCCCTACATTTCAACAGCAACTGTTGCATGTATACTTGGATCGTGAGTCTCAGCACCGTCTGATGTCTTGTATGAGAATGAAGACTTGTATGAAGATGGTGGCTGTATGAGGATATGTATCAGGACCAGGGTGATGCGTCTCATGTCAAATAGTGCATACGCGTACGCATATGGGAGATTGTACATATACGGGCCGTCTGCCCTCGAGATAGATCAGTCAATCAACAAGTCATTCTACCACCCAAAGTAACAGCAACTATTGCATGATAAGTCTCAACCTTCTGATGGCCGGAGATGAGTCTCGTATGACCGAAGATTGCTGTCGGCCAAAAGGAATTCAGCTGGGTCAATACATAGATGCATACGGATGCATTCACACTTGTACTCTCATATATATACGGCCTTTTGGCCCTCTTAGATAATATACAATCAAGCTTCTCTATCACTTCACTTTGAATAGCAACACCAGAAGGTTAGCCGAGTGATAGCTGATGATGCCGTCCGACACACTGTTTATACCCCGATTCTATGGGCAATAAAGTGTCCACCCCACAGCTTACCTATGCTCACGAAGGGGTGCCTAATCTTTCGGACACCTGTGGGGTTCCATCCCAGTGAGAAGTTGATGAACATTTAGAGGGTACGCCAATTCTAAAGCTGATGAAAATGATGAAACCCTCAGTGCTTGAATGTCCTGACCAAGAATTTGCACGCTCCAGCGACAATGGTGAAACATTATGACAACCGGAAGAAACGAAGATCAAAGAAAGAGTTTGGGTAGGGATGAGTTAGCGAGGAACATCGGTAAGGCCCACTGTAAGATCCTGTTCGGAGGTTTGTACTATGTAACTCGGCCTGGTTTACGTTAGCGGAATGTGTTGCGGCGTAGGTACAACCGCTATCTAGTTACTAGGCACATGTGCTCTTGCACCGACACGCGGTTCTTGGGGTTTGGCAGGGCCAGGGCAAGCAGATCGACATATGACTAGTGTTGAGAACTGCCAAGCAGCACTAGACATCACTCGCTCAGTTGTCTCCATCAGTTTTTGGACTTGTGTCAAGGAAGTACTATACTGGGAAGAAAATCTTGCTAATCTATCAGAGACACCTTAGTACTACGGTAGGAAGGTGGCCAGGATGTATGCAATTTGCAGAGGGTGCACATATTAACCCTCTGCAAGTTAGACATCGTGGATTCACAACTGGAAGACACTACAATTCTTTGTTATGCTTTGTCTCCTTAATCACACTGTAATTTTGATAGTGCTATGGTACTGCAAACTTTATTCTCATCCATTCCTATCTCTGCGTATGCAATCCAGGCTTGATTAAGCCAAAACATTTCCAAACTCAGAAGAAAGTATAATCATAACCCATTGTACTAGGTATCTTTTCTCTGCAGCTTGCTCGAATTTTGTATGCAATGCTCCTGCAAACTCTATGTGTCCGCAACATGACCGGATGCCACTCACTCTTTCGTTCGGTCGATTTGTTGTATATATTAGCGTGAACTACAGGATAAAAACAGGACGGGATTACTATCTAAAAACCGAACTGTGCATGTGCCAAGACGGGATTCTCATGGCCTAGCAAAATCACGGTATGCGGACGGGATTGTCTCTGCTGATCAACTACCGCTCAAATATCACAAAAACGGCCCCCGAGTAAGAACCGCAGCTTCAAATCAAAGTCGGACACATGAGGCTATTGGAACTCATCAAGGAGACCATCTGATGTCAAACAACTGTCCTTACGGGACAAATATTCATGGAGTTGGCATGGGTGGATGATGGGAGTTGGTGGAATTTCCCCCGCTGCTGGCTCCGCACCATCCACCCATGCCAACTCCACGAACACATCGGCAAAAGTGCAAATCGACTATAGATTGCGCTACGCACAGCTCATATCATGCTTCCCGTGGACCCCTGCACGACGTGCAGCTTATAGTCATCCATAGTCGGTCCATAGACATCTGCACATGGGACTATGGAAGCATTTACGGCTGGTGGGTCTATGAGTAAACTACCGTCAGACTGATCTTGTCCTGTGCATGCCCGCAGGCTCTTGAGCATTGGTAGAACGGATTAGTGAGAACCACGGGATGGTAATGGGACGGTATTCATCGTTGGTCATCCCATCCCGCGACGGGATTTGGGATGCCGAAATCTCGAAATCCCATCTTGGCACTTCCACGGGACGGTTTTTGGACGGTAATCCCATCCCGTTTTCATCCCGTAGTTCACACTAGAACGGATATCAGGATATCCGGCGGACGTACCGAGACCTCTATGTCCCAATATGACTACTGGTATTCGGCCACTACGGGTACAGCAAACGCTGAAGTGCCGCTAGATGGAGAGTGGATATCCTACGATTGCACAATGAGTGCGTGGCAACTACAAGTCGAGTCCAGGCTAAAACTATAGGATTAGAAAATGCCGCTGGACGAAGGATGGATATTCTGCAATAGCACAATGGACGTGCGGCAACTACAAGTCGAGTCCACCCTACAGCTATGGATGTTCTGAATGGGCATCCTATGCTGCTATAGGTATATTCACCGAACTTCCGCATGAGCTATAGCACAGTTGTCACTAGAGTTCCAGTAGAGCTATGGCACAATGGTAACAGAGTTCCGGTAGTCTACGAAAGCTATAGCACGATTTCTAATCGAACTATAGTATGATGGTCACAGAGTTCCGGTAGTCTATGAGAGCTGTGGCACGATTTCTGGTGGAGCTATGGCAGTGGAAGACTAAAATTTTACACAGAGATGGAATCGATCTGGCCTAGGGAGTAGTGGGCTTCCGTAAGTTCTAGTATCAAATTGAAGATAAGCCTAATTTATCATAGAGTAAGAATAACTGTGATGCATCAATTTGGAAGCCCGAATATCTTGAGGAGGAGTCGTTGGCATTTAAAGGAAACTCTGTCGTACCCAAAACAACGGCAGACAGTATGAGTCTAGATACAGCGCTGGAGAACAAACCAACTTTACAGCTAGAGGAGAGCGTTAGCGCCCATGACACATCAGAAATGTCTCCTACCGAAGTAGATATTCCTGCTGTACTGCGTGTGAGTAAATTAACGACCCCCCGCTCCTCCCCTGCTTTCTGGATGACTATAACAAATCAAGGAAACTGGGGATTTTGTAACTGATGTGGAGAATGTAGGATCACTCTGAACCAAACGATATTACCTCTGCAGCGGATGACCCATCATCTGATAGTTACAGCAGGATTCTTATTGAAACTCTTTCCTTGATGATTGACGAGGCTTCCCTACATTTCAGAGTCTAAATATCAATGCTTTGATCTTGACAAATGGAATAACCTACATACCCACAATCTTAGATGAATCCAAGCACTTATTTGCATACTGTTTGAAGATCCTATAATCTGGTGGCCTTTGGAGCCTCCATTGATGCCTGATAGACGCCGTATATACTGGAAATGTGTATGCATAGTCTTTCATATCCATGGTACATGTTCTAATATTGTGTTAGAAATGCGGTGCTGAACTTTTTGATGACGTGCGTTCAAGGGATAATTCGGGTACTTCGAACATCAACGGGAACCAGAAAGCCACGTGGAAAAGTCGTCAAGATGCAACAGTCATGGCTATATGGTGCACAGCGGTGTCTGCCTTGTTGCTAATGGTGGTACAATTACTTCATAGTGTGATGACCGACAGCAATACCAATATTAGCAACATCAACAACAATAAGCACGACGAGTTCCCTCACTCGAATTTCCATGGCAGGCAGAGGTGGTCTTGAAGGTGTAGGAAAGATATTCCGGGCCTTTGGAGACAATGTTGATGATAGTTTAGATGTTAAACGAGATGATGAAAGGCTATGGTTCGGTCGTTTGGCAATTATTTGGAAACTAGTTCTCCCCAGAGTTATGATATTTCTGATTTTAAAGTGGCGAAATTTAATGTTTGTTACATAAATAAATCGACAGCCTTTGTGAGGCCTATGGGCTGTATCTGGGCTGATGGAGGTCAGTCGGGAGTCATGCTAGGTGATGCGTCGAGAAATAAGCCGGTAGATTAGATTAGATCTGAACTACGAGTGATCACAGAACGCATCCAGTGTTTAAGTGCTTGGCGGAACCCTGTTAATCACTGCAGGGGGGCAGTATCGTCCATATGATGATATAACAAGTAAGGGGAGATTGCAACGGTTTAAAGAGTGTGAAGGAAATTAGCTCGAGAGAATGCTTCGTGTTACTCGTGAAGATCACCGTAGGTGCCCCTCTAGACAAATGTATACCCACAGGAGTAGCTGCAATTTTGATCAATTTAGCTATTAGTGTACAACAACGATGTCACAACACTAACAGCCGGTGCACTTGGCTTTCTCGGCCCTTCCAATTACACCTGACATCTCTGCCTCCGGTCCTCCCGCACTTCAGTTCCGGCGGTTCCAAATTCACATGCACAGGACCTTTCCGTCGCTCGGTTACCTACGAGCACTATGTATGTACCCCTGTCAGCCGAGATGGCCACTAGATATTGTGCTTTCAGTTATGCACAGAATGTTATGCAACCTAGCGATTGATATATCGACTCGCTTTCCGGTGACATCCGCTACATACATAATAAGCCCGATCATGATTATCCATGACCAGCGCAATCATCCGGGGTAGGGGGAATGTCATAAGTTTTGTCATTAACCAAAGATTAACAAAGGCTTATATAAAAGTTTCCTTCAAGAGCTAACGTATGAATCCCTGTTTCTCGATAGGCGTTACCTCGCGAGACGCCACCGGCTGGATTGTTCACAGATAGCGACAACGGGCTTAAATTAAATGACAAGAGCGAGCACAACCAGCGTCAATTACGTCCATTATATCCACTGGTAGACCTGGCAACGCCCAGATCATGCATTAAGGAGCACAGCAATCACCTTCCGGTAAACAAAAGAACTGGATGCAGCATGACACCAGCGTCTCGGACGTGCATAGCCCACTGGTAGGTACAAGGCCAGTGCACACAGTTCGAGCCCGACCATTTGCAGATGGGCATCAAGATAGTAATCCGACGTGTCAGGGGGCTGTAGCAAAACAGGATAGAGAAATCTTTACGTCCTTCGCAACAGTGCAGGAGAATATGGGGTTGCTTCGGGTGTTCGGGTGGGGCTGGTGTTCTCCATTCAACCTGTTGGGCCCGTCAGCGGAAGGCAGCCATGAGCGGCGGCGAGGAGCAGTTGAATGAATTGTAAGGATTGCATGGTGTATAACGTAGATGCTGGGAGAAGAAGAATGAGAGACGAGCTGGGTAATGTGTATTTATTCCTACACCGTACTGATGAGTGTGGTTCCCAGTCTAACAGTAACCTCGCACGGACAAAAGGCGTCTATAGGCTAGCTCGTCTTAGGAAAACTATCAAACATCTCTACCCCGTCTCGCTCTCAAGGAAATCTACAGATATTTAAGGTGACACGCGCACGGATATGGAACGCATTACCCCCCTCACCTCCGCGCAACAACCTGCGAATCCCTATTTGATTACCAGCCTTCTGTTCAACCCTTACCATCATGAACTCTTGCGCGAAATTGTCGAGAGTGCTGTGTTACAGGTCTGAAACACGGTTCTGCTGCAGGGGCTGATGCCTTCTGAATATATCTCAAGTCTTTCTCCTCTTTTTTCTCTGTACCGTAGAATACACGCACACGGTTCTCCCCAACTTCCATATCGTAACAGGTTATGAGCCCGGTGGCCGCTACTCTCTATTTCTATCTATACCGAAACCTCCAACCTTTCATTCCACGAAAATATCTCGATGTCGAACCCCAGCCCTTCGTCACCTTCGCCTTCGTTATCATCGCAATCTCCTACAACCATTTCGTTCTGAAGACTCCCGGTGGCAGTAGCACATGACTAAATGAGAAGTTCACATCGCCTTTGCTTGAGAAAGTAATGTATCACTGTATGACGGCTGGCTGGCGAATGCTGCTCTCTTTACCGAATGCCGAAAATACCTACCGTCATTTCTACCTATCGCTATGTCTACCAAAAATCCGAGTCTAAAGCCCTCATCGAGGCCAATCTTGTTCGTTGTCAAGTCATCTGGTTGAGGCAGTCGCCGTTGCTGTCAAGTCTGTCTGTGATTTCACGGGACTGGCCTGTCTGTGATTTCACGGGGTCTATGTCTGTCGTCAGTTGTTGTCTGTTATCAGTTGTTCGTTGTCTCTTTTGTGTTTCCGGAGATGGTGTAGGTTTCTGGGTAGTTTCCTGCATGACGGCTATCAGCCGGCCAGATAGGTCCTTCGTCCGTGGCTTTGTTGTTTGACTTTCTTAGTTCTGAAGTTCTTGCTGCTTTTGTTTGATTTTATGGAGCGCAGCAAGAGGGGGAAGTGTTACAGATATACATAATGTTACAGGTCTGACACACGGTTCTGCTGCAGGGGCTGATGCCTTCTGTATATATCTCAAGTCTTTCTCCTCTTTCTCCTCTGTACCATTATTCATATAAGGACACGACATGTGTCATTTTCGATCCTGATTGGTCGTAATTCTGTGGCTGAGTGGCTGATTGTGGCAAATACCTACCACTTACACTCAGATTTCAAATGACTTGCCTTTTTAATTACAATGAGTGTTTGGCTCTGATTACAAAGTGTCCTATGCACAAAATGTGGATAAGTATGTCCTCTTTCACCTCCCAGTCTTAGATTTATGATATCTCTTATATTGAGTCAGAAATTGTGAATCAACAGCATTTTGGAGCATTTTTTTACTGCTGCACTATGAATATTAGTGATACAGTAAATTGGAGACCAGGAAGTGAAAGAGGATCTGTTTATGCATAGTTCATGTATAGAACACTTTGTGATTAGAGCAAAACTCATGGACTTAAATGAACTTGAATTGATTGGAGTTACCTAGTGGAAGGCATCTTCCTAGTTGCCAATATGCTTGCTCTAGCCACAGAAACAATAGAGACTCACCTGGACTTGGAGAGATATGCTCACTGAGCTGGCCAAGAGATGATCTAACAAATTTGAATTCTAGGAGTATGTTAGAGCCATCTGGAAGCATAGGAGCTGCTAAAAATGACAACTCTGGGTTGGCTGGGCTGGAGATCTATCTGGGCGCCTCTAAAGGGCGGCGAAGCCGCCAGCGTACCTTGTAGAATACACGCACACGGTTCTCCCCAACTTCAATATCGTAACATGTTGCATGACAGAAAAAATATTTCATCGGCTGAATTTGGGTGCGTCCATCTGTACGATATCCCATCCCTGCAATTTCCAATCGATGGAAACCAAAAGCTTAACCATCCACATCAACGGATGTATTCCTCAGGCTCTCAGCACACGACAGATTGTGTTGTATCTAGATGTCCGTGACTCAATTGATTGCTATCTAGATGACAAGTAATCGTCAACAGAATTTACACACTAGCGGTCTCCGCGGTAACTAAAACCTCAACCCAACGGCATGTGATGACGGAATTTTCAACTGATCGAGCTCACTGGAACGAACCTTAGTTTTGAACTATAGCTTAGGTAGGTATCAATCCGTGTATCTAGACGTTTTTGCCAGCTCTCTACTGCGTTGCAGTAGTTTCTACGAGCCCCAGGACTAGCAGCGTTCCTGTATATGCTGCCATGCATCACTTGTTAATCTGTTCTTGGATTGATTTAATAGAAGGCGTGCTTCTCCCTCATCCACCTTCGGCGTCACATGGCTAGCTAATCCAATCCCAACTGGTTTGACCTAATAGAGGGTGAGTTTGTGTTTGATTTAGCAGTACCCTCGTGAATGTTAATCGCACGACGAAATTCGGTAGAATCTATGCAATTCTTGCCAACGTCCACGTTAATTCATCTGAACCAAGCCAAACTGGGTAATCAGATAGTTTGCAAATTTCTGCTCATGTCGGCTGCGGTAGTACTTTGCTAACTTGACCAGATTCCCTGATGTCATAGCGTATGAGTTCCTCATTTTCCAGCTAGCCTGAGTACCAGATTATGTCTTTTTTATTAAACGTTTGGTTGTGGCTAATCTGAGACCAAAAATATAAGGAATGGATAGTCCCCTGAGGGTTTGTTGTTGGTATCCACCGGTTAGATTTCGTTGTGGAGAGTTGCTTCTTGACTCAAGCTTGGTGTTGTGGCTTCTCGCTACTACTCCAGGCCTGAGTGGAAAGGATTGGATGTAGTCTCCGGAATCGAACCTATTCCCTTGTTAGTTTGAAGGCGATATCTTCTTTCTGCTTTGTTATACTGTGTTTGGGCTCATTTTTTATTAACTTCCGTGTATTCGTTGCGTTGTGAATTGGAATTTGCGGGTTCTGATGCTGTCGGGATTGTTGAGACACGTCACTAGACGTGTACATACATAACTCATCCAATACATAAAACGTTACCTTATTCCTGTAATTGTGCAATTAATCCGCTTTGGACATAGTTATTATCAAGCGTACTACGCTGAAGGTTTTGAGCGCATGAGATTTTACATTAGATACAGAATAGTATGAAACACCTCAGGGGCAATCTTTCTTTGGGTATGTTTAATTATCAACCAGCAAGCTGTTACTGATAAACCGCCATGTTGAAATGTGCGATATTGATGAAGTTGTTTGATTTATCTAAAAGTAGAACGCATCTGCCGGGGACAGCCGGAAACGGCCAGGGGCGTCCCATTTCCGTCGCCCGGTTACCGAAGTGCACTAAGTATCTACTTAATTCGTTCGGGGTTACGGTACCTAGATACTTCCGGATGAATCTCGCAGGGGGCCGTCTTCTACACTTTTGGTTGCTGTGTACTTACGGGAATTACTCGGCAGTGTACTATGAATGGCGCTCAAGTGGTGTCCTCTTCTTCGGCTCTTCCGGAGTTTCCACTGCAGTAAAAGGTCTTTTATAGCCAGGTGGTGGAGATCCAAATCGCCCTGTCAAGCAGTTCTTTCTATCAATTTGTTGGAACTAGAATTAATATATAATCGAGGTTTTTGTTTACCGACCGCAGCTGGCAAAACTGGGTTTCTTTACTATGCTTACCGGGGTGTTCCAGCGGCATTTCCGCTTTACCAACTCCAAGTTACAAGGCACAACATTATGGACAAGGCGTCCGAATAGTCAGTCCAGTGCGGGCAACACATTGCCTGAGACTAGACTATGATTTTCAGGGTAGAGAATTCTAGATCGGGGTAAAATTATGTACTCTTACACTATATCTACAGGGCCTTGTAGTCTCTATGATGTCCAGAAGTGAACTGTGCGAAAACAGTGGAAACTTTGTTACTTTACACTATGATTCGTTTTCAAGCCCTCCACCGGCACAACGGCCAGTTTTGCGCCACTTCCCCCACGAGTTGAAAGGCCAACGGCAGCACTGTACTGTCCGTGTTCCGCAGATGTTTCACGATTAGAGATAACTAAAATAGGAGACCAGCAAGTGAATGAGCATCTTGACCAGGGTCGGATATTGTATATCCGGCTCGGGAATGAGAGTTCTGGGGCAAAGAAATTTTACCCGGCATGTGTAAAGTCATCAAATCTTGAGCCGAAATATTTGTGAGGGCCAATTTATGGACTGTAGGTCTCTGCAACCCTGTAGTCTTGTCATGAAGTGTCTGTCTATGTCCAGTCCTAGAATTTTGAGCCCCGAATATTGTCGTCTGGTCCCAGATATGTCCTTAGACGGACGGAACGGACTGTTGGGATGCCTTCTGTGGAAGGACTGTTGCGGAAGGCGCATGTATGCCCACTGGCACCTTGTGGGTGTGGTCGTACCAACCATCTCAGCCATACGCATAAGGTGCAGCTGAAGTATTGAGGAGGATAAGTCATCTGGCAGATGTTCCAGCAAAATTCCCTCAATTGTGTGTCGACTGACAGTAACGTCATGCTCCGGACGGCTGAGGCGGCGAAGCGAAGAGAAGAAGCCAATCATTAAGTGTAGACTGCACCTGCTTGCACATGTGTGTGTGTGTCGCGCAAGGATTGCGGCAGCATGACTGCATACTGGTGTTAATCGTACGGCAAAACAATTAGAAGCTACAACAGCGATGCACGTCCCAACAAGGTGCTAATTGGTCAGCAACACTGTTATGCTAATTGTTCTTGTTCCCTTGTTTGGACGTAGGCTTAAATATATCTGTGTACTTATGGAATTCAGAGGGTTGCGTTGTTATCAGCTCTCAGCCATTCATATCCAAGTTCAGCCCCATGTGCTTGAAAATATCTGCAAGACGTGCATTTAACTTGCATGGAACTGAATATTCGCCGTCCACTTGCACTTTATGAAAAAGAGTTCCCCGATTCCGATTGGTAAATTATGAGCGACACACTCCTGGAAGAATTTGTACTTAATACGTCTGCGAGCTGCAAATGTTTGCGACAATGACAGGGGCATCGCTTCAGTAGCAGGATAGTTAAGGCAAGATTCCAGTACAATTTCTCGGTATGTGATTCTATCCGACCACCAAAAATGCTCAAGGCCAGAACCAGGAATATTAATTAGTCATCTCAGATCTTCACAACTGATTACAACTTCCACTGCATCATGTTTTCAATACAACGCAAATCCGGTTCAGGACAGCAACTAGTGACATATTCCAATAATTCATTCTTCACCAGCCATGCCGCGTCAATTGAAGGTTCCGGTGGCAACATGCAATATGACTTGATTACATTTCTTTCAATCGTTCAGAAGTGCAAAGTTGATTTTCTTGCCGTCATGCCGCAGCCAGCTCTCGGTGCTCTTGGTGAGGGTGGCTCTGGGACAGTAGGCCAGGCAACTGTCACCAATGACATGAGCTTCGCATTTAAGCAGTTCCATGGTTCCGGGGATTCGGACGATTTCTATTTACCGCTCATATCCGAGGTGCTGATTTTGAGTCAGCCTCCTATTCAAAATCACCCTAATATCGTCAATCTCGAGGGGGTTTGCTGGGAGATTAATCCCAGATCGCATGTAGTCCTCCCTGTATTGATTTTCGAAAAAGCTGCGTGGGACCTGCAACAGTTCATGAACGTCAGCGAAGGTATGAACTTGTCGATTGACCGCCGTCTCGATATATGCGCAGATATAGGGCGCGCTATCATGGCTCTGCATGATTTTGGTAAGTCATTTTAATTTTTAAGCTGTCGATTTTAGCCTTCCGGAAAGTTATAACGTAGAAGCAGATGTGGTTCATGGCGATATCAAACCGCAAAATGTGCTGGTATACATGGACTCGACAGGCAAGACGACCATTAGAGTGTCTGATTTTGGGTATTCCACACTTGTCGCAGATGATACTGAAATGATTTTTCTGCCAAAGTCAAGACCATGGAATGCTCCTGAACATCACTATATGGGATTCGATATTACAGCAGCCAAGAAGATGGATGTGTACTCCTTTGGAATGCTGTGTCTTTGGATCTTGGTTGGAAACAGATTCTCAGCGGATAAGCCAACAGTAACTATCGGCGGCAGGACGGAATTAATTTCGTTCGATGGGCACCCCGCACAACACAAACGCACGGTGCTTGAGCAGTTAAAAGATGAAGATAAGGTGGGGAATGTTGCTTGTCAGTTGTTCTAGTCCATTCACGGAGGCGGTTCCTCCGCGGAGAGACCGGTCCATTCGCGGAGTCCCACCATCCGTGAATGGACTGGTTCATTCGCTGAGTGTACCCCACCTCCGTGAATGGACTGGTTCATTCGCGGAGTGTACACACTTTGTTAATGCACTGCATGCATGTATGCGCACGCATGTATGCACACTCGGCTGGCCATATCCAGTTGAATTCAATCAGCGCAACTAAATTCACATCTTCCAAATATCGAAACTCACCATCTATATCGTAGTTGATGGTTGTATTAGTTCC
>Ga0307512_10001159_pt1 | contig 38321 bp, 38 predicted proteins | sample 14_EM_MG_FD_200267 | JGI IMG/M metagenome (GOLD analysis project Ga0307512, IMG submission 200267) | Populus trichocarpa ectomycorrhiza microbial communities from riparian zone in the Pacific Northwest, United States - 14_EM | ecosystem: Host-associated > Plants > Roots > Unclassified | place...
CAAGCTGTGGGTTGTCAGCCAATAAAAATCCTTCTTAGAGGTACATACCACAAGTCAACCAATGAGAATGCTTCGAGCCGACAAAGCATGTGTATATATATTAGACGAACACATACGTACTCATCTAAATGCAGAGACGGCTGAGCTCTGTCAGCCCGTCTCAGAACATCTCCGTCAGCCCGTATCAGAGGCAGCCCCGTCAGCCCATATGAGAGCCAGCCCCGTCAGCCCGTATGAGAGCCAGCCCAGTCAGCCAGTATAAGATCTATTTATGCAACAAACATGTTGAATGTGTACCTGCATCGTGAGCCTCACTGCTCAGGCCCGTTTGATATGCAGTTGATGTATGAAGATATGCCTCAGGAGAGCGGCTCATATCAGTGCAAACAGATATGCAAACGGATATAGATATGGAGACGAATGTGGATATGGATATAGCAGTCAAGTCTGTATATATACGGGCCTTCGGCCCTCGAGAGATCAAGTCAAACAACAAGTCTTTCAAGCATCCAAAAGTAACACAACATGTTACGAATGTAAAGCGGAAGAAGTCTATTCTACTATCTAAGGGAGAAGCTCTGTCTTTATATACATGAGGGCTTGGAACTCTATGGAAGTCTATGGAAATTCACAATTGCAAATACCAATGACGAGTGAAAACTCGTGTATGAGTCTACAACTGTGAATCCGCAGCTTGTCCGCAGCTTGTGAGTCAATTCGGCGATCTCAGTGTATCGGCGACTTCCTTTCAGGCCATATAGTAACACAACAATCGCCATCGTAATATATTCTCAGCAACTAGCATAGGAAAGTATGGTGGTAGTTCCCATAATCTCTCCAGAGAGGCCGGGAGGAGTTATTCTGGCTAACTCACTGGTGAGCCTGCTGTAGTCCAGCAAACAAAGGTGTAGCAGTAGCTCTCCGGACTATCACCCTCACTATCACCCTCGCCATCACCCAAGAAATTTTATTTTATCGCAGTGAAACGCGTTTACTTACCAGGTTTTATTTTGCAAAATACGTTGTATCGACATTCTCCCTGGCAGTTCTGGGGAAATGCAGAGTTCTTCGCAATTTGTTCAACCCCATGCCTAGTGCCCAGTAACCATGAGAAATTCGAAAGGGAGAGAGCCACAAATCGAGCCTTGTTGTACACTCACTGCCCACCTAAGACACTGGGTAAGATGACATAACTAGCTCTTGAAAGACGGTGGGAAACAGTCATGAGAAGCTGCTCAAGAAGGCACTTTGTCATTGTAAGAACCTAAGTTGTAACATCTTCCTGCCATTTTCCCTCCATTTTCCCTCCCACTACGCCCTTTTCTGTCGTTTTGTCCCCGCTTCTACTACTATATTGAATGCAACCAACCATATATATTTATATTTAAACCGCCGTGACTGCGCAATTATGAGCCCGAAAAGTCTCATTACAGTTCTCATTGTGTGGTACAGTGTATCTTCTAGACTCTAGTTAAAGCACAGATGGGGTTGGCATTTTCGGCGTGTAACCGCAGTAGTCTTGGGGTGATAGCGAGAGTGATAGTGAGGGTGATAGTCCGGAGAGCTCCCGAAGGTGGAGTGCGAGAACGTGCATGATTCACCTTATCTAAAGGTTCAAGCTTGCATTACTTCCGGCTTTGAGAAACATCGCTAGTATCGTCGATAGGGCCTTAGACTCTCAGGATCACTAGGCACTTGATATTCAGGAAGTATGTACCAGATATGGAATTGGACAACTTCGCATAAGTCGTAGGACCCCTGTTACGGCATCTGCATAATGGCATTTTACGGTGCAGATTCTGTGGCTTTTACGCATGGGCATTGGATGGTAAACATTTTGTTTCGCAGTGACAAAAGATATACTTGATACCGTCAGTAATTGCAAACGAATGTCTGCTTTTCAGTCTAGCACTCACCTTGGCTTTAGGTTTTGTGGGAGTTATTGATGGAGGTGCATTCAATAATGAGCTGCTATTGGGAACAACGGGGGTGTTGGCGAGCTGAGATCGAACTTCATCTTGTATTGTTTTCCTCTTGATACTACTGTTAGCGATGGATTTTAATAATGATTTTGTTGATGCTTCCTCGCTGACGACTTTACCTCCTATTTCCTCGTATTCCCATACTTGTCTTGCAGACAAATCTTCGTCCAAATTATCCTGCTGCGTCCAAGGAGACCTGCTGTCCGCACGGCGAATCACTTTTTCTATATCAACAAAATTACTTTTAATATGGGCGTCTAATGCGGCTTTAAACTTCACGTTCTCTGCCTTCGAGCTCTCATTCTCGGCCCCGGGACATTTCTTATGGGCGCGTGATCAATTCTCAATTCTTTACTCTCCGTTCTCAAACTAGTATTCTCGGCTTGGAGATTCCTATCTGCCCTTTCCGCCGCTGTCTTCAATTTAATATTTTCGAATCTCAGCTTTGCGATTTCAGCTTCCAAACACTGGTTCTTCATTCTCAAGCCAAAATCCACGGCCTAGAGATTTCTACCCACCGTGTATACCGCTCCTTTCAATTGAGTTTTTTCGCATCTCAGTTTTGCGATTTCAGCTTTCAGCCGCTTGTTCTCAACGGTCAATGCTGAGTCGCGAGACTCGGTGATTTTGCGCCGTCGGTAGGAATTCTCGTAGATTTCGCGATGAGTGTGGTCAGGGTCGAATAGTTGGGTATTAACTTTGGTGTTGCTGGGGAGTGACCAGGGGCCAGAAGGTGAGAAAGCGAAATTGGACATCTTACCGGTATTGTTTGATAATGAGTTTCGGCACGTTCAGCGCGATAGGATGGATATTTCAACCGAGCTCTACGACGGTGGATATCCAATCATGAACTATCACCTGGGCATAGTTACTGTACCGGTCATGGTGGTTGGGACGCGACAGTCTGCTGACGAGGATTTTTGTATGGGACGGCCGTATCTGACAGGTTTGGCAGGATGGGACATAGAGCCGGTAATGTTTGTGCTTGGCCATTTTTTGACAACCAAATATCAACGATGTTTCTACCTGCCCACTTTCTCCATCATTTCATCTCACTTTCCATTCCAGCCAGCTGTTGGACCAAATCCTGGCGCAGAAGGAAGCATACGGCGACTTATGGTGCAGCTGCCAAATTTGGTGATGCGTATATTGACTTGTCTATTCACCTAATTGACACGTACACAAGTAAAGTGAATGCGGCTCTGCCGCTCAACTCTAATCCAATGCCACGTGATGACCGCACTCGAAATCCGCCCAACACCAGCAACAATGCAAGTGTACACAGTACAATCCTTCGGTAGTAAAATTCCCTGGGCTATATTTGCTCAATATGGCCTGGCAAGGAACCAAGATAATAGCTTCAGATGGAATTCACATTTTGCAGTACCTAGTTCAATTGAAGATTGCTGACAGCACGGCTGTATGGGACAGCAGCCTTCTGACGCTGACAGATATTATGAAAATCTGGGACGGACACCCTCTGCTGACTGCTGACGTCCCAACCACCATGACCGGTACAGTATCTTTGAGACGGGCTTTATATAAGAATGTATGATACTACTAAGTGCGGAGAATTGTTAATAGGCGCCTGTTCGGGCCGCTATAGATTCTCCTGGATGTACGTAAAGCACACGCATTCCGCAGCTAAAGACTATTTTTTCTTTACAGAGGTGGTCAACAGTGGGGTCGTGCAAGGGACATGAAATCCGTTAAACAACTGACCGTCTAAATAAGGTTATTCCAAGGGCTATATGCCAGTGGAAAGAAACCGGCTGATAGACTATCCAAGCCACACAGCTACTGACCTGGGTTTCGTGAACATCGTGATTTTCGAAACCCTAGGTACATTTACCCGGCCTCTCCATGTCTCGCAGTCACGCACCACAGCAGCTCCCACCCACAATAACTTTTTTCGTCACAGCGCCAAACGAGATACCCATCAACAAATCCCGACAACAGCATCGTGCAGGTTAACCACTACTTTGCATCCATCCCCGCTACTCCTTCCTCACAAACTCCATTACCGGAACAATGGCACCCATCGTACGTCCCCCGCATGCTTTGCTGGTCGGGCGAGAATGAAAAATTTCTCTGCCCCGATGATCAGTAGGCAGATGGCTGAGATACCGGAACTATAGAAGACTGCAAAAGGCGGAAAGAAGGAGAAGGTCACGCACAAGGTCGGCTATCACCACGATGTCACAGCAATGGAATTGAGGGAAATTTACAATGTGTACAGTTCGTGATCGATGCTTCCCAGCCTGCCTCCGACAAGATCTTCGACGTCGCTGCTTTTGAGAAGTTCCTGCACGACAAGATCAAGGTCGAGAACCGCACCGGTAACCTCGGCGACGTCGTGCAGATCTCCCAGGAGGGCGAGGGAAAGATCGTTGTTGTCGCACACACCCAGTTCTCCGGACGCTACTTAAAGTACCTGTATGTTACCTACCCAGGAAGATTTAAGTTGCACATTCTAATGAGAGTTTGTGTACAGTACCAAGAAGTTCCTCAAGAAGAACCAGCTCCGTGACTGGCTTCGCGTTGTCTCTACCTCCAAGGGTGTTTACCAGCTCCGCTTCTTCAACGTCGTTAACGACGCTGAGGATGACGATGAGGAGTAAATTCTCTTTACCCCCCAAATCAAAAAATCCGATAGCGAATCGCCGTTTTGTTTCCGACACGGAAAAGCGATGGATCTTGGAGTATTTGTAAAGAGTGTTCCGGGAATCTCGGCTTGGAAGGTCAGGAAAGGAATGGTGGTGAGGGAATACCTGCGGGATGATATTTGTATGCTGTGATCTGAAGCAATCAAAAGTCGTCTCGTTGAACAAAAAAGATGGCATAACTTGTGTACGCGTAATCTATGTTGTGTGTCCCAGAATTCCTCCAAAAGCTAGAGATGTTTTATCCGTTTGGTTCCCAGCAACTCTAATCATTGTGTCAAAACGGAGCCATGATTCTGTACCAGTACATTATTCTAGTAAGGCCTTTTTTACAGCATTAATTTCAAAGTATCGCTTGGTATTTACTTCGAAGCCGGAGATGGCTCGATACGGTTACGCAGGCGTCGGCGGCGGAACAATGTTAAGGCCCTGCATGTGGGGGATAAAAATCGTGGGCCCTCTGACATGAATTTTACTTCACCACCCTCCTCTTCCTCCTTCCTTCCTCCCAACCACACCCGCAACCATACCCGCAACCATGTCTCTCTCCCCCGACCTCGTCGACGAGCTCGAAACCCTCACCACCTCCCTCCGCTCGTCCCTAAAACAATATCCCGACTTCCCAATCCCGGGAATCCTCTTCGAAGACATCCTCCCAATCTTTACCTCACCCTCCCTCCACGCCTCCCTCCTCCGCGCCCTCGAAATTCATCTCACCGCCACCTTCCCGCCCACGCTCTCCCCTCCCTTCGCCGGTATCGACATTGTTGTCGGCCTCGAAGCCCGTGGCTTCCTTTTCGGTCCCTCCCTCGCACTGAAACTCGGTGCCGCCTTCGTGCCAGTCCGGAAAGCTGGAAAGTTACCCGGGGAGTGCGTAAAGGTTGGGTATAAGAAGGAGTATGGGGAGGACTTTTTTGAGATGCAGCGAGGAGCGATACGGGAGGAAAGTAGGGTAGTGATTGTGGATGATATTATTGCTACTGGAGGAAGTGCACAGGCGGCGGAAAAGTTGGTTGCGATGTGTGGGGGTACTGTTATGGAATTTTGTTTTTTGTTGGAGCTGGGGTTCTTGAAGGGGCGGGAGAAGTTGGGGGCGCCCGTGTTTACGTTGTTGACTAGAGGGCGGGTATAGAATTTTCGGTTAGTGATGGAGAGAAGTGGTACGAGGTGTATGTATAAATGGGAGCAGGTCTCTAATAGAGTTGGGATAAAGCCAATATATTTTGCCGTGTTGTGGATATACCGGTGTGATTTCAGGTTCGAGGAAGTAAAATGCTGAGACTGCGTTGGTATAGTAACTAACTGGCGGGACTTGAGGATCGCAGGACAAGCAAGTGGCATTGATCTATCATCTCTACCTAACCCACGTGCAAGCAAGACAAGCAGACCCTACAATAAACTCTTCACCAAAGGTATAAATTTATCATCATCGTTCAATCGGATATCCCATTGCAATAGAACTTCTCTAGTCTTCCTCCGTCTAAGCAGCAACGCCCACCCTCCTTCCGCCTCTCCGCCCTCCTCTTCCGCTTCCGCTCCCACCAGCAGTAGTCGGCGCTCTCTGCGGCAACGTATACTTCGCAAACGCTCTAGCCAGGCTCTTTTTAACACTAACCTTTTGAGCCTGCACAAAACTCTCCACCGTGACCCTGATGGCCGCATCCACATCTCCCGTGCTGACAAACTCCGACAACCTCATTTTTGCAAACGCCTCACTCAACCGGAAAATACTCTCCAGATGTCTGACGGTAATCGGGAACGAACCCGTGGCCAACGACTCCCTTCGAAGGTCCGCGTACAGCCGTGATATCTTGTCCTGGTCCATTTGATGGAGTTTTGGAGAGACGCGCTCGCGGGCGTAGAGGATATATTTCCTCAGCAAATCTTGAGGAATTGGAGAAACAGTCTTTTGGGAGGGGGTGACGTTTGTTCCGGCAACCGAGGGGTGGGAACGGCCATGGGATTCCACCACGAATTGGGCGAGCAGCTCATCGATAGCCGGGTCGACGGTGTCGCGGACCACACAAAGGACGTCAAAACGAGACAGGATGGGCTCCGTGAGCTCCACGTTCTGCGCAAATGGAATGGTAGAGTTATATCTGCCACCGATCGGATTTGCGGCCGCAATGATAGCGCAGCGAGCTTGAAGAGATGTGACGATACCTGCCTTAGAGATAGAAATGGATTGTTGCTCCATGGCTTCGTGAATGGATGTACGATCTTGGTCGTTCATCTTGTCGAATTCGTCGATGAGACAGGTTCCCTTATCTGCCAGTACGAGGGCACCTCCTTCGAGAGTCCATTCGGATGTCATGGGATCACGGCGTACGGAGGCTGTAAGACCGACTGCGGAGGCACCCTGACCAGTGGCAAAAACAGCCCTGTGGGCAGTCTTTTCAATGTATTTGAGGACCTGGGATTTAGCGGTACCGGGGTCGCCGAGCAGGAGAACATTGATATCACCACGGATGTTGTGTTTCCCACCAACGTTCTTCGGCACGCCACCGAAGAGAGAACATGCAACTGCAGTTTTGATGTCCTTGTGACCGTAGATACTGGGTGCGATGGACTCGATGATTTTGTCCACAACATCCTTATCTTTAGAGAGGGAACGGATTGCCTTCTCGTCTTCATCGGTAAGACGAAAACCAGCGAGCTCGTCGTGAGACTTGATGACATTATTTGCTTCTAGGATTGTGGCAAAGACGGGGAAGCCGTTTTTGGAATTGAGTTGAACATCGTAGTTGTTGCGGTAGATACCCGTGACTTCAACCTCTTCTCCCGGCTTTGCGGAGTCGATTAGGTCCCAAAGAAGGATTACTTCTCGGTGGCGGGGAAGACGACCGGCGGGAACTGTACCGGGTGATTCCTGCAATGTCATCTTTTGATAATTTCGGTAGACCGTCTTCTCGGAATTTACTGAGAACGGCCCGCGGGATTGACAGTTCTGGCAGAAAGAAATCTTCACTTCGACGTTCGACTCTTGTTGGAAAGGTCCCAAGGTAATACCGCACTTGGCGCAATCGAATCTGACGTACTTGAGCTGAGGGAAAACGCCTGTTCGCCTTGTCACAACTCCACGGACACGGACGAGGGCATTCAGATGAGCCTGGCGGAGTTCACGAAGAGTGTAAGAAGTTGGCAGATCCGCAACGCGCACATGGATTTCCGAGTGAATACGCTCGTAATCCGGATAATCCATGCGTACAGCGTCCATGGCAACCTCGTCAAAAATCTTTAGTGTTTCCAAGGGAGCGTTAGCAAGGAACAATGCAAGTGTAGCCTTCGATTCGGCCAAATGCTGAAACGAAATCTCCAGAGACTCTGCGTTGATCTCTCCGAGTGTTCTAATCCTAGCGCCGTAAACAGAAGAGCCATGCTCATCCGTGTATTCGAGCAAGAAATTCCTGAAATGCATTGCAACACTGCGGTATACGTTCGGATTTGACAACCAATCGGCAACGTTGGCCGCTTTAATGTCCCCCAATTGCTCGAGCGAAAGTTCTTCGTCCAACACGCCATCCATCTCTTCGTCCTGCTCTTCATCGTAGTGGTGTCTGCGACGGCGCGGCTGCATCGAGAGATCCATCTCATCGTCTTCTTCGTCCTGGAGGAAAGCCGCGGGCATACGCCGACGGAGAGCAGCATCACGCTTGTTCAGCTGCGCATCAATTCGGCGACGAGTGGCGGCATCCAATTCATCGTAATCACCATCGTCAACGTCAGCACCTTCATATTGATCGAGTCGGAGGTTTTGCGTGTAGTCCCTATTAACCTTCAGCGGCTATTTCATCAGTATATTAAATAATAGACAGACCGCTCCATGTTCTCCATCAAATCCTCCCCATCCATTTCCTCTTCCATATCGTCGAGGTCTAGGATCCCATCATTCTCATCGATTTCCCCATCGTCATCCAACAGGGGCGGTGAGGAGCGAAAGTTGTTAGGAGTCGACGGAAACCCTCCGGGTGGACTTGAAGGAACACCGGCATTCATATCCTCATCATCGTCATCATCGTCAGCGTGACCGCGCTTTCGCGAACGCGGGTTTGCTTCTGGCGGGGGTGATGACTGTGGAAGGGGCCATGGCGAGGACATTGTAGTAGGCGGGACTGATTCAATTGAAATGGTCTAAGGATGGGAATTAGATACTGTCAGGCGGACGGATGAGCGGCGTGGTGGATATTGAAGGTGAAAGGTGGGGGAAATATTGGAGACGCGATGAAGTGAAAAGGAGAAGCCAAACACGGCAACCGCGTTAAGTGATTTTTAGTGCGACAACGAAAAATGTATAAAACAGCTTCACAATAGTGTAGTTGTTTGTGGAAATACATTTCTTTGATCTGGCATGTTTCCAGGGGCAATTTCATATTTATCCTTGGGTTCTATAGAGTGGAGGGCCTTCAACGACGTTGTGTCGCTCGATAACCTCTCACAATCGATAAGCCTTGCTTGACCTTAATACTAACTCTCAACTGCAACAACCCCAGCGTCACAAAAGCCATGAGAACAAATGCCATCATATTTCTTTCATCTCCTCTTTGAGCTCTACACCCCAAAATCCCCTTACTGCCGGAACCTCACAGATCTTTCCGCCCTATCCGGTCAGCAGCTCGTATCACTACCGGCTTGGATTCCCCCGCCAAATACCGACATCTTCGCTACAGCTTTACCTTCACACCCCCGTCAATCAGCATCAGATATCTCTCAGCTGAAGCCCAGACACATTCGACAGAAGAGTAAGAGCAAGGAGAAGGAATCAGCTGCAAACAGACACCCGGATTGGCGTTTTGGACGTGTTAAGGTGGAATCGATCGATATGGCGCCAACTACAAAACCTATTTCGGCACCGGGAGCCCTGAGCGCCGGCTCGACTTCTCCGTTGACAGCAGGTGCTGCGGCTTCGAAGGCTCGGTTCATACCATTAGAAACGCGGAATACAGAATTTGGTTATGGGGTGGTGCATCTTTACCGCGATTCTCACGAGACACCAGGGCTTTATGATCCACCTCCCGAGCTGAAAGAGGAGGAAGAGGTGGTATCGGATGGTGAAAAGTTGAGCGAAGAGGCTCTGACGACGGTTGCGATTCTTGCGGTTCCGTCGTACATGACACCATCCGATTTCATGGGATTTGTCGGTGAGGGAACAAGGGATGCAGTTTCACATCTCCGGATGGTTCGGACAGGAAAAGCAAATCGCTATATGGTGCTTATGAAATTCCGAGATAAAAACGGCGCGAGGAAGTTTGTAAACGAATTTAATGGAAAGGTCTTCAACAGTATGGAAGTATGTGATCGCATTGTTCGAACGGCATCCCGGTGCATGGCTAATGGACCTACAGCCAGAGAACTGCCATGTAGTCTACGTAAAGTCGATACAATTCACCTCACCATCAGCGGCGGTTGTATCTCAGCACCAACGACCAGGCGTCTTTCCAGAACTCTCGAATGATCCCTTCTCGCCATCTCACTCACCTGTCCCGACAGAATCCTCAACAAGTCCATCAACATCTGCGGCCCCTCACCTTAGTACCAAACCGGCACCACCGCCTACTCCTTCACTTCTAGAACTCCCCACCTGCCCTGTCTGCCTCGAGCGGATGGATGAAACGACAGGCCTCCTTACAATCCTCTGCCAACACGTTTTTCATTGTGCCTGTCTCTCCAAATGGAAAGACTCCTCTTGTCCCGTCTGCAGGTACACACAGTCGTCACATCCCCCAACTTCAGACGCCGACACCGAAGAAGACGAAGAAGATAGCTGCAACACCTGCGGAGCAACCCAAAACCTCTGGATCTGCCTCATCTGCGGAAATGTGGGTTGCGGTCGGTATGACGATGCTCATGCATTTGCACACTATCAGTCTACGTCTCACTGCTACGCTATGGACATTGAGACGCAGCGGGTATGGGATTATGCAAGTGATGGCTACGTTCACCGTCTCATACAGAATAAATCAGACGGGAAGTTAGTAGAGTTACCATCGGCACTCGTAGCTTCGGAATACTCGCAATCAGAAGGTGACCTAATTCCCGCTGCTAAATTAGAAAATATCGGAATGGAATACACGTACCTGCTTACCTCACAGCTCGAGTCTCAGCGTCTATACTTTGAAGAGAAGGTAGCAAAAGCTGCTGATAAAGCCTCTTCCGCCACCTCATCTGCGGAAAAAGCTACTGCTGAAGCAACCGCCGCTGTGGCCTCCCTCAGGTCCTTCGAGGAGAAATACAACCATCTCACGCAGGAGGTTATGCCCAGTCTCGAAAAGGCAAAGGCAAGAGCAGAGGCTAAGGCGCAGAAGTTTGCCGAGATGGCACGGCACATGGAGAAGGAGTGGAAAGAAGAAAAGAGGGTGAACGAAGGGTTACTGGAGAGGGTCAAGTTTCTGGATAATGAGAATACAGAAAGAGGGAAAGAGGTAGCAGAGCTGAAAGAACAAGTTAGAGATTTAATGTTTTTTCTACAGGCGAGGGAGAAGATGGGGGACGTTGGTGAGGACGTGCAAGAGGGTGTTATTACTGTGGGAGATGCGCCTAAAGAGGGGGGTAAGAAGAAAAAGGGGAAGGGGAGACGGTGATGGAGTAACAAGGAGTTGCGGCGTTTGGGTCCATTTGCTTGCAGCAAGGAATGGTTTTATTGTTTTGATTTAAATTCATTGCACTGATCGGTGATATGGTTCATGCGGTGCATGTGGAATCACCTGGAGGTAGTCTGTGTCTGTCATACGGCTTTCTATCACTAGGGCTACGCAACGCCGTATCCAAGCCTTCTGACAAACTAACCTGGAGGCTGGCTTTTAGATATCCCATCAAGTAATGGAGTTGAACTATTACTTGAACTGCGTCTCAGGGGGCTGGTCGGTGCTATAGGCACTTGAAGCACGAGGAGCTCAGCTTTGGTTTGGCCGGAGGATTTGTTGACACCCTGTTCCACACTGTTGCGCTGTTGCTCTTGGGTGTACCCATTGAGTGTATTCTTCAGAATTAGTGGGGCGAAGATACGGTGCAATATCATGGGGGTGGCCACAAATCCACATTTGGACGATCTGACATACCCGAGTGAGCCTTGTGAATGCCCTGTACCGGTAACTACATCGATCAGCGCTAATAGCTCAGTTGGGAGAGCGTCAGACTGAAGTCAAGTGTATAACTCGGGGTAATCTGAAGGTCACCCGTTCAATCCGGGTTTGGCGCATCGATCTTTTGTCCTTCCTCATAGAGGTCTGTGTTTTGCGCCTTTGTGGACCATATTGGAGTCAGCGAGACAAAGCCGTTGGCTAGTCTAGTGATGCCCACTCTCGATGTCGACAGCTTATCCCTATACTAGGTTGGTTGTTTGAACGCCACCATTCAATTCCACAACGCATTCTCTGACATCAATTGACTTTAGTTCCTTCCACGTTGCAGCCATACGCCGATATCGACCCCCGGATCTCCATATTATGCATAAAGCTTGGCTGTTATGTAAAGTAACATTGCTAGGCCGATCCTAACCTCCGTCCTCTTCTTTACTGACTTTCCCGGTGTGCTCTCCTCAACCCTCAATTCTCACCTCCCGCCGGCCGCCCGAAATGTCTTACCCAATGACACAGCTCGGCAGCCGAGGTTCGCTCGCACCTCCCTCTTACTCGCGATCCTGCTAACCCACTTCTCTGTCAGCGATAAACCACCTCTCCTCCGCCACCGACTCGGACGAAGCGGAATATGACCGGCTGCGCGGCCTCGCGCGCGCAGAAGCATCCAAACGCAGTGCACTCCTGCAGCGCTCACAGGCGGCTTACCAAGCGGGTGACAGAGCGGCGGCACACGCGCTCTCACAGGAGGGGAAAGCACACGGGCTGCAGATGGAGCGATACAATCTGCAAGCGCGCGACTTCATCTTCCGCGCCAACAACGCGGACCAGCCGGCGGACACAATAGATCTGCATGGACTATATGTGGAGGAGGCGGAGGATATACTGGAGGCTAGGATCAATGCGGCTACCAGGAGAGGTGACGAGGGTTTGCATGTTATTGTCGGCCGCGGGAATCACAGCGTCGATCACGTTCGCAAGCTGGCGCCCGCCGTAGAGAGGATCTGTAGAGACCTTGGCTTGAGGTATCGTGAGGAGGAGAATGAAGGAAGAATATATGTGTGGCTACGCCCAGGAACGGGAGGAGAAGGTGTTGTGCCACCGGGTTGGGGACAGCAACAACCATATCATGGGCAGCAACAGCATCATGGGCAGCAACAACACCATGGGCAACAACAACACCATGGGCAGCAACAACAGCAACATGGAGGCTATCCCGGTGATCATCACCAACAGCAGCAGCAGCAGCCCGATCTGCTGGAAGAAACAGCGAAGGCGATTCTGCCAAAGATCTTCAAGAAGATGGGGCAGTGCTGTGTTATCATGTGAAAGCAAGCAGTTGTATGTATATATTTTTTGTTTATTTGCTTTGTATTTGTTGAAGTAGTAGTGCGTTGATATCATGTATATATGAAGCGGGTAGATACCTACATGTAGAACCTAGTAGTAGTCATAGTTATGAAGGCATGTATTATGATCCTCAAGAATAAACTCAATGAACTTCTCCCTTCCTCACAACCACCATTAGTCTGAGACCAGATCTGAAGTTCTGGATGGGCTACGTACCGATGCCTGAATTTCTGAAGTTTGCAAGACTCCGAAAATACTTATACACTCCCCGAGCAAAAGAATTCTCCAAACCCGGAGAAACAGGTTCCACAACGTAAAGAGCAAAAGAAATGCGCCAAACCCGGATTGAACGGGTGACCTTTAGATTACCCCGAGTTTTTACTTGGCTTCAGTCTGACGCTCTCCCAACTGAGCTATTAGCGCTGAATGTGGAAGTGTTTGCGCTTTGCACTCCTGATGGTAACTGCCCTTTAAGGCATATTCTTTGAACAATCTTCCCAGGAAGAAAGCAAAGAAATCCAGAGTACTGCCCTACTCCTGCACGATCCCGCACCGCAATATCTGCATATTAGGTCAGACTCTACTGCTTAGCCGGCCAACCTGGACGCCTGTTTTACTGGCTGCCTTTAGCGTGATTATGCTCATATCTAGCCAGACTATCAGCTACAAGATACTAAAAATCTAGCGTTCAGTGAGTTATGATACCGTACCATCATTGAATAAACAAAAGCTGGTCACTTAACTCAGCCAGCAAAGCATGATTCTCTAAACGTCATGGTGCTATAAACGCCAAGTACCCGAAGCGGGTTCAAAACCCGTAGTGCTCATTGTTTTGCCTTTTTTACTGATGAGTGTGTTAGTACAGCTGGCGTTTGGTGGCTCTAAATACTATGAACAGTGAAGCACGGGAGTGGCAGTTTGAGATACCACAGAGCAGTAGTCCAGATTTAACCATTACCGGGGCCCAGCCTATATCAAGGTAGACCCTACAGGAAGGAACCTCGGCTAGGCTAGCTACATGTTTGTAAGCTGGACAGAGTTTCTACAATTCGACATCCTCCTAGATTAGCCTATGCCAAGGGTGGCTTCAGATGTGATGGCCTAGAGTAATCTGACCGTCCGCGAATCTATGAATCTATGAATTGGCTGGCGGTTGAACTGAGACACACTCGGAAGTGAGTATGGTATCCTGTGAGTTTTCTGATGCTAAGAGCTGTCCTTCTCCGAATCTATTCCACGCCACCAGCGCTAGGACTGCTAGAAGAATACGGGGTTCAAGTGGGAGAAGAAGATAGTTATTTGGAGATCCGCATACGCATCGCCATTCTCGAATGCTTCCCCCCTTTCCGCCAGAAGGCCTAGACGATCAAATCTGCGCCACTCCCTACGTTCACATCTGCGCCCCACAAAACTGCTGCCCTACCCACTCCTTTTGCTGCTATATGCTGTGCAGATGGTTTGCGTTCTAGATCAAGCATGTACCCGCCCCACAATCACTAACCTTCAATAATGTCTACGTACGTATATACAAGTGAAGAGAATCCCATATTTGTATGGATAATTTGGCGTCTATGGTGGAATTCTACTCATTTATTTCTTTGGATCAAGGCTGTGGTGGCGGCTGTAGGCCAACAGAACGCCATGAAGTCAGCGCTGATACCAATATTGGTAATTACTTACTGCATATATCCCGAGGAGTCCATACGCACGTTATCGGGCGATGAACCAAGATCAACATCGTCTGCAGCGACAAACAGGAAGGGACCAATGGCAGAACCACAGGGCGCAGCGAGTATCTAAGGTTTACAGAAATTCGGGTTACAATCACAATATTCCCCAGCGAGGTTTATGTAGATCTCGATCAATCCGTGGGGGTACTCTTATAATTCCACTCCGTTGTTATAATTCAGCTCCACAAACCACTCGGTAAATGTGCTTTCAAGCAATAATCCGATAACCCCACTCCCAATCAAAGATTACAAAGGTACCAATAATCCGTCTTCTGCCCACCAAAGTAATAAAACAAGTAACAAAAACTGTCCTCCAAAAGTAAACGCTTGCACCTTCCCGCCCCAAAAAGGCTCAATCAAAAATATCAAAATTCTTCCACAAGCATGTTAATCCAGCCACTGCCACTTGATGGGAATTCTTCCCGCGTCTTCATCTCCAAGGACATTATACGCTGCCGGTGATAAGTCCAAATCATACTGTTTGCAAACCGGGCATCTATCCACAATTGTTATTGTCACACCGCCACCACCTTCCTGTCGTTGCCATAGATCCATTTCCAATTTAGGTGGCGGGGTAATTCCTGGCATTGGTGGGTTATCCGAATACTCCTCTTCGTGGTTGTTTCCAGATTCGTTTCTCGACGGCGCTGGACCCTCAAGACTCACCCTGCCAGTAGACAGTACAGACCGTCGTGACCAGCGTTCATTCCGGCTTTTCTCCCAGCTTTCAATACCGCCTGTCACGTTCCCTATGTCATCCCATCGCCTTCTTTTACCACCGGCCGCTTTTACGAACGCCTTCCTCCCACAGTATGGATTGTTGTTTGCATTAGCTGATCCAGTTGCATCGAAAAGAACCTTACTCAATGCCGCCACATAATCATCGTCTGTAGCTTCAGTACCGCATGATCCTAAACCTGGTGCATAAAATGTTGCTTCTCCTTCAAATTCTTCACCCCCACCCCCACCTCCTCCGCCGCCGCCGCCACCTCCCCCGCCACCAGCTGAAGACGATGCCGATGACGATGAGGGTTTTGCCCCAGCCGATGACGACGAAATGGGCACAGAGGTAGAAGTCGGAGTCGCGGCGTTGGTCGACGCAGTATTGGTCGTTCTTGCAGTTGACGGCGCTCCATCGGTGGCGGTGGCACCCCCAGTATCGGACCTAGTCAACACCAATGAAATTAGATCTCACTTAAACACATAAGTATCAACAAAACTAACGCTGACGCAGCATCCGTTGGGTTAATGGTATTGTCTCCAGTAGCAGTAGCACCAGGTTCGGGAACGTCGATACTGGTGAACACCTCTCCGTTCTCATCAGTAGTTACTGACACATCATCGAACAACGTAGTTGTCAGCGCCTCTCCCTCATCATTGGTAACGACTGACGGTTCGCCGAAGACCAATGTCTGCTCGCTGACACCCTCGTTAGAGTGGGTAATCAACACCGGACTTCCGATTAATGTTTTAGTCTCAATATCCCCTTCGCTATTCGTTATAATTGATAGACTTGCTTGAACAGTTGTCTTCTCGCCATTCTCGTCCGTAGTCAAAACTTCCGTCAGACCACCTCCCCGTTGGAATGTGGTCAGATATGCAGATGTCTCTGTTGTAACTATTGTCTGACCATCAGAAACTAGCGTCCGAATTCTTTCCTGTGTTATCGATTGAACTACTGGCTGTCCTACAATTCCCTGTTTTGCGCCTTGAACTTTAGCACTTCGGAGAGATGACTTGACTCCAATGCCCCCTCCTACGGCTGCAATTAGTAGCAAAGCGCCTACCCCAGCTGCGATATAATAGAAGTTCATTTTGCTGAAGCCGAGGATTTTGAGGGACTTGGCTTTTGTCGTGCCGCCGAAAGTATGGGATGCATACCATGCTCGAAGTTTTGCGTTTGGATGTAGCTTTTGCTTGAATTCTGAGAGCCGACGAACCATGGTCGCCGAGAAACGGGTAGACGACGAATCGGATTGAAATAAATATCAGCAGAAGTTGAGACAAGATAGCTTCGGTGGATTGCCGCCAATGGTGATAGGCTGATGTGGGAATTAAGCAGGGTTGGTGAACCAGCATCAGCGTCCTCAATATTATCCTGCGTGGTGAACAAATAGCTACATATGCAGGCAGGTCTTGGTTTCGGTGATGATGATAGAAGCAAAATTGAAATCAAAAGCGAGGTTGCAAAGACCAAAGTTGGTGTTGACAACAGCAGAAGTCTTCGTTGGAGTCAAAATCAGGTGGATGGTTTAGGGTTGGGACAGAAACATCTGAGCTTGTTGCTCTCCATGTTGTTCATGTTCAGATGCACCCCTCCACGCCATCCTCTACCGATTACTATTCACTACCGTTTTACTCAACATTTGAGTGATGAAACGCTAGGCGCGTCAGGCGGCTTCCAAGTGTACGTACTCTACTCTGCTCTGCATATTTTGTGGGGCTGCCATCAAAATTAGGCTTGTGAAACAGAATGGCACTCAACGGCTCGGCTGTGGCGCAGCAAGGCATAGTGAGACGTTACACTACATGCAGTCAGCCTTCTCTGCGCAGTTGGAAGCTTCAGACCATGCGGCAGTTGCGTGATTGTGCGACACAAATTCACGGCCTTGCTGTACACGCACATACCCGTTCGACTCATATCGATAACTTTGAGCTACCAGCAGCTCATCAAGTCGAGTGTTGGAGAGTCTTGACCTGAGGATGGTGTGTAGCTGAATCCTCGAAACGCCTTACCATTAAGGGAAAGGCAAATACCGATATAATTAGAGATTGATATCGAGCCAGCTGTTACCGGAGAGCATCAGGTCCCATCTTTGCGAAGTCTAAATTGCTATAACGATGGTGGCCAGATGGTGGCAATGAAGCTGCGTCGCCGTCGTTGTCGCATTGACAAACCAACTTTGGAGATTTCCGCCTGTACCCGACACGCCAAAAACTCGCAACAAAGTTCAATCCTGGTGAATCTTCAATGTCGATGCACTTATGGATCGCCACTGTTAACCTGTATTCATGCACTGGACATACTCGCCATCTTCGTCAAGCGCATTCAAGTAATTTGAGAATTACGGTGTGCGAGAACCGACATGTTACCTTTGAATACATCAACGCCACGCTTCCTGTGCGTGCGCATTCCCAGTGCAGACAAGTGCTTCTAATTTGTTTCCCCGTCATGTGCATGCATACCTTCGCACTACTCTGTACGTTGAGAAACAAACACAGCTGACTTCTTTCATGACGAAGGACTAGACTACCATCTTAGGGAGCGAGAAAATGCGTGCGCCAGAAATAACACCGAAGACGAAGCACATAACCTGATCCTATCAACGTCAGATGAAAGATCTTCGTATTAGGTAGGTATTCGGGAAGGTTACGTCGATGGTGACAGTTCAACGGCTAGGTCGGGCGGTGCTTTCAGCTCTGGGTGAATGGAATAAACGAGCTGCAGGGTTTCATGATGCACTGTGGCTGAGACCGACATGGATTGGGTTGGAGACAGTAGTGCAGCAACTATACTTGTTTACCGACCTTCGCCCAGCTGAACTCCGCACAAAGGATGTGTGTTGTCTCCGGATGGGGCGATAACTACGATACAAAAGAGGCGGCTCGACCACCCAAGATTCAACATAGCAACAATATACAACTTTTCCCCTCCTCATAGCCGTGCATCATACGACGACTCTTGATGAGATAGACGCCAGGTCTTTGATTCCTTCATCACCATAGTCACTCGTTAGCATTTGTATTTGAGAGGTACGTTCTAGATTTTATTTCAATATTGCTTTGAACAAAGTCCTCATGAGACAAACAGTTGCACACCTCCACGACCACAGCTACGAGACAGCTACCAGACAAGAAGCTACATAACCCTATACATTCAGTCGAACGAGCACAGCCCCCAAGATGCCAACCCTTCCAACATGGCGGGGCCACAAGGCTTTGACCAGCAGCTTGGTTTCCGGCTTTTTTCTTCTTTTAACGTCTCTCGTCGGACCATTCATACTACGTACATTCGAACGGCGACGCATAACCCCAGCGAACAACCCCACCAAGACGGAGGTAAAGCCCAGACCCGCAGTCGCCGAGAAACCTCGCAGCGGTTCGTCCGAAAAAGATGGAACAACCGCCACACCCACGGAATCACTCCAAACCCAGAGCTCCCCAGAGGCAGAATTGGAAGCATACAATGCCTTCATTTCCCAGTTTCCACTACCGTCGTTAGCCTTTGCCACAGCACAAGCCACAATACCGGATTGTGGGGTAGAATTGGCAAAGCAACAACGAATGTACAGAGACATTTCTCCATCGGGGCAGGCCCGAACGGTGCTCGAGCAGCATCAGGACTTTGGTAATGGAAGGCGTTTCAGACGGAAAATGGTGGTTTATTCCGGGGGTGTCGGGGGTTCGGGAAGGACGCGGAGTTGAACGGAAGGGACGGATTACTTATTGAACTTATACACATAATGATGATGACTTTCTTACTGTTTATTACAATGTGCCAGAAACCGGTGGGGAATAATGATTACGGTATCTAATGCGAGGGAAGGTACCACAGGTTATTTATATGCGAGTTACGTTGTGTCATATGTACCTAGGCAAGAATGAACTTACAAATTAATGCGGGGTTTGCTTAGTTTTTGGTGGGGTTTTTTTTGGCTGTTATAATCGGTGCTTATGCGGGGTGGGACTGCTGAGCAACTCTTTTCGATCCTAGACCCCGCCCTATTGTCACTTTCTCAGCTGAAAGATCTTAAGGCTCTCAGCTGCCAGACAGTTAGTGTCCCGATCTGCAGTTTCACAACAATGAATCATCGCATGCAAAGAAGTATGTATAATAAGCGCTAGTTGGAAGTTTGGATGGATGTGAAACCGAAATAACTATTAGCTGATATAAACTTAAGACGGGTGATGTCTCATGCGTCGCGGCCGCGGGTATCTCTCATTTTGCGCGCGGATGAGGCGGGATAGATGCGCTAGTTGTCTTGCATTGTCTCTCTTCAGCTAACAATGTGCGGCGCGGCAGCTCCCATGGATGAAGCAATAGAGTCGTCTTGCCACACGCGCATTCGACCTTTTGCTCTCATAGTCCCGGATCTCGGCCGGCAGTAGTGCCGTATGGTAACTACATCGTGACCTTAACGCAAAAGATTCCTCCTACCCCATTTACAGATCACATCTCAGCACCCGCTGTGTTGTCACTACATGCCATACATATATTGTAGTAAGTCACGATGCATACTGCAGCACTACTTCCGGCCAAGATCCGGGACCCTAAGACCAAAAAGTCAAATACACGGGTGGCTAGACGACTCTAATATGACGTGCATGTGTTGCTGCTGTCTCAATAGTATGTAGTCGCGGGGTGGCGTCCGATACTATGCTGCTGTCTCATGCGAGGAATCCGAGTCAAGCAAGGTTCGCCATACAGCTCATATACAGTGCTGTACCCGACAAATAAGGTTCGGTCGGATGCCTTAGACTTTTGTATTTGGACAGTTACAATGACGACTGGACCAAGGTTGACTGACGCTCAATTAGGGACAAGTGACAAGTATCGCTGGGGTAAACTTTCATGACCCAGATACTGACTTGCCCTGGGATGTTTCGGGTAGTGAGATTGAGGAGTATGTAGAGCGGGGAGCGGTTGCACTATTTATGCAGTGACCGGATAATCTTTATTAGTGAACTTCGGACAAAAAGGTTCTGATGGCAGATGACGTCCGAACCTCATCTAGTGGCATAGTATGGCCGGGTGATAGAGTGCGGAAAGACTTGAACTGGAAATCTGCACACGACCAATCAAGGGACGAATGTAGCCGTTGGACAGGATCTGTGGCCTCAACTAACATCAGCTAAATCTGGCGAGAGGATTGGGGAGAGAATACTACTCTAGTCCCGCCCGGAGGATAATGAAGAGATTGAGTTCTGTATCGGGATGTGGAGATGGAAGATGCAGTATGCTTCACTGAAACTAGGAAGCCGTGTGCCATGAGACTGTTTCTGCAAGTGAAGTCGGCCGTACCATTGCTCCTTAGGGACAGCCATGAGGCTGATATTCTCGTCGTATTCTGATGAGGCTATGTGTACCGCAGTCGCAATCGGGAATCACTAGGCTGTTCGTAGACGACGAGAGAACTAATAGGAGGGTGGAATCTGGAGGTCCCATCGTGAACGTTTTGGCCTCGGACCTACACCGCCGAAACGTTCTGTCGTATGTATCGGCTCCGCAAGTAGTAGTGACCTTGCCGTGGAAAAGACGAGTAACTCCAACTGTATACACAAAGAGGGACTAACGGATCAAGATTATCGCCCGCAAATTCCTCTTGTATTCGCCATGGTATAGAATGATTCTAGGTGGTGACTTTGCTGTAGAAAAGACGAGCAATGGCACAATTGGGTACATGAAGAGCAGGGTTCCAAATGGACTAGCTGATCAGATTGTTATCCACAAATGTCTTTCGTCTCCGCCATGGTATCAGAGACGCTCACCCATCATGCTCCGATAACGTCAGTTTCGTTGGAATACCCAGAGTCGTTCGGGCTCGCCAGCGGTGGTTAGGCATGCCGCTTTGTGAAAGGCGGGGTTAAGTGGCACCGTAGATTCTAGGGCTTGGTCGTTTGTCGCTCGCGTACTTGGCCACTGCGGCAGCATAGACCATATGTCATGTGCCCCAGACTGTCAAGCATCGGTCCAGTACTGGAGTAGATGTAAGAATCTGCTCACTACACATTGGGCTAACTTGTGGGACAGCTGATAGGATTTCTGCGTGCGCTCGTATACCAGCAGCTTTTTTCGATCCCGGCAAAAGTAGCTTGCGAAATCTGGGAACGAGAGCAATATCTGCGCTGGTTTTGCGGGGGGACGCTGGCATTTTGGGTTGTGTGATCCGAAAAAGCCACCATCCATCCGCCTCATTTACTCGCCCAAATATTCTCTTTCTCCACTCATCGTGCACCACCTCCGAAGGTGTGCGCATTGCAGATCTAGAGGTCCGGTCCAGTAGCGCAGCGAAGGCCATGGAGTGAGGCAAGGTGGTATCCACGAACATAACGAATGGGGGGTGGAGACTTTCGGTTTCGAAGTGTGGGGTGTAAGTGAACTGATTGGGTATATGTAGTGCAGGAGGTGTTCAGAAGAGAGCCATAAAGTCAAGTATGATATCTCCTCATATCCACTCTATGCGGTGGCAGATGAAGTTCCAGGTGGACCTATTCCATTGCATACGACGTCACTCGCTTTTCGGTAATGCAGATTGCAAATATTAATATTCCCCATGGCCCCGACCAGTTAAATTATTTCGGGTTGTATTCGTGCTCACATCCGGAATTAGAAAAAACGCATTCGTCTCTACTGCCCTCGCTTCGCTTCCGGCTCGTATGTGGGTTCTGTGGGATACGAACACCGGACCACGTTCTGCATGCACCTGGATGTAGAAATAAGTCCGGCTCCCGTCCCATGTGATACGCACCTAAGCAAGCGATCGAGAACATGGCAATCCCGGCACCTCCGGCATCCATCGCCTATTGTTACATGTGGAAGTTTGGAACTGCGCATGTTACACAAGATCCTCAGCCGTCTATGTTACATGGGTACATGGGTACAGCAATGCAAAAAAAGAAAACAATGATGACATTCCCAGCTCGAAATTTAGGAAATTTCTATGGTCGCCCTGGCCTTGGTCACTCGTCGCCTTGATGGGCGACAAAGAAGTTTCGAACTGGCGAAACAATATTCGCCAAAATAAGGGAATTGTCCTTGGGCTGGAACCCACCGTGGCGGCACCTTTGGAATATGCATTGTACCATCGGCACGAGGGTCGCTGGGTTTAGTGTAGTAGCAGATCCTTCCGTAACGACTCAACATTCTATTGTCGCCTGGGACATATAGTAGCAATCGCGCTCTTCCTGTTTGTCATTAGCCATAGGTGTAATGGCGGTGCCCGAAGTTTCGAGGTTAACGTTGCTGCTACTTGAAAAGTTGACTCCAATCCGAGTAAGCAGTAAGTGTACCCTGTATCTGCAAGCTTCTGGAGTAACTCGTAGACCTCTCCGGCGAAACCCTTCTCAGGGATTTTATTCCATATATTCAGTAATGGCGTTGATTTTCAAAGACTCGAGTGAGTGCGTTGTGGTTCCATCTTATCCAATGCTGTTGGAGCTTTGGCTAGTGTTCCGCACGTTTTAATCGTCGTTCCATTGATGTTCCCTAGCTTTGATTAGACAGCAAGTTCTTCATTATAGCTTCAGTTAGGTTAGTAATAGAGAGTACAATATAATAAGGTGAAAAACTTACTCATACCAATCTGCCTTACTCCCATTGGGCCACACTTCCGCATGGACGTAACGACCTCCCAAGATTCCTCGAAGAAGCACTTGACCTTGATCCCATGTGATAAACTCTTCGCGGCTCCAGCTGGTATAGCATAATTCAGGGTTGGTACCAGTTTCGTAGTCCACGGAAATTTAATTTCTCCGGGAGGTATCGTCTTTGCAGCAAACGCATCCAAACACAAGCCACTGCGTTCATTTTTGCTTATTGCCCGGACCACAGGAAGAGCAATGTTCACAATAAATCTTCCCGAGACGTCTACCTCGCAGGCTGTGTTGAATTCTTCGGGGACTAATGGAGCACCCCGCTTGACAGTACGCCACTTCTTCATCCAGAGCCTCCCAGCATCTCAGACAAGCGTGGTCAAGTGGGCGGGGTGTTTAGCGTACCATACTGTTCTATGTATCGGCGAGTAGGAAATCCGCAGTGGCGGGAATCAAGGTAGACATAAATGGCTGTGCGGACCTAAAATTCAGTTAGTACTCGTGCTATGTAGATGCACATAGACTTTGTATCAATGAGTAGTTAGAAAAGTATCAAGGGTGCCTAGGTAATTGAGGCGTGGTATTAGGGGCTGTAGGATTCAAGAGGAGCGTCATGCAAGCAGCGAATCTAATGGACATACATGAGGATTCAACGGATATCACCAAAATTCAACCAACTCTTTGGAATGCAACGGGGAGGGGGATGGACAGGAAACACGTATAGCGTACCTTAGATTCAGTTGAACTCTGCGCCGTGACATGCTATGCTTGGTGAGGCGTAGTTGTAGGTGAAGAACTCTGCGAAACGTGAGTAGCAGGTACCTAGTGGGAGGGAGTAGAAGCCAGGGATTGGTGAAAAATAACAGCTCTGAACTTAAACTCTAAGTCCCGGCGCCAAGTACTGAGAGTTACCTAGAAGTTTTATAGATTGTAATAGCTCTTAGTGTACTGTAAGAAAAAGTGGGAGATTTCGCAGACGGACGCAAGTTAGTCCATTGGGATGAACTGTTGTTGAACTGTCACCATTGCATTCAATGGCGGTCAAGGGACTGTTCTTCGATTGTTTATCCCAACGCCCGACTTGCGTCCGTCTGCAAAAATTGCAATTTATTCCTACGGTAGATAGTATCAGAGCTTTAATCTTTATAGCGACACATAGCAAGCTTAACGGTTTACGATCTTTTTATGCCCTCTCAGTACAGGCGAAGTTTGCTGCGCACTTCAGCATTCATATTCTCATCTCTCCGTATCTTCTCACACCTACGCCGCGTAATAAACGCGTAGATTACCTAGGTAGTCTGGGATCGTGTAGTACACGATATTACAGATATATAAATTGACCCTTGGCACACACGTGGTTCTTTTTTTTGGCCATACAGCGGACGTTGGACATTCCTTCTGCAATGCAGCTAATTTTTAGCAAATTCATTGCGTCAGTTTAAAGTTATTTCCCTCTGACCTTCCTCCTTCATCGCACCCAGCCTCACCAACGTTGCACTTAATCATCTTCTCTACCAAATTGTGGAGGCCCAACGCCGAGTTATCGGTTCCGAGCATCACCACGTTGTCCTAGGTTACGGCCATCGTTGCAAACGCACTCCGTCTGAATGATCGAAAGTTTCTGGTTCGTTCCAGTGAGCAGACAAGACAGCCCAAGGCGCTCCAAAAGCTGGCACTTAAGCTGTGTGCTGAAGCAAATATCCAATCATACAAGGTTCCCAAAGGTACCGCCAAGTGTCTGGAGAAGTCTTCTAAAGGGGTCCGACGAATCTAGCTCATAACCAGCCTCATACCCAGGCCCCACACTTAATTCTACCGTTAAGCTCGACGAGTTACATCTGGGAGCTCCGAGGATGCTGCTTCATGTTCCGTGGTCTTGAAGGCGACCTCGATGCCCCAAATTGCATCGTGGACGACGCAACCGTCTACTTCGATTCTGGCGCCCATATGCCCACTGTTACTAATTCCCTTCTACCAGCTGAATTTATCGAATGCATCAAAACTCATAACGACAATGTGGATTATCGAGACGACGCTGGTACCACCATCCAAATTGACACTTGCATACGCTTTAGCAACGCGGATTTCGACATCAGCAGAATCGCCAAAGTCATCCCCCAGTCAAGGATGCCCAATTAGTCAGCGTGCATACTCCTTGGCCAGCATACCTTCCTTAACAGAATTCAATACGAGTCAATTCCTCAAGGCCGCGCCGCCGTTGGTGGCGACTATTATGGAGAACTTATCATCAAGGGTTACGTGGATCTGATGGAGGAATACCATGGGTTATAGACTGGATTGCTGAGCTGGGGTGTAGAAATACCTGAGCGAAGCTGTGGTTCTGTGGTACTTGTTCTTTTACATGCAACTGACTGCCTTATATTTCTCGAGGTGACAACTGTAAAACAAAAGATCATGTTTCTGACAATTTGTAGGCTCTACCCGAATATAGTGATGGTGCACACGATTAAGTATCGTTGAGTTCGTGATGCCGGCTAACAACAAGATCTTGTCAGAAATTATATTGGTAAGATACTCGACAGAGTGTGGCCGCACTATTTCGAGGTTACTCGCTCGGTTCCCGTGACCGTGGAACCTAGTCAATCAGGGCGCGCCAGCCGAGACCCGGTGCGGGTCTCTCGGTTCGACAGCTATCCTATCGGCCCGACCTTGTTCCGGGGAGCGTTGCAGTTTTGTATTCCTTCGGTATGGCTGCTTCATCGGTAGATAGGTGAAGTACCAGGCCTCACCGATCTTTGGAAGCTTGGATCTTTGAACTGCGAAGTAAGCAGAAAATCGGCCCTCTTTTGGCAGAGTAAAATCGCGGTTGCTTTTTTGTAGCGCCACAAATGAGGCGCTTGGAACACCAAAATTTACATTTTCATTCACTCAATAAACGGAGTACCTTGTTGGTCGAGTACTGTACTCTCGGTTGTCCAACGTCAAATTGTGGTGGTACAGACCACACCAAAGCTTGCAGGTTGCTGCACCTCAGATTGTTTCAGAGACCCCCTGCCTCCATATTTGCGATTGGGCTCGCATGCAGCCAAATCTTTGTACCCAGGTAAGCCACTCGCTATCGAGGACCTGCTCGGTGCCAGTTATCCATTGGTTAGCTACAGCGAGGGGTGCGTTCAGCCTGTTGTTGGAGGCGAGGAATATAAGACAAGCCGAATGGGCAATCTCATAAAGGTTTTATGGAGTGGAGTTGCGCTGTTGTCATGTCGTGCTGCTAGGTTATGCAGGTAGGTAAGTGAGTGTTTCTATTCCGTCTGGATTTCTGCCGGATTGGAAATTGAAAACTGGGAATAAGGAATGCTGATTTATTCATTTTCTTTCTTCTTTTATAGAACCTGTCGAAGTATCATTGCCCACCAACGTGGATGCTGTGAAGCAGACATGATAACTTTCTGTTTGTTCCCCCGAACCGCCACCCACCGCACCGAAATCATGCCTCGACATTTTCCGTACATCCTCCTTTTCCACCACCACCTCGCGCTCCTCCTATTACTGTCAACAAAATCTACCTCTCACCTCATCCCCCGCTCCTCCGACCCAACGCCCTCACCAACCCCCTACCCCAATGACGAAGCCCGCGAAGAACAAGGAAAAACTGAGAACCCGACGCTCTCCCTCGCTCTCAAGATCTGCTTCGGCCTCTTTGGCGCGCTGTTTACAGCAGCAGTCCTATTCTTTGCGTGGCGTGCTGCTCGACGCCAGCCGGGCGACGTGAAACCGCCGGCAGACGAGGATCGGAGCGTGGGATTTCTGCCGCCTAGGTATAGTAGGGATGGTGAGCCGGGGGAGGCAATGCCGCGACATCCGGATGATATTTTGGGTGTCCCCGGCACGGAGAGGGGCCAAAGGGTAGTGGTGAGGGCGAGTAGGGCGAGTAGGGCGAGTGGCGGTGAGGATGTGAATGGCGTGAGGGTGCCGGAAGGTGCGCATACGGTAGATCGCGATGAGAGGGTTGTGTCGTGGATCAGGGAAGTGGAGGGTCCCGCACCGCCGCCGCCGTATGAGCTTAATGGAGGAACTACGGAACGATGACGGGGTGGTACAGGGTTGTATTTAGAGATGTCTGCTGTGCTTTTGTGTGTTTTTCATATTGGTGTCATTTTTGCCATGGGGGCATTGGAGTTGGAGCGAATGTCGTTTTGTTTTATTCTTGGACAGTGAATACTTATACATGCCACAATCATTTTGGCCGACTATATAGCATTCGTTTCTATGAAACTCTGTATTGGTGTTTGGGAGCAGGGTGGAAGGAGTTTTGTCAAGCACTGGAAGGTATCATACGTGATCCATGATACCTTCATTCACTAAGTATATATACTCAGTACCAGATTTAAGTATTTAAGTATAGTCAAAGCAGCTTCGTGTGACCCCGAACCTGGTGTTGCAGAACTGGAATAGCACCAATGAATGCCCATGCTTGATCATAATCTCCTTAGGAACTCCAGCGGGCTATTGTACACGGCTTACATACTCACGATTGAGGGTCTGTCGTATATAGCTCCAATGCAGACGCCACCGATCAAGTATTCTTTACATGAAAAATGCCATAGAGGTACTTCACAACTATACTCTACAATTCCACCCCAATCCCCACTGGATCAAATTCCCACCAGTTTTACCCCAAAACGGCGCAACAGCTGTGTTCAAGCAGCTAGACATGGAGGTGTAAGGGTGGAGGGGAGGGGTAGATGACGCGACAACAGAGGCGGGAGGGGTAGTCCGCTGCTTTTGGAATAAACAAGCAAACCAGTTTTCAAGAAAGCCACCGCAGCTGCTCGCAGTAGTCCCCCACGACAAAGCCACATAACCCTCATCAAGCCACAAAATGGGTGCATGAAAAAGCACGACAACTGCCAATGGATTAGCTGGTGTGCCGATGGAATGCATGACACATCTTGAAAGCTAAGATCTTGCTTGACGAACTATAGGCGAACTGTTCGTGTTTGAGACATGCCCAGGAAAAACAAGCTTGGAATAGAAACTGACGAAGATTGTATGCAGGTATTTCACATTGCTGAATGCACAGCACGGGCCCATTTCTTGGGCAATAGTGTTCCGAAACCGGGCTACAAATTCTTAGGTCTCGAATACGGCAGGTAGCGATTTCTGAGGTCCGTTATTGGGCCATTCTTTTGTTCGGCTTGTCCGGATACATTATGTCCTCCTTTGTATGGGAAAATATTACTTTTTGCCAAGTATAAAAGGCTTTGCATCTGGCTGGTTAATTCGGCACCGCTGAGCATGTATCTTTCTTTCAGTGATTGTTGCCACAAAGTGCACTCCAAACTCAGTACCGAGCGTTCGCTACCGTATTCCGTTTTAAAATCTCGCCGGTAGATTTCTGCTTGCTTGGCTGAAAAGATACTGGTATGGGAACACGGTGAGCTTTCGGAGTCTTCCCATGGTCACAGCAAGTTGAATGGACAAGAGGACTGAGGTGAAGTCACTAGATCGAGTGACTGTTGGTGTTATTGGAAAATTCCCACGACTTCTGCAGGCCCAATTGGCAAGGTTCGAGTGACAATTTGTGGGAAGTGTTTCACGGAAGACTAAATTCATCAGATTTGATGGAAAGATGAGGTGAGAGACGATAAGAAACGATTACATAGGGCCAGTTACGATCTTTGTAGATTGTGGGAAGACTGGGCCCTCAGGAACGTGAAGCCGCCAATTGACTTATTTTCTACTGCCCGGCTAACGTTGGAAGCGTACGAGGTCACCTTACTTTTCATTCTCAGATATCTGCTACCTTCAAGTTCTCTCAAAGGCTTCTTGCACAAGACGTTTGGTGGTGCTCAGGGGGGCTCGGAGTGATGACTTCAGGGTTTACGGCTGGCTAGGTATGCGTTTGTTTCTGGGTAGTTAAGGGGAGTAATTGCACGCTGGTTTCTCTCCACGCGAAGGTTGTTGGAGTTTGGGCTATGTCTGGAACTAAAGGATGTGTTTGTTGCGGTACAGGATGCGATTAATAAGCCCAGAGATTCCGGAAGCAGTGACCTTGTATTATCCATATCAATAAAAGACACCTTTACCAGACTTTAGCTCTAACTGGGGTTTAACCAGACCTCGCCTGAAGGTGAGAGTAGGTGCAAATGAAAGGGTGAGTGAGTTCTCATGTGGGATGTTGAAGTTCGGAGATATTTTTGGTAGCTCACGATGACATGCCGAGCGGGGCGTCGGCGGTGTTGAGCGAGGTCACAAATGGGGTCCCCGTAGAGATGTCAGACTGGGTACAGGTCAACGAGCACCGGGAGCTTTTGTACTACCAGAGTTTTTCAAGCAAATCTCGATGCCTCGAAGGAGGCAGGAAGTGGCAGGTCAGTAAATTAAAAAACACCGCTATTTTGCTCAACTGCAACTCGGCCGGTAGATGAAAAAACCAGAAGTGTTGTGCTTTCAGTTTAAAAAGCCAGTCATGCAGTTAAAGAGATTTTTAATTTCGAAGGCATGTAGATACTGAGACACTGTCTTGATTGGGAGGGAGTTAAGGTTGACCGATGTAGAATAGCCTTCACAGTTGATTGACCGGAAACACTCCGGCTCATTTGTTGCATAAATAGATCTCAGCCCTGGAGCTTATACAGGCTGATGGTATCCAGCTGTGTCTATACATAGATGAGTGCATACGCATGCGCACACGAATTACCGTATATAAGGCCTTTGTATCCTCTTTAGATAATACAATCAATCATCACATTTAACACTCTTACACAACATACCTCGAGTGCTAGCTCATGAATATCCCAAACCACGGCTAATGGCTCGCTTGCCAAAACACCTCGTGATCCGAACGTCATTCTAACTCACTGCATCTGGGGTTCGTTGCACATTCGGCATTTTTCGGCAAACAAAGCTGAGAAAACAAGGACAGGTACTCATGCGCTCTTAGGGTTCAGGGCAATGACGTAGTTCGTATCAACACACCACATTGTTGATCGTTCCTCTGATTCAATGTACCGGTTTTTTCCATTTTGTCGCATTGGTATATAAATCGCCCATATCCACCGTTGTTTCTCTAATACCAATCATTCGGATTCTCTTGATAAAAAAACAACTTCGAAAAAAGTACGCCCAATTTTATTCTATCACAAGCTGTGTAATTGCTGACATTCCTTCGACTAGTTATACACAACCTACTTCCTACACACACATCTTCGACAACAAATATGCCGTTTAATTACTCCAAAGGCACCGGCGGGAAACGTTTCGGCATGGGGGTCACGGCGAATCGACACGGCGCGAGAACTTACTCGAGGTTCAGGTGCTGTGGGTTTAATTGCTTCAGATAGACGGCGGTGGCGGCGGAAATGATTTGAGGATCAGGATTTCTGCGGCGGGGGGATGGTTTGTTATTTTCTTTGCGTGTTTTTCTGTTTGGGACAGGACTTTTGTGACGGGTTATGGTTATACTATATTCGGATGTCTACTTGCGTGTGTTGCATGTGTACCTGCATCGTGAGCCTCACTGCCCAGGTCCGTTTGATATGCAGTTGGTATATGAGGATATGCCTCAGGAGAGCGGCTCATATCAGTGCAGAGCGGCTCATATCATTGCAAACGGATGTGCAAACGGATATAGATATGGATACTGATATGGGAATCAAGTCTGTATATATACGGGCCTTCAGGCCTCGAGAGATCAGACAATCAACAAGTCTTTCTAGCATCCAAAGTAACAGCGTGTTATCCGTACCAAACAAATCACACTCGTGACTGCAGAGACGTGAAGATGTTGTCGCGGGCCGGTGTTACAAACGGGTGATATAGCATGAATATTGACCATGGATTGTCCGATTCTCCGACGTCCCGTCTCCATTCAGGACATGGCTCGAGTCCATATGCTCGAGGTTACCTGTGCTACCAGCTATTCCGGTTCCTTAAAGCAAGACCCAGTGGTCACGACCCATCACTCATCGACCCACTTCTAGCGCTATCCATAAAAACTTCAGTGCAAGATCTTGATACTCTATTTCTGCACATCATGCCTCCTTGGGACCTCCTCTTGCATTAGTATGTGTACGATACCACGTTTCCTGGGTTTGGGACCTGCAATTCGGCGATATCCACGTGTAACCTTAGCTTCGAACAAACGGCTCTCCATCTCGGGCACAGATGGTTACACTTGATGTTTCTCTGGACATTCCCTGAGAATAATAAGGCGAACGTCCTTGCCCTTATATGCACTGGGCTTGAGGGATCGAATAAGATACACATCTAAGAGAGAGGGCGCTCAGCCGACAACTGGAAGTTTATATGGTGGGCTCCAGACAAACCCAAAATTCACGTTAGAGAATTAACAAATTAATGAACTGTAGATCTACTAGCAGCTGTGCGATAACGAGTGAAAATTCTTGCCTAGAATTCCTCGGGACTTACAATCAAGCAGTTAAGTACTGCGTACTCATTACAATTACCCCTTCGCGGGACTTCAAGCCAATACTGCCACGGGAATCCCGTTCCTCGTTTCTGTCCAGAAGGCCGAATCCCAATAACCGGGTAGCGTCTTGACGTTTGCACCTAGCGCCCGGCTGGCAGCGTTCGAGACTACTTAGTTTACCCTAGATACGCTCGGTGCGGGTGCAAGATAACCTGCAGGGTCATGCTTGATACCACTCCCCACTTCGCTACCGGATATTTTATCTTTTCGCCTCATTGCTCGATTTCATCGAGTCAGCTTTGCCCTATCGTGCAGCTTGCAGCTTGCTTTATCAAGTGTATCTGACCTTGCTTGCCTTGCCCAGTTAAACGCCGGGAAAAACAAAGCTACGTGAACCTGGACATGCGAACGCCACGAAACCTGCACGAGAATTATTCGGGAAGTACTTGCTGATTCCCTCTTGGATATTATGATAGTTGTTGCTGCTCGTCAATTGAAAGTTTGCCCGCTGGTGCTGGGGGAGTCGCGATTTGAACCATTTACCCAGATAAGAGTGGGCGGCGATAAGAGACAATTTGCCACAAGCTAAAGCGTAGGCTAGCGACAAAAAAAGCAGTCTGACTGACAGAAGAGAAGCTTCCTATCACTCACTTCCCCCGCTTAAATGTTTAAACTTTGCCTACTCCATTCCCTCACCATAACCCTAACCCCAATGCACCTTCCACATCTTAGAAGGCTTGCTCTCAAGTCCCAAGATCCTGGGAAGGTTAAGACACAAGCCGTTGCTCTGATTCGTAGAAACTCGGGAAGACCCCATTCTTTCGATTCGGCCGTCGCTAAGCTATCGAGATACTCAGATTGTAGCCCCGAATTAGACTCAAATGTATATTTGTGTGGCATGCACTAAGATGAAAGTGGAAGTGATAAAAAGGGAATAGTGTGGCAGGGGTAAGGAAGGTACTTGTGAGAGAGCCTGGAAACTTCGCTCCATACAAAAGTTCAAGGGTCAGCTAAGTTAAAAATCTCATCAATCCGCTGGAAATCTCAACGCCACATATTTATACCAGATTTAAATTGAAAGAAGAGTTTAGAGTGGGGAAAAAGAGTTTGTATGGGGCTCTAAGCAAACCAGGCAAAACTACATGTGTAAAGTTGAAAAGAGTGACCGGGTTAAGCTGGCTATGAACCAGATCAACTCCAGATTAACTTCAGGTTAAGACTGCAGTAAGTGCAAATGTGATGGAATTTTTTTAAAAAACTCGACATTGACTCAGGTAGATGTAAACTAATACCCCCCAAAAGCTTAGCTCTCTGGAGGTGATTTGAATTTTTGGTGGAGTGTGTCTCCAGGCCCTTTCACCTCACTTATTTTCATAATCTCAATTTGGATCTGACTCACCATTTTGATTAGTATAAAATCATGTAAGATCAAGGGCCGGGGTACGAGGCCGCCCAGATCGTCGTTGAGAGAGATAGCATACCAATACCGACCACACGAGTTTTCTTGATCAGACGGATGTCGCGTGTTGGTGGCCATGATTGGTAGGTGCTCGGTGGGAGGGGCGCAGGGAATACCAAGAACGAAGCAAATGGCCCGGGAGTACATAAGACCACCGCGTGCCACGAGAGATAGCAACGTCATTGTCGCTGCTCGAGAGTACTTCTCCCCTCCATCATATACTCCTCCACTCCCCTTCTCAGTGATAGAGAGAGACATTGAACCCCGACGACGACGGCCCTCATTCGGACGGACGCCTGATCGAAGTCGTATCGAGACAACAGCGCCACAAGTCCCCCGCTCGCGATAACCAAGATGCCGGGCCCTGCGTTCCTGCGAAAGCTCGAGACCGACAATGAGCCTGGATTGACAGATGCTCAGTTGATGTTGACGAATCATGATTTAAAGCCTGGTGGGTTTCAATTTTATTTCGATCATTCCCGCTGGCCCACTTCAAATTCTACGCCGAAAAATATCTCGATCGGAGACCTGCGTTGTTCGGGAAGTTATATTCCGGGCGGGGATGGTGATATTTATTTTCTGCGAGGTCATTTAATGTCTCGGACATCTCTTGCTTGATTCGGAGAGCGGTGGAACCTTACATCTGTGACAACAATGGTCGCTACCAGCCTAATAACATAGCATCAACCATGTTGACAAGTTCTATCCTACAGTTGAACCTGCTCGCCGACAATGGGGTCCGTGGAATTTCGTCGGTTTCTGGATCGCAGATTCTTTTAACATCAATACGTGGATGATTTCGTCCAGTATGATCATCCAGGGTCTATCATGGTGGCAGTCTTGGTTGTGCGTCTGGATCGGATACTTTATCGCCGCCTGCTTTATTTGCCTTACTGGTCGTATTGGTGCCACCTACCACATCGGGTTTCCTGTCGTGGCGCGGTCTTCCTTCGGAATCTGGTTACTCTCCCTGTTCCCTGCGGAAAGTTTAGCGAGTGACTAACTGTGGTTCTGGCGCAGGGGGAGTTTGTGGCCTGTATTCAATCGAGCGGCCATGGCATGTATATGGTACGGTGTGCAGTCATGGATTGGCGGTACTTGTGTGTATTTGATGATTCGGAGCATATGGGCAAAGTTTGAGGATCTGCCGAATTCCATGGCTGCGAGCTCAGGGACGAACACGAGGGACTTTCTTTCGTTCTTCTTGTTCTGGCTCTTCTCTTTGCCTGCCATCTGGTTCCCAGTTCACCAGATCAGACATCTTTTCACCGTCAAGTCTTATGTTGTGCCAATAGCGTATGTTTCTCCTCTTATCCAATCTTTTGGAACCTTACTGACATTTGTAACAGCGGATTCGCCTTCTTTGGCTGGTGCATACAAAGAGCGGGTGGAGTTGGCCCCATCGTCCACCAGCCCGCAAAAATCCATGGTTCTGAGCTTGCCTGGGCGTTCGTCAGCGGCATCATGTCTTCCATCGCCAACTTCGCAACTCTGATCGTCAACGACCCCGATTTCACTCGCTTTGCGCAGAAACCCCGTGATGCGTTGTGGTCTCAGCTCATTACCATCCCCTGCGGTTTGGACCCTTTTGTACCAGCATGCACCCGGTAACTAACAAACTCTAGGTTTCGCCTTCACCTCATTCGTCGGAATTATCGTCTCCTCCTCTTCCACAGTGATCTACAAAGAGCCAATCTGGAACCCACTCCTGCTCCTCAGCCGCTTCCTCGACGAAGGCAAGCATTCCAACCGCGCTGGCGTCTTCTTCATCGCCACCGCCTTCGCACTCGCCCAGTTGGGCACCAACATCGCCGCCAACTCTGTCTCCGCCGGAACCGACATGACCGCGCTCCTCCCACGGTACCTTAACATCCGTCGGGGCGGCTATGTGTGTGCCGCAGTTGGCCTTGCAATGTGTCCCTGGAACCTGCTGTCCTCATCAAACAACTTCACCCTTTACCTTTCCTCCTACTCCGTCTTCCTCTCCTCCATCGCCGGCGTAATACTCTCAGACTACTACTTCGTCCGCAAGGGCTACCTCGAGATCAAAAACCTCTACTCGGCGAAAAAGAGTAGTCCCTACTACTTTACCTTCGGCATTCACTGGCGCGCATACGTCGCATACATCACAGGGATCCTAATCAATGTTGTTGGCTTCGCCGGCGCAATCGGGAAGTCGGTTCCTATTGGCGCGACGTATATTTATAGAATCAATTTCTTTGCCGGAGTCATTATCAGCTCGGGTGTGTACTATCTGCTCACAAGGTTCTTTCCGATTCCGGCATGTAGTGATAAGTGGTTGGAGGTGGGCGAGGATATTTCGGAAGTCCGCCTGGCGTATGATGATGGCTCGAGCGATAATTATGATGTGAAAAGTGGGGCGGTGGCGGGGACGGCGACAGAGCAGAGGAAGAGGTATGGGGATGCTGAGGAGGGGGTGTATTGAGATTTGGGTTTTCTTGGGTAAAAGTCTAATGATTGATGGGATCTTTGTGATGATACATGGATTTTTTTGGTATGGTAGCGTTAATACACACGAGATTTTGTTGGTATTCATCCTGCGAATGAAGTACGGTGTTCCGGAATTGCACTTGGTGATAGAAAACTCGAGAGTTGAACTCGTGATCTAGTCCTTCCTAGGTGTGTCGAATCCAGGGCTGGCTCATAAGCTTTGAGGATGCTGGGGTTGAGGGTGCTGGGTCGAGAGTCTATGGGATTAAAGTGCGGCTCAGGGCACGGGCCAGGGCACATAGCGGGAGTCAGTGCACCAGCCATCTAGCACCATCCTGGTGGCCGAACTTTCCAGACCAAACCGTTCTCTCTCGCCACATGTCACCCTCCACCTTGAGCACGCCCTATCTCCGGCAGACTCTTGAACTTGTTTTACTTCGACACTCTTTCTTCGTATCTCGAGACTTCTGGTGACTAATTATACCTCTGGAACTCTCTTTACCGTTGTAAGCTAGGCTTACGGGAGCAACGAAAGTCTATTCAAACCCAATCGTTCGAGCACTACAGCACAGACCTTTCTCTCCCTCCCCAGTTCCGACCTGGCAACCCTATAACCCTTCCTTCGTCCCTACACTGGTTTCGGTTTTTTTCCCGCTGGGCGGAAGCTTCACAGCAACTTGTTGGAGACTACGTCCCGCACGCCCTCTTTACTCGGCAGTCTACATTCCCAAGAGGCACGGCCTCGGACCACAACAAGTTGGGGACTTCTTCCACCTACTCCTTCCCATCAAATCGTTTACCTCGACACTCTTTTCTCGTATCACCTAATCCGACTACTCCTCGCAGATCTTTCCTTACCACTGCGAGAAACGAATGTATATTCGAAATCCGATCGGTACGAAGGTTACCAAACAATGCTACAGGCTACCAGTGTATCTGACACCGCGGATATAAGGCACAGAACTAAAGCTGTGGCAAAGGGACTGGGCCACACGACTGTCATGTGTCTTGTTACCGAGTGGATGCGTTATCTGGAGTACACGCTCTTAGAAGTAGGGGAGAGGAGCTACTTCCGGTACCCGTTGTCATCATACCTCAATTTCAATGCAACATGATCCAATTACCAATTGTGTCCGACTGGATGCCATATGTTCCTCTCACTTGGAACATCACGCCTCAGTTTTGCTTTGTTGATTTGCATGTTGGTCGGGGATTAAGTACAATTACTTCCCCCCTCGGCGGACGGAAGATATGGTTGTTCTGGGACCCCAGCAATCAGTGCAGGTCGGCAAACAAAGGATTTTACGGAGGATGGGTGGAACGTGCATCCATAAGTGAAACTGAAGTTGAAGATCCAGACTCAATAACATTCATTTGTGTGCAGTTTGGGTCAAACTTAAAGACCCCTGGATTACAGTTACAGAGGGGACGACGGGATTATACATACCGGCTAGGTGGTACTATGCGGTTTTTACCTTTTGCTTGTTTTAATCATTTTGCATTCACTCTAACTAGAGTATGGCAGTGCCCAAATTTCCCTCCCTCCGCGCGGTTTTTACCTTGGGAAGTGGGTTTTTGGGGGGCTACGTTATGCTATCAAGCTCCATGATTGAGGGGGCTTTGAGGATCTTACTGCGCCCGTGGTGGAGAACTTTTGAGTCCGAGTGCTAGTAGCGCAACCAGATGATTCAATACCGCCAAAAAGATGCTCGCCGACAACTCTTGCTACACTTGCTACAAAGCTATTAGGCGCATGCAATTCGCGTATAGTATGGCCATTAGTTGATAACTTTGAACAAAACGCAAAACAAATGTACGTTTCAAATACCCCTCTACGTAGTCGCAACACTGCTAATAATCATTCAGGATGGAGTACGATAATGAAAAATCCATCATCTGAATGTTGACATGGTGGAGGCTATTGAGCGGAGGTACACTCGGTCTGATATGCAATGTCACTCGTAGTAAAGGTTCGAAGGTTATCAATGCAAAGGATTGCATCTCTGACATAACGCTAACTATTGCAGCAGTCATGGAACGACTACACTGGTACATACTACTCGAAGCGAAAACACACACCATGCCACTCCACCAACCAACTCTATCTTCCCTCTTAAAGCACTATCAGTTTAGTTAGAGGACCATGTTGTCGACGATGCTGTCGACAGCAATGATGATGTTGGGAAGATGCCTGGCAGAACGTTTGTGAATGGTGCTGGTTCTGACCAAGGAGAAAGGTATAATTTGTGCAGTTAACTCCGGGGGATCAGATATCTGCGATAGACGGACCATTCGGGGTTGGTGCCGGGATTGCTCTCGGCGAAGAGCTAGACAAGAACTTAGGCCCATACGATGTTTCGTATCGAGTTGGAAGCGTAGGACGATGGGAACTATAAAGGTGAAGAGAAGAGGATTGGGGAGAAGAGGCTGTGGAAGTATGCATATGGCTAACTAGATATTTTGAAATATATTAAGTTCCGACTATGCTTTGGTACTTCCGAACGTGAACTTGCTTGCAGGCAAGGAGCTATAGATCATCTACTCCTAACGGCTAGCCATAACTTGGCATAAATGTACGGCTATAGCGCCAGCATCGAGCACTGGAAAGGAATATATAGTCGACGCCCCACGGATGTTTCGGAGGTCGAACGATGAGCCAAAATATGTACATGAAATTGCTACCCTAGTGCTGTACCGGCCACTGCGGTTCGAAGACTGTCTGTTGCTGACAGGTAATTTCAACTTAGACACCCCGTGCTGACACCTGTAGAAGAGATAGACAAGGTTATGGTAATGATGGTAGTGCATAAGGCACCGGGCATCATAATATAGCATAAGGCACAGGGTATCATAATTGTAAATTGCAGAATTGAAATTGATGGTGCTGACAACTTTTGCTGCTTGG
>Ga0307512_10001162_pt1 | contig 38301 bp, 36 predicted proteins | sample 14_EM_MG_FD_200267 | JGI IMG/M metagenome (GOLD analysis project Ga0307512, IMG submission 200267) | Populus trichocarpa ectomycorrhiza microbial communities from riparian zone in the Pacific Northwest, United States - 14_EM | ecosystem: Host-associated > Plants > Roots > Unclassified | place...
ACCCATCTGGAGCCAACCGGCTTCACAAGCAATTGCTTGGCTTCTTTGGAGTTGACTGTGGTGAAGGTGTTGTTCAAGAGGATGGAAGCGCTCTCTTCATCAATGGCTCGCTTCCAGTGATCTCTAAGTGGACTTGCCATAGCTTCGGCATATGTTGATGGGTCCCCATTGATAGTGGTTGATGCCAGTGCTGATGCCATCAATGCTTCCATGGAGGCCTTGCCTTGACTTCTTGTGACGCGATGAGTGGTCGATGGTGGTGGTGGCCCTTGAGTTGACTTCGTGGTCATGGCCGTGGCTTGCCTGCGGGCAGTGTGATTCTCGCGGCGGAGAGGTCGGCTGTGTTCAATGTGTTGTCTCGACGCCGGTGGCTCGCGCGTGATATGATCACGACTGTGTGCGAGAATGATTGTATCCCCCTGGTCAGGAGGATATGATCTCGAACCTGTACGTGCAGGGAGACTTCCATGAGTATGGTCATCGGGCAGATGGCAATGAACATCTGTGACATCATCAGTGTGGCCGTGATCACCACCGCTGTGACCTTCACCCGTTCCACTGATATCCTTGGGACGGCCGTGGAGAAGTCCATCTCCATCAGTTCCAATGTTCTGTGCTCGGAGAAGTCCATCTCCAGTATGAAGTTCCTCAATGTATTCGGCATTTTCTGGCAGTCCAAAAATATCAATTCCGTCTGAGGTGCATGAAACGTATGCATCACGCTCTTCATCAAAGATGACTTCCGACTGTGCTCGAACCACTTGAAAGTTTGGGTCCCAAATCCTCCATAATGTGGTTGAATCGTGGGTGTAGCCTACCACCATGCAGGGCTTTGATCGAGGACTGAATTTACTTCGGCGCTGGGCGTCGGGGATGAGCTTGCTCACATAGCAGCTGAATCGTCGCAGATGGTGAGTAGGAGCCTTATATGATATCTTGTTGCCAGCCTTATCGTGAGCGGGCTTGCCAAAGGCATGGAGCATCTCGAATGGAGTTTCGTATGGTGCTTGGTAGCCATCTCGGTCATCTCACTTTGTCAAACCTTCGTTCGGAGATTGCTGATGGAGGTAGACCGCAGTGTTGACGGCTTCTCCCCACAACTGGACAGATGCCTGGGAGACAATCATCATAGCTCGAGCCTTCTCGGTGATGGTACGGATCATTCTCTCAGCGACTCCATTCTTATGGTGAGAGTAAGGCGGGCACAGTTCATATGTCGTGCCGCAGGCAGTGAGCACCGAGCGGAAGGTCTGATTATCGTACTCTCCTCGGCCATTATCGCATCGGAATCGTTCGATTTGATAGCCCTGGCCCATAGGATGAACTCGGGCCTGAAAGGCCTTGTAGGCGGTGGTGCATGTTTCTGACTTTGTATCTGGGAGCATCCATATGAATGTGAAGCGGGTATAGTCGTCAACAAATAGTATGAAATGCTTGTTGCCGCCGAAGGTGGGAGTAGAGAATGGACCGCATCCATCTGAGTGTAACAGCCCAAAGGGCTTCGTAGTGCGCTTGACCTTGACTCGAATGAACTTTTGCTTGTGCTTGGCTTGGATGCACACGGTGCACATCGAATCGTCGTTCGTGTATTTGGGGATGAGAGATCGCACCGAGGCAGGCTGCATGTGAGCAAAGCGCCCATGCCAGAGTGTTGACTGTGATATGGTGAGAGTCTTTCGAGCGGACTTTGACTTCGTGGCGGCGATTGGGCTTGTAGAGGTGGAGGTTGGTGCATTCAGAGGTGCATTCGGAGATAGACCCGTAGGATCAGTGGTCAGTGTGCTTGGTGATCTGTTCCCTCGAGTGGACTTGGAGCTCGTGCCTGAATCGGTGCTCGAAGGCATGTTTGGAACTGTGATCAGAGGTGTGCTTGGAAGTGCATCCAAGGTTGATGCTGTATGTGCGCTTGCAGTGGGAGATATGAAGTAGAGGTCATTGACACGATGACTGATGATTGTAATCGGTGATTGTGGCGATGATATGCAACATTTGCCGCCGCCAAAAGTGGCTGTAGATTCAGCGGAGTGCAGTTGATTGATGGAGAAGAGTGAGAGACGGAATGTAGGTGTGTAAAGAGCATCGTTCTTGTAGCCCTGAGGAGCGTCATCAAGTCCATGATGAGTTACACTTACCGTGTTATCATCGCCAAGTTCAATGAGCATAGGTCGGCGTAGTTTCTTGAATGACTTGAAAGAGCTGCGATTGTTGCAAATATGGTGAGAGGCGCCGGAATCAATGACCCAAGTTGTATGGGTGGAGGCGGTGAGAGCATGACCGGATAGTCAAAGTAAATCTCTACCTCCAGCGGTGGCGATTGAAGCTGTGCCTTTGCGACCTCTGTTTGGTGTTTCCTTCGCTCGTTTCTAGTGGATAGAATTGGGTCTGATATGGCCTGGGATCCCGCAATGATAGCACGCTTTCTCGTCACTCCCTCCAGCATTGTCTCCTCCAGAGCTGTCATTTCCACCAGAATTGCCGTTTCCGCCAGAATTGCCGTTTCCGCTCTGAGCGCGTTTCTGCTTGGCGCATGCTTCGGTGGTGTGATTGTCCATCTTGCGGTAGGTGCATCGGTACGTCTTTTGTCGTCCAAATCTCCCATTTCCACCACTCCCATGACCACGATAACCTCCGCGTTGAGAGTAAACGGCAGCACCAGTCGAGGCGTCCGCGATCTCGGTCACGAAGGCCGCCTTCTCTTCGACCAATCGAATGGCATGCATGATGTGTTGTGAAGTGGGAGGCGGGGCGTGTCGTTCGAAGATATTGATCGTTGTGGCAAATTCTTTCGGTATGTGTGTAAAGAGATAAGTGACAAAGCTGTCTCCAGAGATCTCTTCGACAGAGCCGCTCAACTGATTGCGGTAGTCGATTAGGCGAGTGAAGTAGGTAGTCATCTTCTCGTCTTTTGCTGGGTGGCAGGCATGGAATTTGCATAGGATCTGCGTTCGACCGAGTGTGGAGAGTGTGATATCGAATCGATTGTGCAGGATATCCCACATCAGTGCAGGATCGATGGTGTGTTTGATATGCGGGAGGATCTGGTCGGAGCATCCCATATAGATGATGGATTGGGTGTTGTATTGTCGTATTCGCTAGTTTCGCAGTTCGGTACCGACCTCCCAGGTATTGCCTTCTGGCTCAGGCTCTTCTCTAGTCATGATCTCGTAAGTGTTTGCTCCCATGATTACTCGCCGCACTTTCTCTTTCCACATCGGGTAGTTGTTTTCAGTCAACTTAGGGATGTTGCCGTAAGCGCTCTTGATAGTTTCGCTAGTCATTTTGCGGGAGGGTGGAGTTTTTCGAGGGTCTTGGTGAGAGCGGGAGGACAGAGGTTTCGGGGGTCTTGGTGACAGTGGGAGGACGGTGTATTCGAGGTTTTCAGAGGGCTTTGTAGTCGACGAGGTTTTTGGAAGGTTGTGGAATGATAGAAAGAAATAAAATAGGTGATTTTAGTCAGTAGCGACCGCCGGGCTCATACCCTGTTGAACTGAATGAACGAGTTGATTGTAGGTACAAGAGAGACGGACAAAGGTGCGTCTTATATATGATGAGCATGAGGGCGAGCATTGTGTGAAGTCTAAAAGGGCAGTCATGGCGTGAAGTCTAATGAGACAGTCACGCTCATGAACCTTAGGGCTTCTTGCAACACTCTCCATGCCATCGTCGTGAGTTTACACATAGTAGATGCATTCACCAAGTACAATATACACCAAGTACAGAATGCACCAACAACAGCATACACCTAGTACAGCATACACTGAGTACAGCATACACCGAGTAAAACGTCCATCCATGATTGTTTGTTTTCCCATCATTGTAATGATTGCAAGTTGATCATTGAATGTAGCTTCAGCTTCCGCCATGCCCCCCAACATGATCGACTGCCATCAGGCAGCTCGCCATGAGAGACCAATGGTAAATTCAGCTTGTCACATTCCCGCATTTGCACATCAACTAACTAATGAATTCAGTCGCATCAACCACCGCGCCGTCCATCAACCGCATCCAACAACTCGTCCAATATCACTTTATCACGGACTCCAAAGTGTAGCACCAAACTCCCTCGATTACTGCCTCCATGTTCATCTGTATAATCACTGGATCATGGCCTCCAAGTGCATCTACAAACTCGCTCAATCATGGCATCGAAGTGCATGTCCAAACTCGCTCGATTACGGCCTGCATATTCCGTTGATCATGCCCTCCAAGTGCACCTCCAAAGTCGCTTGACCATGGCCTCCAGGTGTATCTCCAATATCGCTCAATTACGGTTTTAAATTTCGCACGATGATGGCCTCCAAATGCATCTCCCAACTCACTGGATCATGGCCTTGGAGTGTATCTCTCACTTCAATCGATTGTCATTTTCAGGTGCACCTTGAATTGTGCTAAAGCACCGCCTGCAGGTAGTCCAGATATACTGTGTGCAGATGGGAAGCTATACAGATAGATCGATGAGAATACAAACCAAATGCATCAGTTTTAAAAATCGTTGAACGATAAGTTGTAGATCCGATTGCCAGGCCCACTAGCAACATTCACAAAGAAGATGCTGTTTTCCCAGTCTCCTAGATAGTGATTCCAGGTGCTCCCAAATGTTTCCAGGCTTGTCGTCGGTGCTTCCAGGCATATCGTTGGACCTTCCCTACCTGTCGTCAGCACTCCCAGGCTTGTCGCCAGTGCTCCCACACTTGTCACTGGCACTCCCAGAGTAGTTGACGGTGCTCCCAGACTTGTTGTCGGTGATTGCTGACCTGAGGCTGGCGCTCCCATATGTGGTGCCAGCACTCCCAGGTGCTCCCCCGTGCTCCCAGGTGCACCAAAAGTTCTCTCCTATGCCCCGACGTATTCACAATCTTATCACACTTAGTCCCATGGTACTCATGTCCCAGTCATCAGAGAGCCCAGTGACGCTGAAAGCCGGCCGGATTGCCATCCTGCCGCCTGATACTTTCCTGAAATTGCCGCATCTAAGTTTACAATCCACATCCTCGCAGATATTTCAAAAAAGGCTCGCAGTGACTAGAATTCATTTTGTTGATGTATGCTCACCATATCGACTGCTGTTCAGGGCTAAAATGCTAGTGACACTATTGCTAGTACCACTGTAAAATATGCATCAACTGTGAGTGAACAATTCTTGAATGTGCATCTGGCAAATTGAAACAGCTTTGGCACAGTATTTATAGATACCCAATCTATTTGCAGCCTGATCTGCGATATATACCGGCGTCAATAACACTGTAACCTGGTGAAGATGAGTGTCAGCAGAGCATCAATGATTTTGGGTCTTGCGTTGTGGATAAGCACATGGCTATGTAACCATGTTTACACAGAATAGAGTTTTCTGCCACTGTTCAGTGCAACTTGGTAACTGGTGGTATCAGTACCCCCTCCCCAAAGTGCGCACCAGTTGAGAGGCTTCAGGTCTTGTAAGGTCTCAGTAGACAGCAAAGAGAAGATCTGCATTACATTGTACCTAAATCTAGTTATCAACGGTCAGTCGTCTCAATATCCCATTGTATTCCACTACAGAACTATGCATGCAATGTCTCACAGGTTTGACTTTGTTCTTCATTGAAGCTCTGGAGACCATACTGAGGAACCAGCATTCCACACTATGATAATGTTACCATTGACACTTTCACAACACCAACAGCCCAGCTTTCAACTTCTTGTGTAATACCAGGAGATCCACCCTAAGTTTTGATCAATGAAAGCCCCTAATAACGTCCGGACTAATAGTGAGAAGAATGATTAAAGCTTCTCTCAGGATGGATATAAGTATTACCACCCAAGGTAGAAGGTAACTGTGCCGTTCTCTGCCTCCGAATAATTGTCTAGATTAACGAGTATTGCCTTACGATATCAATATACTGTAGCACATGATTGAAGTGTACCCTACTCAGAAGATCCTCTGAACTAACACACTATTGTGCTCGTCCACAGACTACCGTCAAACTCAAGCATATGGGCCTAGTATCGGCAGATAGACCTCAGCACCAGCTGTCCTTAAGTACAACGACTGGAAGTATCGACTGGTCAAACAGGAAACAGCAAAGTAGTTTCGCCTCAGCGGAAGGAGTAGTGCTGACTCAAGAGTATCCTAAAAGAGGTATTCTTCAAACCACCACGTTATGAGGCTGGTTCCCCAGACTTCCATCAGACTGTACAGTATCATCTTGCTATCTTCCCGATCAACGACTTTCTTCGACTAAGGTACTAAGAATAACCAATTATAAAGAGTTAAGGGTGTATTGATGGGATAGAACTGAAGATGAATGTACAACTCCAGACAGAGTCAAGAGAGAAGTAAATTCGTTTACCCTGATACAGAACAAATAGATAATACACGGGAATAAAGTTAAGGTTTAACCTCTAGGTAGAGAAGTTCAATAGGTATCTGTAGATAAATCTCGATGTAGATTGCATATCCAATTGTAGATTATCGATGTCCTTTCTCCATGTTGGTATTGCAGGTATATATCAGACGATCCACAGACTACACGATCCTAAGACTCTGGAATGGCAGTCATGATTAGGTTCCCGCCAAATGGCACGAGACGTGTCAAGGGCTGGGTAACCGCCAACCTCATATAGACGACTTGCGATCTCACTGAGATCGCTAGCAATAATCTTACTTATCTCCTACTCTATTACATTACCACATCCATGTGTGCAACCGTATCTTCTCATATAATCTCATACGCGGCCATATACAGATCTACGGCCTTACACTATTATCGCTGTTAATCAATTCGATACATTTCGCTGACGGAATCTCCCGGTTTTACCCCTATCGACGCGTCAAAACAAAATAATGCGTTTTATCACAAAACATGCCTCCAGAGAAGTTTACCAGAACTCAATTGCGCGTCACTGACATGTATGAGAGTGATGACACTCTGCAGGTAGCGGCATCGACAGCCGAACACACTACACCAACTGTCTTACTGGAGGCCGGGAATGACCATGACGGTGACGAAGACCTGTACGATGACCTCAGAGGTCAAAGAGACAACGATAGCCTGATCGACAACGATAGTGGTGATCTCCGTTCACCAATTGCCGACGATGATTGTATAGACGTGGCGACTCAACACCGGTTGATGCTTGAAATGGTGCTTGAAAATCAAGACCAGTGGAGAGCCAAACAGGGACTCGAAATGGAGACGATGGTGGCCGAACGGGAACGAATGGCTGGCCAATGGGATCAATGGGCTGCCGAAAGCGCCGAACACACTGAATGAAGCACCGTAGGCCCATGACCGAATATCTACAAGGTGGTTGACTCCATAAGGTTCTGCAGCGGTGCAAAACAGCTGGACTGATTTCTGGACGTGTTACGCTCGAATTTCAACTCCCATGGCCACCTATTCTCACGCGGTGGACCTGATCAAGTTAAATATGCGATCTCTCTTCTGGACGCCTGGAGTAATCATCATAACCCGACACTTCGACAGACGGCGATGACAGACCTTTCGGAATGGGCCGGCGAATTAGCTGCGGCGTCTGACCCATGCCTCCAGGACATCGACCTCTTTTCACACGAGATGGCCAAGGTTTATGGGGAGAAGGACCGACGACGTGTGGCGGTGATCACGCTGATACAGGGATCCGTACAACTTTCACAAGCATCGGTCAGAGCCTATGTGAATCGTATGAAAGCTCATAGCAGCCAGGCTGGGTGGTATCTACACAAGCACGAAGAAGTCCTCTACGATATTGCCTGGACAGGCCTCTGCAACTCTCTCAAGAACAAAGTTGGTCCGATGACGCCTGCCTGCGGCAGATTGGACACCTTTGTCGAAATCTTTGATAAGGCCGCGGCCTCGGAAGTTACACATGTCGAAAACAAGAAGCCACAGCAGCAGCAACAACAGCAGCAGCAACAACAGCAGCAGCCACAACAGCAGCAGAAACAGCCTACGGACTCGTCTTCCAAAGGCGGCAAACGAGGCTATCGGCCATTCATCTGTGAGCCAGCCGACACCACTGGCGGCGGCAAATCCAGCCAATCGGGATCAAACAGACACGACAAATCAGGCGGCAGAGGACAATGATCAGGCTTACCGCCAGCACCAGGGGTCTCAATGTAAATCTTCGAAGACCGACGTTCAACCGGGCAATGCTTACTATGCGGCACTGCAAAGCACAAGGCGAGCTTCTGCCCTACATACGCACGAGGAGGTAACCCACCACAACAGGACCAAACATTAGCTCCACACATGGATAGAGGACACCACATCAAACGACAGAAGTCCTTCGAAAATCAACCACCAAATAAACTCATAGGCCGCTCTCGGCATCTGGCCCGACGGGAGAGGTTCGACGAGGCGGAATTGGGGTTGGAGAGGTAGGCACTGCACACTGTGATGGCGACGATGGACAGCATACAACCGCATCGGATCGCTTTGAAATCAAGGGCGTTGTTGGAGAGCCAAAAAAACCTCTCATGTCAAGTAAGTACTTATGCGGCACGTCCAGACCGGACACGTCCCATATTATTCACGAGGTTCTGATAAGAGATAGAAGTGGGGAAATGCAATGCATGCGAGCTCGCATCGATTCCGGTGAGCCGAGCATCTTTATGGCACCGAGACTGCGAAAACGGCTTGGTCTAGCGGACAAACCAGCATGCGTGACGACTCTAGGGCTCAATGGCCAAGTAATGGCTAACGCGAGCGACAGTCGAAAAAAGCCAGTCACGCTTCAGTATATGGAGCACTTATCACTGGTTCAAGTATCGGAGGTGCTAGTTGTGCCCATGCGGGCTTACGACTCGGTTTTGGGATTGCCTTGGTTACAGTCCAGGAATGCTGATGTCGATTGGCAACGTGGTCGACTTTTGGCTCAGCGAACCCCAGGGGTAGCGGAAGTGGCGGCAGTGGACCGGGTAGACCATCAGGACTGGCCCGGGAATTTACCAGGATCTACGGATCGGGAGGAGGCGTGTTCCGAAGGAGGCGGCAGTATCCCAGATATTCAAATACTCGGAGCAACTGCCATTGATGATCTACTGGCCAGTGAGCAGGTCGTCGGGACATTCTCCCTAAGAGTGGGAGATTGTGCAGGGCTGCTGGGAGCGACCGTGGAAGCCATCACTCATGGTCAGTGAGATGGGCCCCAGGCGCTGCACGGGCGAGCAGGGAGCACCGGCAGCAACAGCTAACAAAAGGTTCCCAAGGGTATACTCGTGTAAACGTTGCCGGCTCGCCGAGACACAAAGGGAGTACCGGACGGCGGGGCTTGCCTCTTCCATTGGCCAACCGTTTTGAATCCAGGCTCCTGGATATCCCTCCTTACAGCTTCATGGCATATCACGAATTGAGAACTAACGTTTGCAGATGGAGCTGGCACAACAACAAAGATGGTGCCTTCAGACGATGGAGGACATATCCCGGCCATATACGGAGATTTTGTGCAGGTTTTTACTAAAACAAAGGCGGAGACACTTCCCCCGCCTCGGTCAAACGACCATGCACTTGACTTGGAGCCCGGCTATAACTTGCCATATGGGCAGATTTACAACCTATTGGAGTTCGAGTTGACCACGTTGAAGGCTTGCATCGAGGCAAACCTACCCAACGGGTTTATTCAGCAGTCATCATCGCCGGTGGCAGCGCCAATCCTCTTTGGAAAAATGAAGGATGGAGGACTCAGACTTTGTGTGGACAACCGTGCGCTTAACAAGGCGACAGTGAAGAATCGGTATCCCCTTCTGTTGATTTCAGCGGTTCTTGACTGTGTGCGGGAGGCCAGGATATTTATGAAGCTGGACCTCCATGGTGCATATAAATCCATCCAGAGCAAGGAAGGAGATGAATAGGAGACGGCTTTTCGAACGCGTTATGGCCAATTCGAGTACCGGGTCATGCCATGCAGTTTAACCAACACACCGCCTACATTCCAGTGTTGTGTCGATGATTGCCTACAACCATACATTCACGACATCGCAGTATGCTACCTTGACAACATACTCATCTATTCGACAAACGAGAAGGAGCACGAGGAGCATGTGCACAAAGTGCTGCAGCGACTTGAGGAATTGGGCCTCTATTGCAACGCCGAGAAGTGCCAATTCGGAATTTCGGTGGTTGGCTTCCTGGGGTTTGGTATCCCTCCCGATGGAGTCGGCATGGAATCGGACCGGATCTCCACCATTGAGAACTGGCCGACACCAAAGTCAATAAGAGATGTCCAGGTGCTCCTCAGATTCACCAACTTCTACCGCACGTTCATCTGGAAATATGCCAAGGTGACTCTTCCACTTACAGATCTACTAAAGAAGTCAGATAAGGCTGGCGAGCCACCAGAAGGCAGACCTCGACGCCAGAAGTCTGTAAACAGTGGGAAAGTCGAATGGGACTGGACGCGGCAAGCCAAATTGGCGTTCCGGAAACTGAAAAGAACCTTCAACGAGGCACCGATCCTCCAGCATCTGGAGGGGGCCAAGCCGATCATTCCCCAAACAGACGCGAGTGGATTTGGGATTGCGGGCATTTCTCAATCAGCATGATGGTTTCAGGGTTCTCAGGCCAGTCAATTTCTATTCCCGGAAGTGCGCTTCAGCCGAACAGAATTACGACACTTATGATCGGGAGCTATTGGCCATCGTCGAATCACTAAATCAGTGGCGACACTACCTCGAGGGCGCTAATCACAAGGTTTTAATTCAGTGCGACCACAAGAATCTCGAATACTTCCAGACATCCAAAGTACTCTCCAGAAGACAAGCCAGGTGGTCGGAAGGTCTTTTGGCTTACGACGTTGTCCTCGAGCACCTGGAACTCAGCAAGAACCCAGCCAATGACCCAACCAGACGGCCCGATTACGAGATTGGCTACGGAAGGGCTGTGTCATGGCTATTGGGAACCATCACAGTGGAACCATACAACGATCTCATGCCAGCAAGTATGGCAGCCCAGGCTTCCGACGCTGTTGCTGCCGACGTCTCGGTGAAGCTCGTCAACGGACCAATGATGGACGGCACAGATAGCGCCAGAGATGAGAGCCAATGGAAAGTCGTCGCGGGTGTCTGGACTTAGAAGGGGAGGATATACGTTCCAGTGGTCGATTCTCTACGCAGAACAGTGATGAGTCTATTCCATGACAACCCTGAGTCCGGTCATGTTGGAGCTCTTAAGACTACTGAGCTGGTATCGAGGGATTTCTACTGGCCAGTGATGGACTCGCGTGTACGTAAGTATGTCTGCGTCTGCGAAGGATGTCACCCAATCAAAGCACCTCGGCACACTAGGCACAGGATCAACATACTCTTCGAGGCACCATCACGGCCATGGGCAGGCGTCACGATGGACTTCGTCACCGACTTACCAGAGTCAACGGCATTGGGCTACACCTGAATTCTCGTTAGGGTGGACCAACTGACAGAGATGGCAATCAGCTTACCGTACTGGAAGAATATCGACCGGCCAGAATTGGCCTGGCTCTTCTTTGAACGCGTCATCAGCAAGCGCGGCGACCCGGACATGATAGTCGCAGATTGAGGCAACCAGTTTACAAACCAATTCTGGACCCGGGCATGTTCTCACTTGAGTACTGACCATTGTCTCTCGACATGCTTCAATCCACAGACGGACGGGCAGACGGAGCGTCGAATCCAGGCGATTGAGCAGTATCTCCGGGCTTGCTGCAACCACAAGCAGGACATTTGGGTCGAACTCTTGCCGCTAGCCGAATTCGCTAACAACAACATCAGCAAAATGTATTTCAGTCACTGGAAGCCTCCAGGAGTCTCTGAGAGGATGTGGAGTGTAAACTTAGATGCGTCAATTTCAGGAGACTATCAGACCCTAGGAGGGCATTCCTGCCGGCCATCAGAGTAACTGGGAGCAGCGGCGACAAGTCTGGGAGGGCCAATGACAAGCCTGGGAGCACCTCAAATCACAGTCATGTATTCAGTTTGTATTCTCATCCATGTATCTATGTATCAATACACCTACCCATCTACACACGCTATATCTGGACTGGCTGCAGGCGGTTATACTCTGGCGCTGTGATGGTATACACCCCATCACTCTGTCCACCTCCGTTACCCCGGTATCTCCATACAACCGCCGTCGCTCCTTGAAGATGTACTTGATCCAGCGTGTTTGAGATACACTTGGAGACATATATCGAGTGGACTCAGAGATGCACTTGGAGGCTGTGATTGAGCGAGTTTGGATATGCATTTGGAGACTGGGATCGAGTGAACTCAGAGACGCACTTGGAGGCCGTGATTGAGCGAGTTTGGATATGCACTGGGAGACTGAGATCAAGTGAACTCAGAGATGGACCTGGAGGCCGTGATTGAGCGAGTTTGGAGATGAACTTGGAGGCCATGCTCATGCGAACTTGGAGGCTGTAATGGTGCGAGTTTGGAGTTATGCCATGTGGAGGCCAAGATCGAGCCAACTTGGAGGCCGTGATCGAGCGAGATTGGACGAGTACTTGGAGGCGGTTTATGGAAGGCGCAACGGGTGATGAGACTCTATTCATCAGTTAACTCGCAACCATGGGAATCATGTAGGGAGGTACACCGGAAGCTGAAGCTACATTCAGTGGTCAACTCGTAATCCCAAGAATGAAAGGAAAACAAACAATCTTGGGTGGATGCGGTACTCGGTGTATGCTGTACTCGGTGTCAACTCATGGTCATGTCATGGAGAGAAAGAGAGGGATGACTTGACTTTGTGTTCTGCGATGATGGTTGAGTTGTGGACGAGAAAGAGAGAGATGGGGGATGAAGATGAGAATGATATAGTGTTTGCAACGGTTCCAGTTTTGGACCCGGCCGGTTTTATAGGTCTGGGTGGCAACGGCCTTACCCCATCAAAAATCGACGATTTTTCAAGCGCACCATTGCATTATGGCTACAAATATTAATCAGAGAGTTTAGTGGTTGGTACAGAAAATGTGTAGCTTCGTACGGCGCATCTTTTGGCCTTCTCCGATTTTCAACATGTTCAAATCCCAGCAAGCGGTAGCCCAAAAACCTCGTTTTTGGGCCGAAAATGGCAATAATTTCAAAGCAGCTTGCTGAGTTTTGAAGATATCAAAAATCAGAGACAACAAAAAGATGCGCCATCCAAAGCTGCATATTTCATATACCAAACACTAAATTGGGTGATGAATATTCATGGACTTAATTAAGGGAACCATTTGGTACAAACCCGGACCGAACAGGCCGGGGCCGGGTTTTGTTGGAACCGCACTATTAGAAACGGTCCGGAAACGGAAGCGTTGCTAACACTAGTTCAATGATATGGAGGACACGAGCGGATATGAGAAATCAGGGGTATGACTTGCCTGCTTGGGTTGGGAAGACCTCATATCGGTGTTAATACACACCGGATTGGTACTCGTACCTCTCGTATCGGGGATGGTCAATTGACTCACACAAGAAATTCTCTAAGTCCCAGTTTCTCATGATGATTTCCCCCATTTCCTCTGATCTCTCTCTATCTTGTGCTCAACTCTACCATCATCTAAGAACACAAAGTTAAGTCATCCCTCTCTATCTCACCATGCCATAATCATGAGTTAACACAGAGTACAGCATTCACCAAGTACAGCATCATCCCAAGATCGACAGTCTCCCGCTCCCAGCCAGTTTCTCATCTCTCGGTGGATGTTGTACTCCACTCTCTACATTCCCACAATTACAAGTTAACCAATGAATAGAGTTTCAGCTGCCGTTGCGCCTCCCTCCAAATTGACCGCCTCCAAGTACTCCTCCAATCTCGCTCGATGATAGCCTGCAAGTGCATCTCCAAACTCGCTTTATCATGGCCTCCAAGTGTATCTCTAGATTTGCTGGATTGCGGCCTGCAAGTTCGCACGATCACAGCATCCAAGTGTATCTCTAGACTCGCTCGATTACGGCCTGCAAGTTCGCACGATCATGGCCTCCAAGTTAACCTCCAAACTGGCTCGATCCTGGCCTCCAAGTGCATCTCTGAGTTCACTTGATCTACGTCTCCAAGTGCATCTCAAACACGCTCAATGAAGTAAACCTTCAAGGAGCTACGGTGGTTGTACGGAGATACAGGGGTAACGGAGGTGGACTGAGTGCCGGGGAGTATATATTCGGTAGACCCCAGAGTAGATAGACATCATGTCATTTCCATCTCCTCTTATCATACAATCAAAATTCACGCTCTATCTTTCCCAACTTTTGGTCTCAGTCGCTCTATCCAAGATTTGGTGGATCCGCACAATTGAGTGGAACCTCACGGCCGGGTAGTATTATAGCTTCTCACCTTCCTATGCTCCTCGAGCTTAATGTAGAAGGAACGCGAGGAGAGAATTTGTCAGCATCACCCATTGCAATCCCGATGCAAACGTGTACCCAATGAACCCATTCCGAAGTATGGTAACAGTTGCCCACAACGCCAGAGGGTTTGTTTGAAATACGAGACCGACAGACCGAAAAGACACAGCTACACGGCGATCGGAGGGTGCTATGCAATGCGACGTGTGGTATTGACGCTGGGCGCGGAGTAATCAGCAACCGGGGTGTCTCTGACTGCTCTGACAGAGCGCGTCCACTCAAACGGAGCCATTCCGCCCAGACGGAAATGTTTTTGCTGATGAACGCAATACACACGTCTACGAGGATGACTCCATTCTGGGCGAATTACCACTACCATCCGGTGATGCGGTTTAAGGCCCCGAAGCTACCATCTAGCCCGAATTCGGAAATCCAAGCAGACACTTTCGCAGCGGGATTGGAGGAGACTCACTGAACCCTCCGGAAGAACTAGCAGGAGGCTCAAGCCAATCACACGAAACACGCCGGCGGCAAAGAGGTTGTTTTCGAGGTTGGAGACCAGGTCTGGCTTTCAACGCGGCACTTCCGGACGACACGACCGTCAAACAAGTTGGATTACTAACGGACAGGACCGTACACCGTAAGTAAGGTCATCAATGAGAATGCTCAAAAATTAGACCTTCCGTATATGATCCGGAAGCACCACGTTTCCCACGTCTCTCTGCTCAACCACTATACAACTCCTACTGCCGGCCCGCCGCCATCTGAACCGGGGCCTACGGTCTTCGACGACTGTAATGAATGGGAAGTCGACCGAATCCTCGACTCTATGCAATACCACCGGAAGCTCCATTACCTCATAAAGTGGGTGGGTTACAGTTATGTACAGACTCGCTGGGAACATGCGGAGAATCTCGGGAATGCGCAGGAATTGGTTGATGAGTTTCACCAGGAGCATCCGAGGAAGCCTCGACGATGATTGGACGTATCCTACAGCGGTTTTACTTTGCTTACTTTTATATGGATCTCCGTCCGGTATAAATGGCGTCGGCACGGGTTTTTACCACCTTCCACTGGGCGTGGCGTTTCCCCATGCACTGAAGCCGCCAAGAGGTTGCTCATAGGGCACTGATCAGTTGTTGGACATATTCAGTTGTGCAGAGGCGTACGCATCAGTTTTGTTCCTTTTCGTGGGGTTTCTCTCATTATCTATACCTATGTGACAGCCCAGTGGGTCTGCTCCTAAAGGGGGGGATGATATAATGGCAGGCATGATTAGGTTCTCGCCAAATGGTATGAGACGTGTCCAGGACCTGGTAACCGCCAACCTTATATAGACGACTCACGATCTCTCTGACATACCTAGCGATAATCTTACCTATCAACTACTCTGTTATATTACCACATCCACGTGTGCAACCGTATCTTCTCAGATAATCTCATACACGGCCATAGACGGATATATGGCCTTACAGACTGCTAAAGCCCGTTTCACTGTTCTCATACGTAACTACTTTATCATTCTTGCCTTCAACCATCGATGATTGAGTTCTAACTCCCTCGAGTATTAACTACGTCATCAAGGTAATGAGCTAGTATTGCGACACTATTGCCATTGGTGATACCTCGTATAAATCCGAGCTTGACTGAAGCCAATGATCAATCAATTGGTTTGTGTCACCTAGAGCCAGTGAGAGTGCCCTCTCATATACCCACATGGTACGTAACGGTTTAATGATTACGGCAAACGCAAGAAACCTCAATTCGACTGCGCTTTATTGGAGCCAAATATACAGCATTCTGCAATTGAGCTGTTTCGCCATATATTGAATGGAGATTATCCCGCGCCACTGAGGACTTATGCGACATGCTATTTGCCTAGAACAAGCAGGGGTGGTCCAAATAAGAGTTGATTCGTACAAGGCAATTCAGTCCACATGACTCCGATAGATTGATTATTGGGTACTGACATATCTCTTATATAAGTCTACATATTTCGGGATGCTGTACTGGTTTGATATTGACGACATCTCTTCTTATAAAGAATGACCCATTGGAGCATGAGGGAATAGTCGTTTGTTCGGCGAGAAGGAATAAGGTTTCCTGCCGATAAGGAAAGATCATTAACAATAGACATCTCGGGACCAATACCAATCTATAGATAATACACATCGTAATTGTGCTCGGCTTGATCGCTGATGTTAGTGTCTTGGTTCAATGGTACGGTAATGAAGATACAACCAATAGATGATCAATTCCGGAAGGTTAATCCAGGAAGGAAATCCGAGTGACTATCCATGATGTTGAATTCCATATCGATATTTGGATTATCGAGTGATCCTGTATGATCACAGAAGTATACCTGTAACACCAAAGGCATAATATCCTGGTGTGATATCAAATTCAATACCATTAGATAGAAGTTTGTCCAAGGTTATGTTGTCTTCAAAGAATGAATGTGTCTTTGTTCAGGATTTGACCAACATTACTTGACAGTCCACACTGGGTAATTGGTGACCATCTACGAATGTGGGGTCGAAGTGGCCTATGGCTATGAAGAATTCTTTACACTCTCCATAGTGGCGATTTTGAAAACACTACACAATAAAGCAGACCAACCGCATTGGCATTTTCTGTATTATTTGCAATGACGTTCTGTGTCATCCATTAGAACATGGGACCAGCTCCCTGGGGAACCACATACTGGCAAAAGCATACATCACAATGTGCAAGGAATCAACAGAGTCTTAAGTGACCAAATGGCCTGTTTCAACTGTCAATTAATCCGCTTTGGCTGTACTGAAGAGGCAAAGAAGCTTGCAAATTACAATTGTCAGGTCACAAATGAAATTCTGGTTTAACATTTAGATTTCATCTATATATGGTTAATTGACACACAAAACACTCCAATCTGCCAGCTATGGACTTTGAAACTGCGAAAATTGACCATGACACCTGGAATCACTCCCTCATGTTCCAATTTGTTTCGCCTCACACTTTATGGAATGCTGACTAAAATTTCCAGAGATGACAGTCATCTGCCAGATGAAGACATTAGTTGGTGTTACCAGCTGCATACAAACTTTGTAACATATCCCGAACGGAACACACATTGACTGTGGATGTATTCACGACATTATTACCTGAAAGGCATGATGTTAGTTTATTTTGAGATGGGTGGCCATCAACAAACGAATTAGACATAATGTTAGTTAATGCTGATATATGGATCGCAACTGGGAATTGCAAGAAGTACAACTTTGATTCCATGATGTTAACAGCCAATTCTATACATTGGCAAAAGTGCAAATCGACAGTAGGCTGCGCTACACGAACACATGCCCACCTCCAGCTCATTGGAAGCTTCCCGTGGACCCCTGCGCGATGAGCCGCCTATAGTTATCAATAGTCGAATGATAGAGATAAGTACATGGGCCTATGGAACAATTCACGGCTGCCGGCCTGAGATGGATCTATCCTTGTCTTTACTGCCTGATGTTATACTGGTACTGCACACACTATCGCTGTGACTCTGCTTGAGAGCACACTGGCTATTGACAGCCCGCTTGGGAGCCTACTTGAGAGCCTGCTTGAAAGAGCCACGCTTCGAGAGGAGCAGTAAAGTTTTCCTCCACTTCAAGCCTTTGGCCGATGGCAATCTCTGAGTTTGTGGAAGCTTTGGCTAATAGAAGCCTACAAGTCTGTGGATGGTTTGGCTGATGGAAGGCTCAAAGTCTGAGGAAGATTTGGCTAATGGAAGGCTCTAAGTCTGGAAGCTTTGGCTAATGGAAGGCGCTAAGTCTGGAAGCTTTGGCTAATGGAAGGCTCTAAGTCTGAGGAAGCTTTGATGCGAACATGGATGTAGCCAACCTAATTGTATAAGTGCTTCCGGTAATATGATCACCATCACCATCGCCACCATCACCATCGCCATCATCGCCATCGTGATCATCAGCAGCAGTCCAGGCCCAAACATCAGCCAAATGCAAATCAGTCCAGAAGTCACACGCAATCCTTCCAGTCACACCGGTACCCCTCTGCAGTGCTTCTCTGTACATTCAGATGCTCCTAGGGCCCCCTGGAGCTTTGAACAGTGCTCTCAGACTCTGCAAGAGCATCCTCAGGTGCTCCTGTATGCACCTGCAGTAATGGATGTGCATTCAGGATGCTACGAGATTTGACTATTGAGCAAGTCAAATTTTGGAGTGGGTGAGACCACCGTGCAGGGATGTGGGGGACTTGGAGAGCAGCTATGCGGGAGACTTGGTGCCGTATTCTCAACGCAGTAGTTCTGATGATTCCATAAGCTCAAGGCATGTCGTCTATCATATTCATCGTTGTTACAGTAACATGATTCACTACCTCATAATATGGCATGCATAATTCTAGTATCTGTATATCGATACGTAATGTCTATCTGGCCACAGATGGTGGTCGAGCACAATCGGAGGAGCACTTGGAGAAGCCGATTGACAGAGCCTAGTGATCCACCACTTGGAGGCCATTGTGGTGAAACGACGGAGCTAGAAGGCAAAGAGCCCACCATCGACATTCTGGCAAGCCTCTGGCGCTATCGAAATGGAATTCGTGAAAGAGGGCAGTTCTAGCTCAAGGAGCATAGGAAGATTGTGAGAAGATATAATACTACCCAGCCAAGAGCATCCACGAAATCTCAAAAAGAGTAAGTGTGATCAAAAGGTTTGAAAGATTGACTGTGTATATGCATTGTATGACAAGATGAGATGAAAATGAGATGATGCCTATCTACCCCGGGGTCTTCCGAATATACTTCGTGTCGCTCATGCCACGTCTGGTTACCCTGCATCTGTGTACACCCACCGTTGTTTATTAATGATGCACCTGGAGGTCATGATAGAGGAAGTTTGGAGATGCAGTTGGAGGTTGAGATCAAGTGAACTGAGGGATGCGCTTGCAGACGGTGATCGAGAGAATTGGGAGTTGCAGTTGGAGGCCAGACGCGAGTGTACTGAGCGATACGCTCCGAGGCCGTAACTGAGTGAGTTTGCAGATGAAATTGGAGACCAACATTGAGTGAACTCAAGGATGCACTCAGTGTTCCAAGGTGGCCTAGGCAGGACAGCTTCGCATAGGCCATGCCGAGCCGCCCGTAGCGGTGGTGTTTCAATGAGGGCCGTGCGTGGCAGAGGTTTCTTGGCGGCCAGGTGGCCTTTCTTGATGGCCGGGTGGCTATTCTTGGAGACCGGAGGGTCAATCTGCAGGTCCAAGCCGGTGGGCCAGCCTTGGAGTTTTATCCAGGCGGCCAGGTGGTATTGCTTGGCAGGATTAGCCTAAATAGAATATTGTGTTCAAAAGATTCTCTGCAGCCTGTACTAAGAAAGTCTCAAAAGTACAAAATACAAGCCATATCCAACACAATCTGAGTAGCGCTGCCAATGCCCTAGTGGATACATCAACCAGGCAAAGGTTTACGCAGCCCGATGCAGGTTTTATAAATCACGTGCAGCCCGGGCGGCTTCTGACCCAGTTAGGGGTGGGCAGCCCTTAGTGCAGGCTTTTGGAATGGAGGCCGGGCCGGGACTGACCTGCTGGCCACCAAGAAGCCGATTGGCCCGCCAGGCAGGTTAGAAACACTGGATGCACTTCGAAGCCGTGAGGAGGCGAGTTTGGAGATGCACATGGAGGCCGAGATCGTGTAAGCTCAGAGATGCATTTGGAGGTCTTGATTGACCGAGCTCCAAGAGGCACTTCGAGGCCAGGATTGAGGGAACTGAGAGATACACATTGAGGCCGTGATCGGGGGAGTTTGGAGATGCCATTGGAGACCGACATGGAGTGAACTCAGAGATGCACTTGAAGGCCGTGATGAAGCGAAATTGGAGAGACACTTGGAGGCGGAGATCCAGTGATGTCAGAGATGCACTTTGAGAGCGTGATCGATCGAGGTTGGAGATGCAATGACAGGCTCTAATCGAGCGAGTTTTATGATGCCATTGGAGACTGACACTAAATGAACTCAGAGATGTACTGGGAGGCCATGATTGGGCGTCTATGGACATGCACTTGGAGACTGGGATGCAGTGAACTCAGGGATGCATTCCATGGCTGTGATCAAGCATGTTTGGAATGCACTTGCTGGCTGTACTGGAGCGAGATTGTAATAGTACTTGGTGGCCTTCGATTGGGAGGGATGTGCGATGGCAGCTGAGACTCTATTCATTGGTTAACTTGTAATTTTGGGAATTTAGGGAGTTGAGTACAACTCCTGGCTTAGAGCGGGTGATTGTTGATTTTGGGATGATGCTGCACTTGGTGTATGCTGTACTCGGTGATAACTCATGCTAATGGCATGGTGAGGTCAAGAGCGATGACTCCACTTCGTGTTCTTAGATGATGGTAGAGTTGAGAACAAGAAAGACACTGATCAGAGGAGATGGGGGAAATCATCATGAGAAAATGGGACTTAAGAGAATGTCGTGTGTGAGTCAATCGACCATCCCTGATACGGCAGGTACGCCTCCCAATCCGGCGGGTAATCACACCCATTCAAGGTCTTCATAACCCAATCAGGCAAGTGATACTCCTGATTTCACATAGCCACTTGTATCCTCGATATCATTCTCATCATCGTCCTCCATCTGTCTTTCTTGTCCCCAACTCTATCAACATTGCAAGAACACAAAGTTAAGTCATCCATCTCTATCTCTCCATGCCATCATCATGAGTAAACACTGTGTGCAGCATACAGAGAGAACAGGATACAGGGAGTACAGCATACACCAAGTGCAGCATACACCGAGTACAGTATCCAACGAGTACAGCATACACCGAGTTCAGCATACAACTAAAATCGGCTGTCATCAGTTCATCGTCACGATTTCTAGTTCACTGTGAATGTATATTCAGCTTCCGGCATATCTCTCTACTCATTCACCGCCAGCAGCCAGTTCTCCATAAGAGCATCAAAGTCAAAGTCACCTCGTCACATGTCCACTGTTTGCAGTTAACTACGCGATTAATAGAGTCTCATCTCCTGGGGCGCCTCCCTTCGACCGCCTCGAAATTGACCTCCTCCAAGTACTCCACCAATTTCATTCGATCATAGCTTGCTACAAGGGCATCTCCAAACTCCCTTTCTCACGGCCTCGGAGTGTATGTGAAAGATCAATCACTCTTGGTGTCCAATTGCATCTGCAAACTGGGTCGATCATGGTGTGAAAGTGCATCTGCAAATTTGCTCGATCACAGCCTCGGAGTACATCTCTGAGTTCACTTGATCATGGCCTCCAAGTGCATCTCTAAACTCGCTCGATCATGGCCAAGGAGTGTTACTCTGAGTTCACTCAATCTCGGTTTCCAATTGCATTTCCAAACTCGCTCAATCACTGCCCCAACGTGTATCGCTGCTTTGGCTACTGGAAGGCTCTAAGTCTGTGGAAGTTTTGATGCTGACGTTGACATAGCGAACCTACTTGTCTAAACACTTCTGGTACTATGATTACTATCACCAATACAATCACAATTGCCATTGCCGTTTCCATTGCCTTCATGATTGCCATTGTCATCATTATGATCAGCCCCAGACCGAATGAGCACACATACGCTCACAACAGATGTGTAGCAGGCAGCAGATTCGCCTTGAATGTCCGAGTGGATGTTCTGCCCTCCCCCAGATGGAATTCTCTACCGTTCCTGTGGTATTTAATGCTACAAATGTCAACACCTTGACGATGAGGCATGGTCAGATGTTCTCAGGGTGGGTACCCAAAAGATAAGGATCAGACTATGATATCGACCAACATGATGATTTTGGCCGCCATCTGCCACACATCATATGCGACATGCCTCCCACCATACACTGCCCACCATACGCCACCTGCCTCACGTCTCCCAGTGCCGGGTTTCTGCAACTCAGGAAGTCTCTGGATCATGCATGCCGGAGCATACATGGGAGCATATAGTCCAGTGAGATTGCCAGGGTCTTCCCAGTTGAGAGGGTACTGTAAGGGCACATACTCCTACGCCTGACGGTGGACATATGATGTGATGATACGGTTGCACTCGAGGGCGAATGGGTATAAAGGGAGCTTATAGCCGTAAAATATTTGATACAGATCTGAGTGTCGCAGCGGCGACCAATATTAAATGGCTCTTACCAGGCGTGGAGTCACATGTCGCCATTACATTATCCCCCTCTTTAGGCGCAGACCTCCAGGCCTGCCAAAGCCAGTATATACGAGAAGGAAGAAAATGGTAACAAAGAAGGAATCAATCACTCTATGTATGCAATCAAAGAGCCCATAAGTCCCACAACTGATTGGTACAGCTCAATGGCGACCTTTGGGCGGATTCAGCGCACGGGAAAACTCCGCCTCCATCAGTAGGTGGTAGAACCCATGCCGACGCCATTGATACAGGGCGGAATTCCAATCAAAATAGAGGAGAAGGAAATGAAGAACCCAGTACAATGAAATGTCCAAACTGCTTCCGTGTACTCCGTGCCTCTACCCCCAAACACTGTACCTCTACTTCAGTGTCCGATCTGGACACTTTCAGTGAAACTCATCAACCATATCTCGGGCGTTTTGAAGGGGTTCCGCCAGCTCCCAGGCGGTGCGTATGCGGTTGTTACTGAGCGATTGGATGAGATAATGCAGCTTCCGATAGCGCCGCCTAGAGTCGGGTATGCGGTCGATTTTCTATTCCTCTGTTCCCTCGACTATCATTGGTGTGGTTGGCGAGATGGCTGACCTCGGACTGAGGGTGTGTAACGATCCAGATGCGACACATTGAAATCATTGTGGTTCTGCATTGTACACTGTAAGTCTAGTTGGTAAGCATTGTTATTGATGATCTTATTTACCGTATACGGTCCTGTGCGCATGTAATCGAGCTTCTTTGAGGGTGTGGATGTTTTCAAGTTCCTGCATCAGCAAAATGTATTTTAGTCACTGGAAGTCTCCAGGAGTGTCTGAGAGGATGTGGAGTGCACACTTAGATGCGTCAATTTCAGGAGAGTCTCAGACCCTAGGAGGGCATTCCTGCCGGCCTTCAGAGTAACTGGGATCTCTGATGACTGGTACAGAAGTACCATGGGAGTGATTGTGATAGGTTTGGGATCACCTCGGAGCACGGGAGAGAACTTTGGGCGCACCTGGGACCATCTGCGAGCGGCGGCGACAAGCCTGGGAGCGCCCACGACCAGACTGGGAGCACCTGGGAGGGCCGGCGACGAGCCAAGGAGCACCGGCGACATGTCTAGAAGCGCCAGCGACAAGTCTGGGAGCACCTCGAATCACAGTAGAGCAGGCTGGGAAAAACATCTTCTTTGGGAACGCTGCTGGTGCGCCTGGAAATCATAGCTACTACTTATTGTTCAACGATTATTAAAACTCATGTATTCACTTTGTATTCTCATCTATGTGTCTATATAGCTACCCATCTACACACGGAATATCTGGACTGGCTGCAGGCGGTGCTTGAGAGCAATTCGAGGTGCACCTGAAAATGACAATTGACTGAACTGAGAGATACACTCCGAGGCCGTGATCCTGCCAGTTTGGAGATGCACTTGGAGGCGGTAATCGAGCGTATTTGGAGATACACTTGGAGGCCGTGATTGAGTGAACTTCGAGATGCACTCTGAGATCGTGATCGAGCGTGTTTGGAGATACACTTGGAGGCCATAATCGTGCGAATTTGGAGGCCGTGATCGAGCGAGTTTGGAGGCCATAATCGTGCGAGTTTAGAGATACACTTGGAGGGTGTGATCGAGCGAGTTTGGGGATGCACTTGGAGGCCGTGATCGTGCGAACTTGGAGGCCGTAATCGAGCCAGTTTGGTCGAGGATTTAGATGCGGTCGATGGACGGTGCGCCAGGTGCTGAGACTCTATTCATCAGTCAGTTAACTCGCAACCGTGAGAATGTGACAAGGTGACTTTACCTTTGAGCTGTCATGCAGAGCTGGCTGATGGCGGTCGATCATGTAGGGAGGCACGCCGGAAGGTGAAGCTACATTCAGGGGTCAACTCGTAATGATGAGAATGAAGGGATGACAAACACTCTTCGGTTGATGCTGTACTCGGTGTATGCTGTACTCGGTCTATTCTTGTACTCGGTCTCAACTCATGATCATGACATGGAGAGATAGAGAGGGATGACTTAACATTGGGTTCTGCAATGATGGTAGAGTTGTGGACGAGAACGAGAGAGATGTGGGATGAAGATGAGAACTATGTGGAGTGTATGAGCGGATATGAGAAACCAGAGGTACGACTTGCCTGATTGGGATAGGAAGACCACGTATCGGTGTAATTGCACGCCAGTTGGGGACTCGTACATGCTGTATCGGGGATGGTAAATTGATTCGCAAAGGAAATTCTCCTAAGTCCCAGTTTCTCACGATGATTTCTCACATCTCCTCTCATCTCTCTCTTTCTCGTCCTCAACTCTACCATCACCTAAGAATACCAAGTTAAGTCCTCGCACTCGATCTCTCCCTGCCATGATCACGAGTTAACACCGAGTACAGCATACACTGCGTACTGCATCATCCCAGTATCGACTGTCTCCCGCTCCCACCCAGTCTCCCATCTCTCGGCAGACCATGCTGTACTCAATCCTCTACATTCCCACAATTACGAGTTAACCAATGAATAGAGTCTCAGCTCCCGTCACACCTCCATCCTGAACTATCGCCTCCAGATTGACCGACTCCTAGTACTCCCCCAATCTCGCAAGATCACGGCCTCCAAGTGCATCTGTAAACTCGCTCGTTCACGGCCTCCAAGTGTATCTCTGAACTCGCTCAAATGCGGCCTCCAAAATCGCTCGATCACGGCCTACAAGTTCACACTATCATGGCCCCCCAGTGTATCTCCAAACTCGCTCGATCACGATCTCGGAGTGCATCTCTAAGTTCACTCAATCACGGCCTCCAAGTGCATCTCCATACTCGCTCGATCACAGCCTCCAAGTGTATCTCTAAACTTGCACGATTACGGCCTCCAAGTGCATCTCCAAACTCGCTCGATCACAGCCTCTAAGAACATCTTTAAGGCGCGACGCTGGGTGTACGGAAATACACGGGCAACGGAGGTGGATAGAATGATGGGGCATATTTTCGGCAGACCCCGGAGTTGATAGACATCTCATTTCCATCTCATCTTATCTTACAATGAAAATACACACTCTTTCTTTCCCAACTTTTGGTCTCAATCGCTCTGTCCGAGATGTCGTGGATCCTCAACGCCGGTAGTGTCAGATCTTCTCACCCGATTCCTACGCTCCTCGAACTAGAACCGCTCTTTCTCATGATTTCCGTATGGATGTCGCGAGAGGTGCGGCGCAGTGTTGATGGTGGGCTCTCTGCCTTCTAGCTCCCTCGTTTCACTACAACGGCCTCGAAGTGGTGTATATCTAATTTCTCTCAATGGGTGTGTCCAGGTGCTCCTCCAATTATGCTCGACTACTATCTACGGCCTGATTGACCGCATGTATATACATACTGAGACTTAAATAATGCATGCCATATTATGATGTAGTGAATCTTGTGACTGTAACAAAGACGAATATGATAAGACCAAATGCCTTGTGGTTGTGTATAAACCACTGCTGTGAGAATATGGCACCAAGTCTCCCGCAGTGCTGTGCAGCAGTCTCGGCTGCTCTCGAAGTCTCCCGCAGAGCTGCGCAGCGGTCTCAGATGTTCTTGAAGTCTCCTGCAGATCTGCGCAGAGGTCTCAGGAGCTCCAAATTTTGACTATTCTATAAGTCAAATCTCGAAGCATCCTGAATGCGCCTCCATAACTGCAGGTGCTTGCAGGAGCACCTGAGAATGCTCTTGCAAAGTCTCAGAGCACATTGCGCAGCTCCAGGGCGGTCTGGGAGCATCCAGAAGTACTTGAAAGCACTGGTGAGGTCGCCCTGAGTGTATGGGAGGGTTGCGTGTTGCTTCCGGACCGATTTACATTTTGCTGATGTGGTCAATAGCCATACTTTGTCTCCAACCGTAAAAGTTATTTCCTTCCCTCCGGTGTACTTTGTTTCTCGCGACTGAGCATCGATTATTTATTCCCGGAGAATTTGATGAGTCTCTTCCATGCCGGCCATTCAGGAGTCTGGCTGCATCTATGATCTGAAACTGGGGTCCTTGGGAGGCTCGATCTGCATTGTAGAATGGTAATTGTAGGTCACCCAGAAGGGTGTCATCAGCTCGAAATGGTGGATGGAGTTGTTGTACACCAACTCCACCAGCAGTAACAATTCGACCCAGTTGTACTGGTTGTAGTTGCAAATGGCTCGGAGGTACTGCCCCATAGTTTGGTTGTCCTACTCGGTTTAACCGTCCGTCTGCATGTGGATGGGGGTCGAGAGCCTTTGATTGATACAGAGGTGGAGCAAACTCTGGGCCAAAATCGAGTGGTGAACTCGTGGCCAAGATCGGTGGTGGTATAGTCCAGCACACCTGGTGTGCAGATCACATGTTTGAAAAACATTCATGCTTGCTCTGGGGAGTCAATGTCCTTTCTGCAGGTGAGGTAGGACGCCATTTTAGTCAAACAGTCGACGATTCCCAAGATCCCCGGCTATTCCGATGCCTTTGAATCCGGCAAGTCGGGAATGAAATCGACGCTATGTCTCTTCCAGGGATGAGAAGGTGGTGCCAGTGGCATGTTGAGTCCGTAGCGTGCGTGACACGGTGCTTTGATTCAGTGGCACAACTCGCAGCCGGCAATGTACTTGCGTATCCCTTACTCCATCGCACTCCAATAATAATCATGTGATATGAGCTGGGCAGTGTTCAGGGCTCTGAATTGACCGGATTCGGGGTCGTTGTGGAAATGACTGGTCACTCTATTGCGCAGTGCCGTGCTCATGTGTATCCTCCTCTCATAGGTCAGAGCACCGTCGATTGATCTCCATTGACTTTCATCTGCGGTTCAAATCTCAACCAAGGCTGGACATAATCCTGCGGCTAAAAAGTCTGTCTCCTGGGCTGCCTGGATTTGCGGTAGAAGGTCACCATATGATTCGGAGTTTGTGGTCACTGCTGTGGTGGCCAGGAGGTTGGCCCTCATATTCTCATAGCTGATCTCATAGTCGGGTCTTCTCAAAGGTCCGCCAGCTGGGTGCTTCTCGCATTCCAGGTGTTTGATAACGAAGTCGTATGAAGAGAGGATATCTGGCCCTTTAGCCTGCAGCCGGGATAGGACTTTTGACATTTGGAACTATTTGAGGTTCTTATGGACGCATTTTTGAGGACGTTATCATTCGGGCCCTCGATGGAGTGGCACAATTGCTTCTGAGTCACAACAATGGCCAAGAGCGCCCGATCGTATCCGTCGTAGGTCTGTTCGGCACCTGTGCATCTTCGATAGTAGAAGTTGACCAGTCTGAGAATTCCGAAACCGTCATACTTGTTGGGAATGCCGGCTATGGCGAGGCCTCTTGCATACGTCTGCAGAATAATCTGCATTGCTAGGTTGGAATGGTTGAGAAGTGAGGCATTGGTGAAGGTCCTTTTCAACTTCCCAAATGCACGTTCGGCATCCCTAGTCCATTCCAACTTGACCTGTTCAGGCGTCCTGGATGTCCCTGCTATCTTTAGCAGGTCTGATATCGGTATTGTTACCTTTGCAGATTTCCTGATAAACTCCTTGTGGAAGTTCATGAATCCAAGAAGCACTTGTACGTCCTGAACGGAATGCGTGGTTAGCCAATCCTCAGTTGTTGATATACGGTCTGAGTCCATTGCGATCCAATTGGGGCTAATGATGAACCCGAGCAAGCTGACTTCTGTGACTCCATAATGGGACTTCTCGGCTATGGCATAGAGAATGAATTCTCATAGTCATGTGAGCACTTTTCGTACCTGTTCTTTGTCTTCCTCCTCATTGGTCGAGTCTATCATTATGTGGTTGAGGTAGCCCACAGGAAAGTGGCCAATAACAGGCCATAAACAGTCATCAATATATGATTTGAAAGTGGCTGGTGAGTTTGTCAACCCGACCGGCATGACATGCCATTCGAACTGATTTTAGCGGGTGTGAAACTCGGTCTTGTACTCATCGCCTTGGTGAATTCGGATCAGGTGCTAGACATTCCAAAGGTCCAGTTTCGTTGGGATCCATGCTCTGAACAACCTGTCAAGCATCGCTGCAATCGGTGGGAGAGGATATTGGTGCCTCACCGTGGCTCTAGTGTGAGCTCAGTACTCCACACACAGCTGGAGGCCGCCATCCAGCTTCTTCACAAATACAATCGATGCTGCCGCGGGCGATGATTATTGCTGGATGAATCCATTGGCTAGATTTGGTTGGATCTAGGCCTTGAAGGTTTTGAACTCGACTTCAGAATAGTTATAGATTTGGCCAAATGATATATTGAAGTCTGGTTCCAGGTCGATCGCGTGGCCAATTTGCCGGTGCGGTGCAAGAGTCTGTGCCCTCTTCTTGCTGAACACGGCCATGTAGTCCTTGTACCTCATGGGGATACAACCTCCATCATCGGTAGGTACAGTACCTGTTGCGGTATCTGTGTGTTAGCCTTCTATCTCCACCTTGGGATTTGGGATGATGAGAAGGAAGGCCCGGGAATTGCAGGTCATGCGGTTCACCCAGCTTCAAGCCAAACCCCGCCAGGCCACATCTCCCATCGTCACTCGGCGAGCCGCTAGGAGTCATTCAACGATCCGAGGATGCTCTTCTGCCACAACTACCGCCACTGCTCCCTGCTCGCTCATCCAGCGCTTAGGGTTGATAGTCACAATCTCACCTGGAATGCCCAAGGTGGTGACCTCCATAGTCGCACCCAGCAGTCCACTGCAGTCTTCAATTCCTGGTGCGAATGGCTAGATGGTCTCATCGCTACCTGAGAGATTGTCGAATGTGGTTGCTCTGAGTGTTTCAATAACTGTAGTAGGACTGTCCTTATTGCTCACCCTGGGATTTCCATCTGGATCCACAGCTATCTCCGACGTCGAGTTGAATGTTGGCGTACTCCCGCCAATCCCTAGTGGCTGTATGTTAGTACTTTCGTCATCCCGACCTTCGTACCACCGTACTATGATTCCTGATCTTCGTGCCTCCCCTTGGCCACTTGGGGTTCTTATGTAAGTTAATCAACCGGTAGCCCAGTCGATCTCCGGCTTGCGGGTTTTGAACCTTGGTGCTCCCAGAACTGGATCATATGCCCTCATCGGGATGACCACCACCACCGGTTCGTGGATGAGTGTGAAATCATCCATATTTTAGAACATCACCACTGCCTTGTGGCTCACCCAGTCATGTCCGATCACCTGACCATCAAGGCCGTGAGTTGTGATGTGCACTGCCTTGTTGTGTACTCCAAGTCTATTGAAAAGTTGTGGAGACATTCAGATGCTTGCAGCGCTGCAGTCGATGGGTACTCATATTCTCGGCATGTCTCTGTGATGATATCGTATCTGGACTTCGTGTACAATGTGCGATGATTCTAAATTTGCCGTTCCACACAAATATTGACTTGACATGAGAGTTTTCGGGCTTTCTGAGATAACGCTTGGCCTTAGTGAACTCTGATGTGGTTGAATTGCCACTAATGTTGCCATCAACACCCTTGTACCCAATGACTGCAATCCAAGCTCCTATTCATCCTTCGTGTCCACCCCAGCTATATTCCGAGGGAGGGAAGCCAATTCTTTGGTTGTGGACTATCAAAGGAGCGCTGGCGTTTGCTTTGTGTTGTATCTCCTGGAGTAGGAAGGTTTTGGGGGAAGTTGGCATGTGTAGTGTCAGCAACAGTTCCAAATTCCAGGGTCGGTTCCGGGTCCGGTTCCACCTGAACCCGGACAGTTGCAACGGGTCTTACCACATGAAAAACCAGGAATGTTGGAAATGGGCCCATTTTACCACCAAAAACCCATCATTTCAAGTTCACAATTTTCTCTCCAATTAAGTATTTGAGTTCTGATCTTAACACGATATGATCAGTACGTATAGTGTTCAGTTTTAGTTGCTCCTTCACCTCACACTGTCAGATTTGTGATCGGACCAAGGTTGGTTGAGTTACTGTCGAAAACCCGCGAATTTTGTTGAACATATGGTGTTATTCCATTGCAATTCAATGAATATTGGTCAGATCGCAAATCTGAAAGCGGCAGTTGAAAGAGCGCATATTACAGTACAATATACATATTGACTATGTTATGAAACGATGGTAACTCAAATACTTAATTGGAGCCAACGGTGTATGAAACGTATAGTTGGAATGGCAGTCCGGATCCAACCCAGCCAAAGACCCACTTTTCTTTGCCGCATCTGGGTAACAACCCCGCCAGGAGACAGTGTGTCGGGGTTTTGGCTAGGTCTGGAGCTAAACTGAACCGAATGGCCAGTCAAAGCACGAGGCTCCGGCGGGTTACCCGGACCCATTGCTAACATCAGGCGCGTGTATATTTCGTGCACCAGGATGAATTATGCTTAGGTGACCAGCAGTGTATGCATTTTCCTTCCGACTTCCGAGTTTCATAGAGCACAGGCCAGACCCAGGGCGCGGGAGTGTGTTCATCAGCCATGTCCAACTTCGACTTCTTGGGGTGTGGTGCTTCGGCCCGCCCAGATATGGATGGTCGGTTGCTGCCTCTCTGGCCGCATTGTTGAGATGATTCTCCTGACTGCTTTTGCTATTGATGTGGCTGCTGCAGTTGGGGCTGTGTGCCATCTGGCTGGACATGTGAATGGGCGGCTCGGTCGAAAAGCTCCTCCATGCTGTCAAATTTTCCATTTTTCGGGGTCAATGGCTTGATCCTGGATTTAAGTCCTGGTTGTGGTCCACTCTTTGCGATTTTGTAAAGGTACTTGTTATCCATTTGGAGCCATCCCGCTGCTTCCCAATTTGCTTTGATTCGATTGGCGTAGCCTCTCACCAGTTCATTTGCTCCTTCAATCAGGTCGGTCATGCACTTCATCGCCACAGTTAGTTGTCGGTCCTTGTGGCCATACATCTTTTGCATTTCCACCGAGAAGGCCTCGAAGTCTTCCAAACAGGGATATGAGTCTCCCTGTTGGTCTCGAATCCACTTCACGGAATCGGTCATCTGTGTCTGTTTCTGTGCCAGGTCCGGGTAATTCATCTATGTGCTGAAACAGCTTGCTGCATCTTTGACTTTGTCGGGATCCCCATGCAGGAATAAATGCATGTGGGATTGGAAGGTAGATCGTAACGTGTCAAGGAAGTAATCAAGCTCCTTTGCTCTGCCGCAGTACCATGCAGGACAGGTCATATCGAAGCTGTTCTTCTTCATTGCATCTGGTCGAATGGACTCTCTGCAGTACTCCAGGTTGGCCTTCATCAGTTCAGCATTTTGCATGCATAGTTGAGTATTCTGTTCAAAGGCATTGTTGAGCATTCCTCGTTGTGCCTCAATCATCTTTCGCATAGACGCGATCTCAGATTGTGTCATAGGCCCAAGCTCGTTCGGTTTGTCGGCCAGGAGGTTTTCCAGGTTGTTGCCTAGGCAGTTGCTGAGGTCATTTTCCATGTCGGCAGTCTTTTCTTCGTCGTCGTGATCGTTCTCGTCATGGATCTCATCCTCCGAATGTAAGGAGCATCGCCGGGTGGGAATCGGTGTTACTTGGCCAGGAGGAGATATTAGCATTTCCGTGCTCAAACGTATATCAGCAAAGCCCAATTGACATCTGGCAGCTGTTGTAGGAGGCAGAGTAGACGATTGAACAGAAAATTGACGGGTAAGCTGTTTGTTCGCTGTTGATTGTGTCGTGTTTGGACATTAGGGGTAAAACTTGTGTATCCACGGGAGCGAAACGTAACTGATAACTGAAAATCCAGATTCATTTAAGGGTATGTACGCCTAAGTCTGACCGTAGATGTATGATATGATGATATGGTACCACATCAGGGTGAGTGAGTATAGATTGAGATTAGAGTCGTAAGATATTCGATACTGATCAAAGTGTCGCAGCGGCAAGGTATATACAATGGAATTACCCGGCCTCAGGTCACATGTCGCCACTATCCGTCCCTGCGAGCGACTTGTAGCTGTAATTCGGTGGGTACTCAGAGGTGTTCTTGGGAGTGTCCTGATAGCTTACTTGGGAGCGTATAGTCAAGCAGGCTGGGAGTGTGCCAGCGAGTGCAGTTGGATGTGTACTGGAGAGCATGCTTGGGAGTGCGATCGAGAGCATCTTGTGAGCTGACTTGGGAGTGTATAGTCATGCAGGCTGGGAGCGTGTCATCGAGTGAAATTAGGAGTGTACTTGAGAGCGTTCTCCGGAGTGTGATTGAGAGTGTCCTGGGAGCGTACCTGGGAGTATATAGTCAAGAACACTGGGAGTTTGCCATCGAGTGCAATTGGGTGTGTACTTGAGAGCGTGCTCACGAGTGTGACTGAGATTGTCCTGAGAGCTTACCTTGTAGCGTATAGTCATGCAGGCTGGGAGTGTGCCATCGAGTGCAATTGAGAGTGTACTTGAGAACATGCTCAGGAGTGGGATTGAGAGTGTCTTGAGAGCTTGCTTGAGAGCATAAGTCAAGCAGGCTGGGAGTATACCATTGAGTACAATTCGAAGTGTACTTGAGAACATGCTCGGGAGTGTAATCGCGAGCATCTTGGGATCATACTCGAGCACATAAGTCAAGCTGGCTGGGAGAGTACTGTCGAGTGCAATCAGGTGTATACTTCCGAACATATTCGGGGGCGTACAAAGAAGTACATTTGGCAGTTTGGTTTCAAGTTTGTTGAATGCAGGATGATGTGTAGTATCAAGCATACATAAGTGCACACATATCATAGTAATGTAATCAATGCCCAGGTCCATGCAACTTAACAGTCCCACGAGTCAAATATGCGATGGACAACCGACCTGGAAACCACTTCTCAGGTGTTACGCGTTGTGTAAGGTTATATTTCCCGGGGAACTTATTGTAAAAAACGATCAGGGATCATTGATCTAGAGTGAACATCCTGAAGCAGGGCCAGCCATATGTTTAAAGGAAGTACATGAGAATGTTGAGCATCCATATGGGAGTTTACTAGAAATTACGACATGGGTCTTGAATTGCACAAAATCCTTTGGGCCCCTGGAATTGTGTGACGAGAATTGACATCTCACATCCCGTACATCGCAGGGGTTATGCAGATCAAATTGTGTGTATTCACGAACACTCTGAAAGTGAAAGGCCACACCATGTCTTGGGAATCCCATGATCGCAATCAGCAATTTGGAGATAATGAAGGCATTGACATTGGCAACAGTTAAAATATTCAGACAGAGAGCAATGCTAGAATCAAGAAGTCGGCAGCCAGCGAACCAGGTTTACCAAACATAATCAAAACAGTATTGATTGGAAGATATTTGGAATGTCCTGAAACTGACCTTCCGATAGCGAAAATGCTTGCTGTGATGATCATCATGACACCCTATAGTGTGAACGAGTCCATTGACTGCCAAAAATGCATGATATGAATCCCAGTTCTACCTTTGATGGATGTGAAGACATGATGGAACTCAGCATTGCTGAAGCGTAAGTGAGCCTACTGGTTATGCAAGTTCAACCATAACTGGCGGAACTATCAAAAAGACAGTCCTATCCAGCCACTCTTCGCAATACTGGATGGATGCATGTCAAGTATGTCTGTGAACAATAAAGGCAATAATCTGTACTGAACTCTGTGGATATTTAAAAGGTTATCGGAAATATTTAGTGTTATTACAGCTCATTCCAATAAGCTGTTCATTGTTATAGATAGTGTGAAGCATGCATCGGCTTATAAGTGTACATTATATAATGAAGACTTACACAACACTGTGATGTTTGCTTGCCAGGAGATCTTCACACATCATGCTGAAGTGACTCCGATTGATAGTATACTTCGTATGTCAACATGCAAAATTGATTCTTTGGACAATTCGCGATTAATTTGGAAGTGGCGCATGGGAATCGATTTGAATCGTTAGATGAAACTTCCAACACTGCCCAATACTAGAGTTAGCAACAGGTCCGGGTAACCCGCCAGTGTGCTGGGTTTGGATTTCACACATGGAAAGGTTCGGATCCAGACACATCCATAACCCGCCGTGCTGCCTTTTGGCACGCCCAACTCTGACCCATATACATTGACCCATGGGATTTGCCGGGTCTAGCTTGACGTGTCGGTTCCAATCTCGGGTTCGGAGTATCGGGTTTCCCATTAGATGTAACATTCCAATATGCAACTGATGATCGTAAACCATTGACATTGGTACGTCACAGTTTATCTTCGACTGATTGGCTGCCGTAATCAACGTCACAAGCACACTCTCACGCCCTACCACATTGTGAAAATGAGCATCAAGAGAGTCTCAACAAGTTTTGGTTGTCCATTGTTGGTAATAGGAGTGGCACTTGATTACATGCATCCAGAAAGCAGGATCTGTTACCCTTTATAGGTAGCTGTGTACGGGATATTCCCGCCACAACCTCCGGGACAGTAACCCCTTATTTCATTTACAGAGCTACCCCTGAGTATTCTTGAGCCTTGCAGTATATAAAAACAGCAAAAACGATGTATATAGACACTAATGGCCACATTGTCCAGTGATCAACCCTGACAGAAGGCCAACAATCTTGAAACTCCATTGACTCGCATTTTCAAGATGGGACAGGAAGCATTTCACTTTCACTTTCACTTTTGACTATACAGGTAGCCACTACTCCGTGTATGACCATTTGCAACCAGTCTCCACCCAAATCACACATGATACACTACCGACAATTGTAGACACTACGTGGACGCTCATATTTATGATGGGGCAGGGAGGGTATGCCACTGTGCTTGCGTATAAAGGCCGCCAAAGATTCCAATATGACGGTCTGCTACCTATCGGCAGTGTGAATACGCAGCACACACGAACCAAAATCATTGACACTCTGTGGAGGCTCAATTTCAAGATGGGGCAGGAAGGGTATTGAACTCTGTGTAGCCTATCAAGGCGGCCAAACATTCCGGTATGACTGACTGCAACCTATCGGAGGTGTGATTACATAGATCCCATAATCAAAAATCATTGAAGCTCAAGTGACACGCATTTTCAAGATGATAGAGGAAGCGTGTGTTTATAGGTTTTCCTGATAAAGGTGGCGAATAGTTCGATTATATCTAACCTTGAGATAATCAATTTCTAATTCCCACACTGACATATCCTAAAATTGTGGATGCTCCGTTGATCCTTGTTTTGCGTTGGGTGTATCCACAATATGTAATTATTTCATTTGGCATAGTCCATCATTCACATTGTTTTGGCAGCTTGTCTAGTGTGTTCATTTACATTATTCTTGATTAGTGCATTGCTATGTAATAATACATATAAATATATAGTAATAATCTCCAAAATCCCATGCCTTTCAATCAATGCTCATCGTCACATGCAGGTTTCCTCAGTATGCTGCTTGGACTTCAAAATCGATGTTAGCTGCATTACCACACAACAGACAGAGTACTGCTCAGTGCATGTTCCTTGATCAATCAGGATATATGGATCAAAATCTGTATCGTGCTGGCTCTCCTGGGCAGATGCATTAAGATTGAACAATCAAGCACAGGGAAGGGATATATATGAATATACTTATCTGGCTGGGAAATTGACGAATTGGAAATTTTGTGCTTAGGAATTGTTACCAGTCAGGGGGGGTGGTGTGCCCGGGGGAGGTGGGGTCGGCTCTGGAGGTGGTTGTCTGCTTTGGTCTGGTAGATGTGCACCGGTTCCTGTGCATCCCCACCATCTCAGTGGATTCTGGCCATGTGATTTTCGAAAGGAAGGCAGCTGGATGTGTGGTTTCCATGAACCATAGCGGGGTTTCTTTCTATTGCAGCCGTCACATTTGTATACGCAGGAAACTCAAAACCCCAGTTCTTGTCTTCTTGGACCTCGGCACGAGGTTTCATGATCAGATGTTTCATTTCCTCCATTGAGGTGCGCGCAAAGTCGGTTTTGGGCATTTTGGCTGTATTCAAAGCTCGGCCCATGTCGGAACGTTCCAGAGGTACCGAATATCCTTGCCAGGGCTTGGTAGCAGATATGTTGAAAATCTTCATGATATTCGTTGCTGCATCTAACGCTGATATTCGGCTATTACCTCTACAATATTCCCTTCTGTAGCCTGCCCTAAGGTGATTACTGTCTGTTTTGTCCACTCAAGGGGATGCCTATCGGGAAATTCACCTAGTGAAGTCCCACACCTGACAAAGTTGTGATGTTCAATTTCGTGGAGTATGCGGACAAATACTTGTGTTGACCATGGAGGTCTTCCTTAATGGGCAAGGAAAGATTCGTTACCTATATCTCTATGGACACATACTGGAAATTATACAGTTAATTGAATGGTATTTATCTCGACATAGATATACTCACATCTGACTGGATGCTGCGTCAGATTCTTGCTACTTCAAGTCTTACGGACTATTGTTAAATGTACATGCTGGATCATATGTTTCGTGGCTGCATTGGGAGAGTCACAGTGGACTAATTGGTGTCTGCATTCATGCTGCGTGCCAATGAATCCCGCATTTAATGTAGCTCCCGCCAATCGGCGGGAATTCAATCCACACTCACCTGGTGTAGGTGGTTGTGTATCCATGATGTGCTGGTGTGGACCAGGAGAGGAAGATGATAACAAAAAGACGTGGGAAGCCCAGAGAACTATATAGTTAGCTTGATTTCAGCAAGGAATAAGTAGCTGCGATCATAATCGTCATACTCAAGATGAATCCTGCTCAGTACCGTTGCAAGGGGGAGGGGTCTACCACTGCATCGTGAATTGCAATTAGTTGGACCGAGGTTTTTTATTTGTCAACAGGGATAAATTGCGGTGTATGACAGCCGAAATCACATTATTGCCAGATATTTATATGATATTGTTCCAGGGCAAGGACGTCTGCTGATGATTGTCTCAAATTATCCCCAGGATATTACATGAAGCTCACTCTAAAAATCAAGCCAAGATGTATCGTTAGCTTAACTATTCTTGATTTATTGACAGTTCAATGGGAGATTTCGCTTTGTTCAACATGAGTAAACATACAAACTGTAAAGGCATACGCCCGTGTATGGCCTCGTAGGAAGGTATATCAGTAGATACGGTTGCACACGTGGATGTCAATATTGTAGAGTAGAGTAAAGGTAAGATTATCGCTAGAGATCCAAGGCTCGTGGCGAGCCGACTATATAAAGCGGGTATTACCCGGCCCTGGACACGTCACGTGCATCCGTGCCATTACATTATCCCCCTCTGTAAGTGCAGACCCCCTGGGCTGCATAAACCCGTACAAGAGTAGGAAAAGAAAGGAAACAATCAAACAACCGTTCAACGTACGCAAACGTACGAACCCATAAGTCCCACAACCGATTAGTACCGTATGGTAGCCATTCGGCGGATCCGGCGCACGGGGAAACTCCACCTCCACTTGACTTGTCTCCAGAGGTGGTAAAAACCCGTGCCGACGCCATTTGTACTGGGCCGAGATCCAAAGAAGTAATGAAGTAAAGAAGTAACCAGAAGAGAAGAAAGGAGAAGAAACATCCAAAGTGACACCGTCCTCCATATCTCCACTCCCGGAATGTCCGGCATCCGACCATCCAATCGCGCACTCGTAACTCATATCAAGTGTAGGTCATTGTCGGAATTAGACACAGTAATCTCGGGGAAATCCCCAACCATAGTGTGAGCCTCGTCTTGACTCGGCGGCGTCGATGGTGGCTTCCGCTCGCAGCCCATCATCGCCATCGCCATCGCCATCGCCATCGCCATCGCCATCGCCATCGCCATCGCCATCGGTAATTGCATCGGTATATCTAACTTGTAAGCATTCCAGTAACCGGTCATACTCACCATACTTTCAGGCGCGCTAGCACTCGAGCTCTCCTAATTCCAGGTAAACAACTCCGCAGGCCCTGCCCATCAGTGATCATCGTTGGTGCTTTGGAAGCAGCTTCGGTAGTCATATTCGCGCTCAGTCTGCACGGATGAAGCGGGCTTGGCTTCTGGGCATGGATTGTAGCTTCTG
>Ga0307512_10001163_pt1 | contig 38292 bp, 43 predicted proteins | sample 14_EM_MG_FD_200267 | JGI IMG/M metagenome (GOLD analysis project Ga0307512, IMG submission 200267) | Populus trichocarpa ectomycorrhiza microbial communities from riparian zone in the Pacific Northwest, United States - 14_EM | ecosystem: Host-associated > Plants > Roots > Unclassified | place...
TTTCTGGGTTAGCGTACGGCTGTCATTCCATTCCATTCCATGCACCATGCACAACTGTCACCCCAACTTGCTGAATAAACACAACATCCCCCAAGGCCTGCGGCTCCCTCTTTTTTGTTTTTTTTTTGCCAACTAACCTCCCGTGAACCTAAACACCTTGTCCTCCGCGCTTTTATCATTAGCATACCAAACGAATGGGGACCCCTGAAGAGGCCATCGAGCTCAACCACCTACTATTCACTGCCGACCCGGGAAGCGCGACTCGCGGTAATGGTACGTCAGGGTCTGGTGGGTACTGCATCTCTATATTGACTTCGGCCACAGCCCAGGAAGATCCAGGGAAGGAGATGTGGACCAAGTATATGAACGTGTTCAATGAATATGATAAGCGTATTTCCGACACCTGGAAAGAGGACGCAGATGGTCTACTCGTATTCGTAAGTCATAATCCCCGGATATCGCTATTCGTCGCAATGACAAACCAGAAGACTGGTCTTTTCTCTGCAACGGTTGGAGCCTTTATCATTGAAAGCTACAAATATTTGTCCCCCAATTCCGGTGACCAGACGGTGGTTCTTCTTGGACAAATTTCACAGCAACTGGCGGGTTTTAATGGCACCACCTATCCTAATCTGCCGACGGCACGACCCCCGAGTCCCAGCACATCCATGATATTAGTTAATACAATGTGGCTAATGAGCCTTGTGCTGAGCATTACATCTGCCCTGCTTGCGACCTTGCTACAGCAGTGGGCACGCAGATATACACAAACACCCCAAATCCCGAGCTTGGCGAGCGACCGCGCGCGGGTCCGTTCGTACCTGTTCCTTGGTACCTTGAAGTACAAGATGAACCTCGCGGTTGAGACAGTTCCGACACTCCTTCATCTTTCAGTATTCTTGTTTTTCATCGGCCTCGTGATATTTTTCTTTCCCATCAACAAGGCGGTGGCCATCGCTACCTCAGCTTCCGTCGGAGTCTTTGCAGGAATATACTTTGCCCTCACTATTCTTCCTTTCGTTGGCCGCAAATGCCCATATCGTACCCCGATGTCTAGTCTATGGTGGTATCCATGGCACGCATCCCTCTCATTCGGGGTGCTCTGCCTTGGTGGGGTCGTGAAGCAACTTCATCGCTGTCTGGTTCCACCCAACCCGGGTCAGGGTGTACCAGAGGGGTCCATGCAGTACAGACTCAATAATTGGTCGTATATATGTGAAGTTGCCGTCAAGAAACACCAGGACCGTCTCAAGAAGGGCTTTGGAAAGAGCATCATCCAAGGGGCGTTAGATGCGCCAGTTGATGTGGACCGCGAGGCAATCAGTCGGCTGTTCAGTCAGCTCACCCTCGCCGACAAAAGCGAGCTTCCAAACTTTGTGGCCAGTATGCCAAAAGGTCAAATCGTCCAACTCATGACGCCTCCCATCGAGTCCGGAAAAATCGTCTTCCGTGAATCCCTCATTCTCATACAAAACTGTGCAGTAGACACAAACGCGGCCGGACTCGACGTGGAAATGCGCAAGCGCTGCGTCATGGTGGGTTTGGAAGCTGTCGACCACGTCGTCAAGGCTATAACCGTCCCCAACGGGGTTCTGCAACCGGAAATGCGAAATCTGTTACGTGACATACGGACTAACTTCGCAAACATTGGCCACATGCGACAAATGTGGGCCGACGATGACGCCGCCATCCGCGTCACTTCCCGGTCCATTTGCGCATTGTTTGCGAGATGTCTCCTACACAAACAGCCGCTCGAAGAAGCAGACCTGAGTTGGTTACACGACGTCATTGGGGAATCATCACACGAAATATACAACCGGAACTCCCGTGGCAGCTTTGCCTCGCTAGACCTTGTTAACCTTAAATCCTTTGTTCACAACATCCTTCCACACCAAGAGGGCGTCGAGGACCTTCCGGCTGAGCATACTACCTCTTTCACAGAAACACTCGCGATTCTCATGGGTGCCGGAACACAGGCCCCCTTCAATTATGCCATTTTCAGCCAAGGGATTTCGGACCTCATTGTTTCAATGGAAGGAGATGGCCCCCAGAGCGCTTCCGTAGCCACTAAATTGCGCGACATGTTTCCAGATTTTCTCCGGCCACCGGCGGCTTGACCCATACCCCGCCTCCACCCGCACCGGCACCCACACCTAGACCTGCACGCCGCCCCACGCTACAACCCCCAATGTCAGGCGTATGAGACAAGATGTGTCGGGTATTAACAGGTTCGACGAGGTGTTAAGCTTTCATTGTGTACTCTACGTGGTCACATTACGGAGCGTCGCATTGAACGCCATCTCTATGGGGAAGGAAACTGAAGGGACTGTGTTTTGGTACAAATATACCACTTTAATACACACTGAGAGATATTTTGAATGACTACATTTCGCTTGATTCCATTCTTTTTCTTAGCTGAGGATTTCATCCATTACCTTCTCTTCCACGGGGTAATTCAATGGCCTCAGTTGAGTGCTACGGAGATGCAGTCCACGCGTGGCGGATCGATAATCATTGATTTCGGCGAACCCGCCTTGGAACCTTATCACCCACGTAATATCTACTCACTCTTGACATCAGCTGGCAGTTGCAGGGATGCTGCACAATTAACCGAAGGTCGCCTCATTGGCTCCTTAATGGGCGGTTGTGTGGAGCTTGACATATTCTATTGTGCAAACAAAAGTGCCCATGCATGCTGGGCAATGTCTCATGCATGGGCGTTATTCGGGTTGTTCACCAAAAGGGCCAAGGCCAAGATTAGTCAAATGAATTGTAGATGTATATTGCGGGAAACTAGCTCGCGGTCTTTGACTTGCAGAGTCCGAACGTGCCGGGGTGAATACGTTGCTGCCCACGTGGCCGTTACGACGCTTTTATGACTGGCATGGCCCGTTCATTGTAAGAACGTACCACCATGTCCAAAGGACTGAGTCCATCTCTTTGAGAGGGGACACGGGATGGCTAGAAGCCCACCCTGATAGACATCACATTGGCAGTCATCGCATGTTATGGGGGCCAATTTGGCCCTGCCGGGCGGACCGCCATCATCTTTGTTCCCATCATTTCTTTCTTGACGACTGGGAACCTGGTTCGGATTTCTTTGTCGTCGTCTCATATACTTGCCATCACACTGTTACCTTGGACTCTGGCCAGCACTCGATCTCGGGACTATAAATAGCGAAAAGACTACTTTGAAGAAAGGGGATACAAGGGCATGCTAGTGGCGACATAGGCCTGCACGATGGACTTGGAGCACGCCGCGGTGTATTGCAATTACAATGACCCATGATGAGCTACAGGTTCTGTTTGACTCGGCGCTCAGCGCTCAAAGGCTGTGTGGGGGACTGGACTACTGGACGACCCTCGGAGGAGACGTGGGAAACTATCACGTGATATTAAGGTTTTTTGTTTAATGGCCCGTGCGTGGGAAATGATAAACGGGGGAATGCAAGCGTGGGTTGGCCGAGCTCGGACGGCCGACGCCCGCTTCCTTCGCTCCATCATCGACCGGTGCGTTTCCCTGCTCGACTCGATCGCATCTCCCTTTTGGCTGAGCATTCACTCTCGCTCGTGCTCTCATATTCTATGCTGTAAAGCCTCCCCTCCCTCCTTCCTTCCACACATTTCACACATTCACCCACCCCTCGCCCTCACAACAACCGCCCACCCTGGCTTCTCTCGTCTCATCCCGCCCCCCGTTTGTCCATCCCCAGCCTCCACGAAGAGCGCAGGACGAGGATTTCATAAACCGCTCTCTCCTAGATTCTCTTGACGCTCAGGCTGACGCAGAGCCTCTTTCTTCTGACTCGGAGGCTCCCAACGCCCCCTCCTTTACTTCATCATTGTCCGCCTCCTCTGTTGGTTCTCCCCAGTATCAGCCAAACACGAGCCAACTCCGTCCAGACTCTCCACATACGCATTTTGATTCATTCAGCCCTCCATCTATGTATAACAATATGCACTCCGACTTCCCCCCTCACCCAGACATCGATCCACAGAAACTTTCGAAGCTTGACAACCTGGTCCCTCCTGGACCTTATCGTACTAGCACTGCATTCAACGCGTTTTCGCATGCACGTAGTCGACAAGCTTCCATCCCCGCCAGCAATGTCCACACGTTCCGTGACACCTCAAATCTTTCCCAGAACTTCCCTATAGATATCTACGCAGCTACCCAGTCTATGTCCTCCCCACCTCATCAACCTGCTACCACTACATATGACCACATCATCCCCCGGGGTAGTTATGACTTTATTGGAGCACCACAAGGTCCCCCAGGTCTTGTTGGCCAAAACAAGGCCGTCTTCAATAACGTTGACCCATTTGCCCAGCAGCATCATAAGCAGGCTGGTCTCTTCTCCCCTGCCCAGCAGGCGCAGGCGCAGGCTCCACCCCAGCAGCAGCTCAATGGCCTTCATGCGACTACCCAGACGTATTTGAATGGCCTGCATCCCCAGCAAATGCAATCTCAGACACCATATGGGCCGCACTTACCAGCCAGCGCTTCTGCCCCCGCTGTTTCTCAGACGAACCATGCCAATAATACAACCCAGCCGTCCTCGCAAGAAGAAATTTCTACAATTTTCGTTGTCGGTTTCCCTGAGGATATGCAGGTAAGCACAGGATCCGTCCTCCTGGGAACTAATACCCCGATTAAGCTCATCGCGTTGTTGTTCTTTTCAGGAGCGGGAGTTCCAGAACATGTTCACTTTCTCTCCCGGATTTGAAGCGGCGACGCTCAAAATTCCCAATAAAGAACTCACCGCTTACGGCACCGGTTCGGCTAGTTCCGCAGCCACTCTCCGTCCGGGCTATTCCTCCCACGGCGGTCCCAATGATCCATACAATCTCGTCACGATCAATCAAGGTGGCGTTGTGGTCGACGGCGGTCGCGATGGCACTACATCTTCCTGGCAACCTGCCGATGACGCCCACTTCTCTCATCTAGTTTCAAATGGGCCTGGTGGACCCGGTGGTGCCAACACCGGGATGTCGACGCGTAAGCAGATCATCGGATTTGCCAAGTTCCGGACTCGAGCCGAAGCCCTTGATGCGCGAGACACGTTGCAAGGTCGCCGCATCGATATCGAAAAGGGTGCAGTCCTCAAAGCTGAAATGGCGAAGAAGAACTTGCATACCAAGCGTGGGATTGGGCCCCTTCCTCCTCAGCTCTCCACTATCATTGGCACGGGGGGTGGACCTGTCCCCCCTGAAGCTCTCGCGAATATGCCTGGAATGAATGGCTTAACAGGTCTCTCGTCTCAAGCGATTACCTCTGCGGGCGAGGCCCTCAGCGCACGCGAGCGTGAGCTCGGTACCCTCGGTGCCATGGGCTTTGCTGGCATGAATGGCCGTCGCGATGGTAGGATGGATGTTCACGATGACGAACTTGCTTCTCGCAAAGCCAGCGTCACCTTCGGTAATGTCGCTCCCCGAAGTACCCGCGAGCGCCTCGAAGAAGAGGAGCGCAAGTGGAAGGAGAAGGCCGAGGCTGATAAGGAGCGCAATGCACGCCTACGATCGAGTGACTCCTACGCATTTGACGCCTTCCACTCTGTGCCATCCTCGCAACGTCCCACTGGCAATTCGTTGTTGGCTGCAACTGTTGGTGAAACCATGGGTCCGTTACCGTCGCGTGCCGTAGCTGCTCCGCCTTGGGGTACACTTGGCCGTGAGCCAGCCAATAACACGTCAAGGAAGATGTCTGTGCCCCTCTCTTCAACCCTTCCTCCGCGCCCATCATCTCCCCCTTCTCATCCATCCCAGCCGTCTCCCCTACCACGTGATACGACACCATTCGCCTCTGGTTCCACGATCGGTTCTTTCACGCCTTCGTACCAGAATGCGACACACCCTGCACATCCCTCACTTCCATCTCGTCCTCGTGCTTATTCTCCTGCATCCGGGGGTGAAACTGCTGTTCCTATCTCTAGTGGTTCTAGTGCCGCCGGTTCGCAAGGTAGTGTTGATGAGGAGGTTTCGCGATCTTTGGCTTCACTCGCAGTGGGCGCGATGTCCGAAAATGTTCCAAGTGGGACTGGTTCGACCTCACCTCAACTGCCGAGCCCTGCATCAGGCGCAAGCTCCGAGAAGAGCGGCCGGAATGGCGTAATCGATCAGAATCCTCCTGTGAGTTTGTTCTGTCACGTTTGATTTTATTGCAGACGAATTTGACGTGATCTTCAGATTAACACGCTCTATGTCGGCAATCTCCCAAGTTCCCCTCTACCACCAGGTTGTGGGCCGAATCATCTCGAAGATAGTTTGAGGAATCTTTTCTCCAGTCAGCCTGGCTTCCGCAAACTATGCTTCCGACAGAAGAGTAATGGACCAATGTGCTTTGTTGAGGTCAGTCTACGTCCACTTATCTATTGTGCATTCCAGGCTGATGGATCTGGCCGTATAGTTTGTGGACGTTCAACATGCCACCAAAGCGCTGAATGAGCTTAACGGTTCCACTCTTGGTGGCCTCGTTAAGGGTGGAGGCATCAGGATCAGCTACAGTAAAAACCCTCTTGGAGTCCGCACACCTACCAATCCCGTGGGCGGCTCTACCCCACAACCGCCTGCTGGTTTGATGGCTTCGGGTGTAGGTTTCCCTTCCGAATTGCAGTTGGATGTCAGCCAGAAATCTGGCCGTGATGTGCCTGGTATCACGTCACCAACATCCAGCTTGCTTTATGGGTTCAATGTCGCCTCACCTCCGCCGCCGCGATTCGTATCTCCTCCACCGGGCCCGGCATCATTTAATCAAAGTAACTTCTCTCGTCATGGCGGTTTCGGCCTGGGCCCGTCATCCGCAGCATCTTTGTCCCCACCATCGTCCTTCTCACCTTTCGGCATCTCTCCTTCCCCGCATCCCTCTATTGGCAATAGCAGCAATCAATTCTCACCGATACCCGAGCAGACGAACCATACGAACTTTTCTTTCAATCCAATCAACAGCAATAACAACGACGGCAATCTCATTTCTGACACCATTGAACAACAGCAACAACCCACGCATGCCATGTCGATGCTCACACAGAACAGTGCTTAGAGGTCGCAACGCGGCATACGTTTGTAGCAGTCTATATATATATGAACATACATTTCCACCATTTTTCCCGTCATTTTTTCCTGGTCTCTGTGTTCACGCACCCACATACGGACTGTTCGTTCGTATCTATCTATTTATCTCTCGCCACCATGCTCCCGTCTAATCGTCTGTCGTCTCCACACACTTTACTCGAATCCGTTCATTTCACTGCACTGTCATATCGTTCAACCCCTTCACCCTGCTGCGATTCCATCTTGATATATACATCATACTTCGTAATCAGTACTCTTACCCACATTGTGTCTGCACCAACTCCTTCCCTGTGTCTTCGAACTTCTTGCATACCATGTTGCTGTTCTTTTTCACTAGTCTCCCCGTCGTCGGGTACAATTTGCTTTTGCACAGGTCTTGTATTTTACCGATACTTGCGAAATCTATTTGACGCTTACTGGATGCGAAATCACTAATGTGCGAGGACCGCAGAGCATAGAGCAAATTACAAGGATACATGTTGACACAAGCGTGGGGAGACGATAATCTACTTTAGAAGAGGTGGGAGATGTGCGGACGAAAACAGTTAGAGCACGATAAAAGTAACACTTGTCATAAATGATGTATGGTTCCTTCTAACCCGTGTCACCGTCCTTTGCGCCAGATTCTGAGCGTGCCGCAGTAGGCAGCGTGGATGACGCTGCAGCCAAGCTAGCCGCGCCGAATCGTAACCGAATACGTTTTGGGGCTTCTTCACCAGCTCCAGTCCCTGTCTTGGTCGAACGCCTCGTCTTGCTGCCGATGAGCCGCTCGAGACCCATCTCATCCTCGTCCTCCTCGGCACGTCTCCGCTTCTCCGCGCGCAGCGGCACAAACCCGCCGCTGCCAACCCCGGGACCGGTACCAGCGGTGGTGGTGGTGGTGGCAGCAGCAGTAGTGGTCGTGGAGATGGAGACTGTGGAAGGATTCGTCGTTGGCGTTGAGAAGGTACCGGCACTGGGAGGGGGCTTGGGCGAGACGAGCGATTCGAGGAGCACGTCTTCGGGATCTGAGGACTGTTCGTCGTCGTCGCCGTACTCGACGAGGGCGTTGATCGGAGGAGTCCGCGGGAGGTGGATGGGCGTTGAAGGTGCGGAAGCGCGCTGCGTGGCGCTGCCGAGGCCGGTGCGTAGCGGGATGACGGGCGTATGCTGGCGATTGCGCCTTGCGGAAGGTTGGAAGCGGGAGAGAGGGGGGGAGATAAGGGGAAGAGTGGGGAGCGGTGCTGGGTGCGGGCCGGGTGCGGCGCCTTCGTCCTCGTCTTCTTCGTCGTCGCCGTTGAAGTAGGACTCCTCGTCGACGTCGACGCGGCGCATCTCCAACGGTTGACTCGAGAATGAAAGAATATTAGGAACGGTTTCGGAACGGATTGTGAAGAGGAGACATACGGCGGCAGGGGTTTCTCCTCGACCTCTGGCGGAGGCGGGTGGATGTTCATCTCATGGCGACGGATAAGACCCTTGAAGCATTGGCCGCTGAGGCGGGTTTCGGATAACTCCTTTATCCGGTCTTCATAGTTAGGCATAATATGAGCAATAACATCCTTAATATTTTCCTACATGGCCATGAGTATATATGCTAGAAGAGGAAAAAAAAGTGGACTCACCCGACGCATAAACTCAAAGAACTCTTGACATGACGAGTTTACTAGGGTATCGCGACGAGATTCCTTGAGTGACAACTCAACGATGGGCTTGAAGACCTCCAGTTTGCTGAGATGACCCAAAAAATTCCGATTGTTGTTTTTTAGGTGTATTCGGAAAAAACGGAGGGCAGCTATAATGTGGGAGAGGGTCAGGCGTTCACGCATAATGGAAAACGATGGGAAGGCGACTGACCGAGACGGAGATGTTTGTCTTTACTAGATAGTAGGGTGGCAACATGAGAGGATATACTTGAGGTGAGCATGAAAAAATGGCTTCGGAAAGTATGCTGTAAAGCGAAAGTGGATAACAAGTCGCATAAAGATAGATAAAGGTTCGTTTTCTCGCGTGATAAGATAAGATTTGAATCTGAAACTAATGAGGCGTGATATCAAATTGGTGTAGGTGAGTCCTTACCAAGTGGGTGGTGTTTGTGATCCGGGATGTCAAAGATGGGTTTGAGAAGCGAATGCACGCAAAGTTTGTAGAAATAATCGAGGAACTTCTCTGTTCGGGCATCATCCCTTGGGCGTGAAAAGGGTTTCGCCGGGGTTTGCTGCCAGGAGATTTCATCAATGATTTACACATCACACACCATGGAAAGGCACGCACGACGTCATTCATATCCTGTGGCGGCATCTCCAACATCAACTTTAATGAGTCCCCTACCACTGTTTGTACGCCTAGATCCCGACTCCGCACCATCAACCCACATAACAAAGTGAGTAGGGACTCGTCCCGGCTCTCACGATCCTCGAAGCTTTCGAATTGTGTTACGACGTGTTCGCGAACGCCATTCACGTCATGGTCTAATAACGTGACAAGTACCTCGCCAGCCACCGCGATCATCTGCTGTCCGGATTCCGTTCCTTCTGGTTGGCCGAGCGCCCACTGAACGGGTTGCACGATTCCGCGATCAACGAGCGTTTTGAAGAGCCCCATTCGCGTCGGTAGTTGGACGTTCTTACCCATGATGCACAGCTGTTGGATAAGAAGAATGACTTCACGACGGCGGTGATCTTCGTCAACACCATTTGGGATCCCTTCATAGCTTATGTCGGGCTCAATTCCCGTCCTTATCTTCGCAACCCCGTTGAGGGATACGGATGGGCCAGCGCTCGGGTGGGGAAACAGGCCGACGATGTCCTGTAAAAACTGTACGTCGTTCTGCACGTGGGTGATGATATCGATTTGATTGAAGATGATGCATGAGTTGAGGACGTTGAAAGTCGAATCATCCAGGGCCCGTGCAAGGACAACATCCTTGAGAAAGAGAAGGCGGTACGTGTGGTGTATCTTCCTTTGGATGACAGGATCGTGAATCGAAATGGGTTGGTGGAAACGAGTCGTGTCACGAAGGAAGTCACGATAATTGGCCTTGTGAACGGGGAACTCTGGGTCGTCTATGGAAGGCTCGTGAGAGTACAAACGAAGGGATGGCCGGAACGCACACTCAAGCATCCCCAGGACACCGAAGAACCGGTCATCATCTAAAATGTGCTCGTACATGCTGTGATCGCTCATCAAGACTACGTGATGGGATTAGTCTTCCACGAATGGCAGAGATTTAAACTCACGTATTGTTTGCATCAAAGAGCAAAGGGAATGTAAGTTTTCAAGGTTCTCCAGATCCTCCGCCTGATGCATGACGTCAATCATGGCTTTTATATAATCCTAATAAAACTGGTGAGTCGCGGCGCATATATACGGTACAGAAGGAAACCACGGACCGCGCGCTGAATGTATTCGCAGATCTTGTCCTTGAGGGCTGGGGTTCGAGACAGGGCGCGGATGGCCTTGTCTATTTCCAGAATAATTCCCAAAGCAGGTTGGGGCAGATGACCTGAGCGGATGATGCTTGCAGTAGTGATCGATGGCTCAGGCCCTGCCAGCGGAGAGGACGATTCGGTTTGATGCTCTTGTTGTGGACGCGATTCTTTAGACGCTGTGTACGAGTCCAAATCGAGCACACACGCACCACCGCTATTCGCGCGTAAACTCTGCACCTCAAGTATGAAGTTCCACAGTTCCATGCAACCCTCGGGATCCTGAAAGCTGAGCGCATAGTCGACGCCATCCGGCTCTGTCCAGACAATGAGGGTATCTGGACACGAACTTGGTGAATATACTACTGATCAAAACAGAGCCAGAGGACGAGCACACGGACCTTGCTGGCGCTGATACACATCACTGGAGCGAATTGTTGTTTTGAGGATGATCTCGGACATGTTTGATTCCGCTTTTGCGACGAGGGCTGCCTCACCATCCTCATATTGACCAAAGCACAGGGCAGTGCCTTGGTCAATCCAACGCGAGTTGATGAGTTCATAGACCTTAGGAATGACAGGGTGTGTCAGAGAGTCTGTCCCCAAGCATATGACATGGCTTGGGAACGAACACTGCGCCGAAAGCCACTAATGTGTGAGACGTACTTTTACGCGTTTGAGCTCGTGGTTCTCATGCTCTGGGAACCACTGCTGACCCTCATCTCCATTGTCCATGACCATGACGCCTTCTCTTCCCTGCACATCCACATTCTCGTGACCTGCATCGTCCACCGTGTCATCCTGGCTTTCCCCCTCGACTATCATAAAAGCACTTTCGCATACGTCCGAAGTAAAGTTGTCGACGCGAGAATCGAGTACTGCTGAGACCGCGTCTGTTGGCGAGTGGACATGTGTAGATTGGGAGGGGTGTGGCGCGTGTAGTTCAGAAGGTGGATCGACCTGACCTGTGCCGGGCGACGAGGGTGAAAGAGAGGCGGTGGTGGGGGGAGAAGAAGGTACAGAGACTGATGCGGCATCCGCGCTGCTCATGACCGAGTGAAAGGCGGCGAAGAGCAGGCGATATAAAGTGTGCCGATTGTTGAAACGGGGAGGTGGGAAGAGGGTGTATGTACCCTGAGGGAGCTGAGCGGCAGACTGAGGCGAGGCGGGACGAGACTGGAGTGTGCCCTTTCCGGGACCGGGCAGCTGCTCAACAACACGCACTTGACAGACGCACACAACACACGCCACCCACGTGGTAAATTTTATTTTTTATGTTTATTATTTATTATTATCATTCCTTATCTCTCTTCTTTCGCTTCCCTCCCCTCGCTCCTCCCCGCTCTTTCTCAACTCGAGGCCGTTTCTTACCCTTTGCCACATCTTCACTCCACCCACCCTTTTTTGCTAGCTGCTCGATAACGTCCCACGTGCCTGGCTGTACCCGTTGTACACTTAGACGTCCGCGGCGCACCAAGTCCATGTCTGTCACCACAGGATTGTTCGAGTGCAGCTCCAGCTCCGTTATAATGCATGAAACTTACCTTTGATTGCCTTTACGCCCTCCTCGTCGATGTATTCAATACCGGCCGATGGCGTCACATGGCCTGCTGCGATGTCACGCAAGAGCGGGTATGGCACGAAATTCGCGGCGCGTGATATGAACTTCACCTCGACCATGAACCACTTAGGGTTGGCTTCATCGGATTTCTAGGTGGCGTCAGATCGGAGCCAAGGGAGGACGAAGAATGACTGCAGCATACAGGATCATAGTATGGGTGTTTACTTTTTGCGATTTAGACGAGGACAGTTTCTCTAACAATAAACAACTCACGAGTCCCACGCGGTATCTGCGAAGATAGGAACTATTAGAATGGATCACTGAAGACGGTGAAAGTGCTCACAATCGGGATATGCCTCCTTTGTAACCTCAGCAAAGCCAGCGATACCTATACAGTAGAGAATGTATCCATGACCGTGTGTTACTTGACTAGTGCTTCATGCACGCACCTGGAATATTGCAACTAGAGTGATAAAACAAAACCTTGAGCCAGTTGACACGTTTGTTAGGCTGATTGCGAGAGGGGAACCAACCTTATCGCCCACTCGCATTTCCTTCATGAGATTCCTTGCTTCTGGATTCCGAACACCTTCCCATGGTGTTGTTCCGACTTCTTCAAAGTCGTCTACGCTAAACTTGAGAACAGATAGGTTGAAATAAAGCCCACGTGTTTTCGAGTGGAACTCACTTTAACATCTTTTCCCTTGACTATACGGGAATGGGGCTCTGCCTTCATGAGCCAATACTTGGTCTCCTGGTCAGCAGACATTGGAGAAGTCGAAAAAGGTGCTGATGACGTAATGTCAGAAAAGGGTAACTGAAAACAGCTACAAACAAAACAGATTTTGGTCGTGTCCCGGCTTTGTCCCTGAGCCAGCACAAGCTTACGATGACAGCGACGATGAGAGAACGAGAACCGATATCCGTCATGCCTCCATCAAAGCTCGGAGAGTACACAGTCGTACAAGAAATCGCAGAGGGTACCTTTGGGAAAGTCAAGAGTATGTATCTCATATCCTATCCGATCGCTCTCGGCTCATGGTCGTGATCTTTTCGCCAGTGGCCATGCACACCCTCACAGGTCACAAGGTCGCCATGAAGTTCATCTCAAAACACGTTATCAATATGACACGTACCAAGAATCGTGTCCAACGTGAGGTCGAATATATGCGTACTCTCCGTCACCCCCACATCATCAAGCTGTCTGTCCGTCTCACAAGTCCCCTGTTACTATATTTGACGAACCCTCTGCTGCCAGCTATGAAGTCATATCAACACCCACCGATATCATCATCGTGCTCGAATACGCAGGCGGAGAGCTTTTCAATTATATCGTCGCAAATGGCCGCATGCCAGAACATCAAGCGCGCCGCTTCTTCCAGCAACTCATTTCGGGCATCGAGTACTCTCACCGTCTCAAGATTGTCCATCGCGACCTGAAGCCTGAGAATGTCCTCCTCGACGATGACCTTAACGTAAAAATCGCTGATTTTGGTCTCTCTAATGAGATCAAGGACGGAGACTTTCTCAAGACGAGTTGTGGCAGCCCCAATTATGCCGCTCCTGAGGTCATTCGAGGTGGTCTATACACAGGGCCTGAGATTGATGTGTGGAGCGCTGGTGTTATTCTATATGTCATGCTCTGCGGTAGGCTTCCCTTCGAGGATGATGATGTTCAGGCTCTCTTCACCAAAATCAGCCGTGAGTACCTCATCTTGTATGTCCCCCTAAGTGGTATCATTGACGATACGTCCCAGAGGGTACCTATCACATTCCTTCCAATGTTTCTTCCGATGCGCGCAGCCTTATCACGGGAATGCTGGCCGTTGACCCCGTTAAGCGTATAACCGTACCAGAGATTATCCAACACCCCTTCTTCCAAGTAGACCTACCGCAGTACCTCCAGCCCCTCCCGCCACCACCGGGTCCTGTCCTCGGTACTCTCTCTGCACTGGTAACTCCTGGAAAGGCAATAGACTTTGAAATCATCGACGGTCTTGGACGGATAGAGGAGGATGTAGTCGAGGAGTTGGCGCTGCGCATGGAGGGCGTGGATAAGGAAGACGTGTGGGCATGCTTACGACGAGATGACGGTGTGCAAGGAAATGCAGTCAGGGTAGCATATATGCTACTGAGAGATAAGCGGAGGCTAGGGCAAGATTGTGAGTATCGCCCTTGTTTCTACGGCATAGTTCCTTACCCGCGTGTTCAGTGGCAGCCTACGAGGAGCAGGAACGTGATGCGCAATTAGCTGCCCTAGACGTACGTCCATCCTCTGCAATTTAACCTCATGTTCTCATCCTTCATGTAGCCGCGAAACCTCTTATCACCCGCTGCTTTATCGCCTACCGGCGGTGACGCCGAGGAGAATCCTTTCGAAAGTGAACTCAATGGCTATGACGATGAAGAAGACGATGATGATGATGAATTCGACTTGTCTACGCCACCCCCTGATGAGCGGGAACAGGACCACAACACCTTCGCGGTCCTTAACTCGTCTCTCCCAGACCAATTCCCCGAGCAACACCATCTCGCGTCCTACGCAAGTGCCCGGCGTGCGTGGCCAGCCGTCAAGGAGAAAAAGCAGCATCGTACGAAATGGCACTTTGGCATTCGTAGCCGAAGCCCCCCCATGGAAGTCATGCTTGAGATCTACCGGACACTCAAGACATTGGGCATGGAATGGCGCGAGAAGAAAAACCTAGGCGGGTTGGGGAGTGGAAGTATCCACCTTAATGGTAACCCTGGTGGACGGAGAAAGAACGGACATAGCAAAATCGAACGGGCGAGAGAATATGACGGTGGTGGACATGTGGATCTCAAAGCAGCGGCATCTGTGTACTTCATTGAGACGCGGGTCAGGGTGCAAGACGTTGTCGTGCGTTGTCTTTCTCCTCCCCATTTTGTTCTACCTGACCAGGAGGTTTCATAGGTCCTCATGAACCTTCAGTTGTATATGGTAGACTCGATCAACTACCTGGTCGACTTCCACCATAAGCGGTCCTATAAAGCCAGCACCGAGCCGGGCGCAGGCAAGTATGACATGCCAAGCACGGACGCACAGTCCGAAGCAGGTTCTGACTCTGCTCATGGTGGCTCTGACGTTGTTTCTCCATTCGTATTTATGGATGTCGCATGCCGGCTCATCCTGGAACTTGCGGGTGGTGGAGGTGACTGATGGTACAACTTCAATGCTCCCGCTGTGCCCGCTAGATCTTTGCGACGTGGAGGGATGAATAGACTTGTAAGATGCGAGCATTCTGTATCTACGCTGTACATCTAGTTTGCTATTAGTTTCGTTAGACTGCTGCTGACAATTGCAATATATCTAAGTTACTGAGCGTACGAGATTAGGCCTATAAGCAAACAATTGGGTATAGTTTTGTTTGGGATGGGGAAGGAGAAAGCTGTACTCATCCGAAGACCCAAATCACATTCATGCAAGGTTTTGGCGGCTGTGGCGCATACTGCGCATGGCTGGTCCAGCTATCCAGTGGCCGTTTGTTCCTTGATACCCAAAATCCTGGGTAGCGGGTTTTGGGATGTCTGTGTTATGAGTGGTGGCAGAGATCCGGGGTGGTGACACCACGTGGAATATTGATGTCTGTACCTGAAGGCACCGAGATCTAGGGAAGCAGAGCGACCAGGACCATGGATTAGTGAACAGCCGTGAGAGAAGAATGGTGCGACAGCTTCATACCTATAGGTTACAGGTATTAGGTTGCTGCATGATATCCTAGGATTACCACCGCATCACAGGTGGCCCTGGCCCTGCTTCACGTCGGACGTTTGACGGTTCAACTCAAGGACGCGAAGAGTCATGGATTTCTTATCTGTCAAACAGACTATCACACTAACTACCAGGCCCTCAGGAAGCAGATCGGACGTGTGAATGAAAGGCGGGGCAGTGACGCACGCAAATACGCCATTCGTTTGCAGGCGTACAGAACCCGTGCGCGTGACCATGATCGAAAACTATATCGAGGGCGGGCCGAGGCGTGCGCAGCTCCATCATAAATTGGGCGGTGATTATCCCACCCTTCCTTGGAGTCCTTATTCCGCAGCACAGCACAGGCATAGCCCTTCGTTCCTAAGATAACGCGGAGGCTGTATGAGCGGTTCCGTGTGTACTGCAGCCAGAGGGATGGAAGGCGAAGGCGTCTTTGGTGGAGTAAAAGGTGATTGTGCCCAAAGTGTATTTATTGTTCAGCACGGCGTGTGGGAGACTGCGCAATAAGCGAAGGCTCTTCCCCCAGGTTTCTATTTATACATAGCAACTGGGGCCTTGCCCATCATCTTGCGCCATCACAACGCAACGAGCACCAGTCACCATGTCCTCCGGTCCAGATAGAAAAGACCGTCTCCCATCCCCGTCAGCGTCACTTTCTTCGCGCGGTAACGTGGTGGACCATCATGCCCCACACGGTAAGCTCTCCCTCTCGCACGTCTTGTTCCGAAACGACGCCTAACGAGTTGAAGTGACCGAAGATGTCACCGCGGATCATCCCCATGTTGGTGGCCCGTCCAAGCATGGCGTTATCAAGGTGCAACCGCTCAAGAAGGACGAGATGCAGCCCTCGTACGCGCAGGATATGGGCATCGAGTCTGTCACCCACGGCTTTTACGGCTCGATGATGCAGTCGTTGGGATCGTGCGTCGGCTTTTGCGGTGCCATCCCTTGCTGCCCGTTCCCTAATCCATTCAAAGAAGTCCGACAAGGTCAGTTTTCTTGGATTGATTCCCCTCCATCCATTCATCACTTTTGTTCGGTTCCCTCTCTAATTGTATTGTTTTTGTTTCTCACAGGATCCGTGGGACTCGTCTCACGCTTTGGCCAGTTCTACAAGGCGGTCGACCCAGGCTTGGTCCAAGTCAACGTTTGCACTGAGTCGCTTCGCGTCGTTGACGTTAAAATCCAAATCATCTCAATTGGTCGGCAATCTGTCATCACTCGCGACAATGTCAATGTCGAAATGTACGTTTTTTTTTTTCTTCCTTCTCCACTCTTTTTTCTCCTTCCCATCTTTTCCTTTTTTCAACTTTCCGCCGCATTTACTGATCATGGTTCCAATAATTAGCGACTCTGTGATATATTTCCAAATCGCGAACCCTTACCGCGCCGCATTTGGCATCTCGGATCTTCGCCAAGCGCTGACGGAACGTGCCCAAACGACCCTCCGACACGTCGTCGGCGCGCGCGCCGTGCAATCCGTCGTCACGGAGCGCGAAGCGATCGCGTTTGAGATCGCCGAGATCGTCGGGGACGTGGCGGACAAGTGGGGCGTGGCGATCGAAGGGATCCTGATCAAGGACATCGTGTTCTCCGCCGAGGTCTCCGCCTCGCTCTCCAGCGCCGCGCAACAGAAGCGCATCGGCGAGAGCAAGGTCATCGCCGCGCGCGCCGAGGTCGACGCCGCCAGGCTCATGCGTCAGGCCGCCGACATCCTCGCCTCACCCGCCGCCATGCAGATCCGTCAGCTCGAGGCTCTGCAGCACATGGCCAAGACCGCCGGCACCAAAGTCGTTTTTGTGCCCATGCAATTGCAGGGTGACGTCATGGGTCAGCTGGGGTCATCCTCGCAAGCTGGCCCTTCTTCCTACGTGCGAGATGAAACCGGTGAGGGTCTTGGTGCTGTCGGGCGAGCTGGGCTCTTAAACACAATATCAGATGTCTAGCCTTCTCAAGTGATGTTCGATTTATCTTATGCCTTCCTCCTTGTTCCATTCTCGGTCCACCATTTGCGTTCCCTCCTGATACGTGTACGGCCCCGTTGCTCTCCACTAATACTGCCATGTCGTATATGATGTACGAATTACGATCTTCTACTTGTGCAATGATGATGTTCGATGACCGGATACCCTCCATTAGCCGTTTGTCGACTGGGCAGTGTTGTTTTGCCATATCATTGACGCGTCAAGATAAACATACATACAGGCATAAAACTAGGGAAGCAGGGAAAGCGCGCAGTGTCCAACGTGGACGATCAGAGAGACCATGAAATGGGGTAGGAATAGTGAAAGGGAATCAGTTATGGGACAGACGGAACACGATTGCACAGTATGGGTTTATATAAATTGTTGGGGGGCTTCATAAATACTGCCAGTGCGTGTGGCCTAGATAAGCAAGCTTCACATCTCAAGCATTGAACGAATGCACATGAAGAAAAAACAATGAACTGTCGCAAAATACCGAGGAGAGGAGGGAAAAAGAGAAATGACAAAAAATAGGCAGACTAGAGCTGTAGAAACGAGTCATGCAGAGTACTCCGGAGACGGTCCCTCGCCTGGGGAGCGACCCCTTTCTGGGACGGTGGCAGCACACAACCGTTATTGTTTGTGCGAAGTCTCGCCGATCGTCGTGGCACAATGTCTCGCCCGGCCTTGCCCGTCGACGACGGTGTGGGCGTCGCAACGGCACTTGGACGAACGTTCTCCTTCGCCGCTTCACCCTCCTGGGCGCGCGTGGCCGCCGCGTCCGCTTCCGCTTTGGCGCGTGCTTTCGAGCGCGTGCAGGGCAGAACTATGTGCGTGTCCAGGTGAACGTCGAAACCCGGGTAGTGCACCGACCGACGATCAGGTGGCGGTGGCATCTCGCGCGGGATCATCGTCATTGTCGTTGTTGGCGTTTTCGGAGAAGGTGTGGACGTGTGACGCGCGGATTGTCGTTGCGAAGAGGAGGGAATCGCCGTGGTCTGCGAGCGCGTCTTCCGTAGGGACACGCGGGTCGGCGTGGTTGTGGTTGTGGGAGAGGGGCGTGATTTGGGTTGTGGAGATGTCGAAAGGCGAGGGGATATGCGCGTAGAATCGCGTGGGGATGGGGGGACGAGGGCATGAGGGTGGCATGGTGGCGCGGGATGGGTATCGCTGAGGCCGGCGGGGGAGGAACCCAAGAGACAAGTGGAGCTTGCAAAAGCGTGTAAAAGGGCATTGCAATGAGGATGAAGCGAGTTATCACTCGCGCCTCGGTAAAAGCGCGACTGCGACGGAGAGAAAAGTGCCTCCTGCTCGAGGATCCGCCTTTTCGCGGGGGTGAAAATGGAGCGGGCGAGGGACGGAGATCTTGAGCGCTTAGAGCCGGTACGCGGGATTGGCAGATTCGCGTCTTCGGAGGCAGCTCTGAGAAAAGGTTCGAGGGGGAGGTCGACGAGGACTGGTCGGGGCATATGGACGCGGTCGAGGGGGGGCGCGTGAATAATGAGAGACGCAGAAAAATGAAATCGACGGCGCTGGCAACAAGACGCGACCAGTCACAATTGGTCACGTCACACTTGTCACACCTGCCTCATTAGTAAAAATCTACATTATTGTACTTTTTTCACGAATGATGCCACGCGTCCTCGTCCTCCTGCTCCACTGGCATGACCACGTCAAATACACCCGTGCCACATAGAATCGGACGCCCCAGCACCAAATTTCCGGATGGTGTTTTAAGATCGTCAAAATCACCATAAAGTGTCGCGTCCGCAATGAACGCCCCAGTCGTCTCGAATGAAGCTTTTAATAGGGGAGACGGGTGCCCGTTAATCCCCTTGCGGTTGAACGGCTTGTAGTCGCCCTCGAACGTCTGACACCACAAACATTGAGAGGAGATTCGGAGTGATAATTTCAACACCCACCATGTAGTCTGCAATCAATTCGAGGTGCCGGATATCGACTTCAATGTTGTAGACGCGGAAGACCCCGCTCATCTCCTTTACGATGGCCGCCCGGGCCATCTCTATCCCATATGTCATGAGGATGGCGTAGATGTCGTTCGAGTAGATATCATCCTCTTCGATCAGGGACTCTTCAGTCGCACACGCGACCTCCCAAAGACCACGGAAGTTGGAGCCATTGGTGGTTATCTACGATGTCATCGATTAAGGACCGTCGAAGTTTTGAGGGCGACAAAGGCGCTCACCTTTGTTGATCCATCTTTGTTCGCCTCTTTAACTCGGAAGCAGTCCACAATCCCTGGGATTTCCCGGACCACGGTTTTCAGACACGCGCGCTCCACAATGTCCACTAGCATCAGTTTGGGCAGATCAGGTTCGAACTATGCCCGACTCAGCGTTGGTCCCATAAAAACTCGGTACGTGCACGACTCACCTCCAATTCAACGGTGCACCGAGATGGGTTAAAGTCGAAGCCTGAAGCACGGGGGAAGCTTTCAAGGAACTTCTGCTTCACCACGCTCACATGATCCTTGAACCTAATCGTCTTCCCGGGCTCCTTCTCCAGCTCGTCGTTCGCCGCTCCTTCCACGTCCAGAGCAGACGCAGTCTCCGGATCTACCTCGGGAGGTTCGATATCGCCATCAGTGTCCTCGTCCTCGTCCGACTCATATGACGCGTGCTGTTGTTTCTGCCGTTGACGCTTCTCCTTGCTTGCGTCACCATCACCAACTTCGCTTTCCTCGTCATCATCCCTCCTTGGCGCCGGTTCCCCCACGTCTACGCCCTCATCTTCTTCCGTATCTCTGCCTGAAACTGGGGCACCTCCTTCGGCCTGAGGTACGGCTCTTCCCCTTCCAAGTTCGTCAATCTGACTCCTGAGGTGCGCGGCGAGTTTCTTCATCTCCAACTGAATCTCGCGTTTCAGAGTGAGCGGAAAACGAAGCTCAAACGCTTGGAGCAGTTCCCTGGGAGACACATCGAACTCCGCACGGTACTCCTGTTGGGGGTAAAAATTTATGAGGATTGTGAACTGCTTTTTGCGTGCTTGATTGTTGACGGTGAGCCGCTCGTTCACGGTGACCCTGTCGACGACTTGGGAGAGTGTGACGCGGGACGCTCTTCGCGCGAAAGCATCAGCTTGCTCGTCGGCAATGCCTTTGGCGATAGTTATTGTCATAGACGGTGTTTTAGGCTTCCTAGATGCTGCCATCACGATCTCGCGTAGTCGTGGAATACCAAGAGTGACGTTGGCAGCGCCATGACCTGTAAACCCAACTTAGACGAGAAGTTAAAACCTAATCGAGAACGCACCGGCGAAGTGGAAAGTATTTAGCGTCATCTGCGTGGACGGCTCACCAACACTGCGACAAGATCAGCCAATGGGGGCGTCTTTCTCAACTCCGGTGCTCACCCCTGGCCGGCCAGTAAACCAACAGCCTCTCCTGGCTCCACCAAGCTACGCAAGTACTTGAACATCATCATAAGACGGAATTCATTTGCGCTGCGTAGTGTGTGCCGCCGCCGGATTGCGAAGGTGTCGTCTTTTGACTTGAGAAGGTTGTCCGGATTGCCCTTGATATAATCGTTCAGCCGCTCGGCGAATTTCTCGGACGTGCTGCCCAGAAAGCGGGAAGGGTTGAAAAGTTCGAGCGATGTGGCCATGGAGTCCCTTTTCGAAAGATCTTCTCCTACCTTGTGCCTCTTGGAGGCCTTGAGGACGCTCTTCATGTATTTCCGAGCCTGTTCATCATCCAACAAGCCCAGCGCATCGCGCGGTCGATATCGATCGACGAGTGCCTTCATGTTTTGCGCCATGAAAGTGAATTGATACAGGTGTTTTTGTTTCGTGACATCGAGCGCGTCGCCACCGTAATGAAACTGGTACACCGAACCGTCACTCCCGCGTACGGTGTTATCGTAATGAACGCGAATGCCCTCCAAGTGCTTGATCAACGAACGTTGCAAGTAGCCCGAGCGAGAAGTCTTCACGGCCGTGTCAATCAGGCCTTCGCGACCGGCCATACAGTGAAAGAAGAATTCCTGAGGTTTGATACCAGTAAGGAAGCGGCTAGCGACGTATCCACCAGCGATGGCCTTCGTTTCGAAGGCCTTGAAAGAGGGTAACGTCTTCCCACTGACCATTACCGGGACACGACGGCCTTCTAGCTCCTGCTGGCCCAACGCACACGAAATTTGCTGTGCATTGACTGTGCTGCCCTTGGCGCCAGATTGTGTCATCATTTGCATGTTATTGTTGGGGAATCTGCGCAGCAAGCCATGAGGCATGACCGAGTCCGCGATGGATTTGGTGAGCTCCCTCAGCCGGGACTTGACGGTCATGTCAAGCCCTGCCATCTTCTCGTCGTCGCGAAGTACTTCGCGGAGCAGTTGCGAAAGTGCCGTAGGTTTCTCGTCGTCAGGAACGTCGTTGAGTGTTGGAAAGTTCTCCATCGCTCCCTCTGTGCCGAGATTTTCGCCGTCGCGTAGGAGTTCTGCTCGCTTCGCGTTGCCCCCGTCTGTGAGAACCAGGTCGTCCATACGACAGGTGAATGCCCTGAGCTGCAAGAACTTGGTGAATAGCCGACTCAGTATGCCAAGCAGCCTCCCTGCAGCATCAGCGCTGTACAGTTCATAGACGGAATGAACCAAACCAAAGTCGCTGGCCCCGAAAGCAGATTTGTCGAGGATTCCACAGAGGAGCTCTCCATTCATAAATATAACCTGATCTTCGGAAGAGCCTTTTCCCCATGCTGCACCAGGAACTTTGGCTTTTGCGTTTAGGTTGAGCCCTTCTGCGTTGCTCGGTGTGATATTCAATAGAATGGTGGATATCTAATCTTCGTTAGACACAGGAAACGAAAAAGGACGGTGGAAAATAAGCATATTTACGATTTGCTTTCCGGTCCATAACGGTTTTGGCTTCCATATTGCTGGTGGAAGCGTCCGTAGGCGTCCGTCATCATGAACAGAATACTCCTCGGGTTTGAGAGCCCCGTAGAGTAACTGGAAGTACTCCTCCCGGGTAAAAAATGTGTCCGGGTTGGTCATCCACACGCCAGCTACCACGTGGTCCTGGATGAGACCACGAAGGGGTTTTCCAGATGTTGGTACGAGATATTGATTGTCTGTGTTGGCAATGAACATAGCTTCCGCCCGGGCCACTTGGTTCTCTTTTTCCTGTGCGTGAGAAGAATGTCTATCTCCCAATGGCGAGTCGCTTACGGGGAAAATGAATGTTCATTTCTATGGGAGTGAATCAGCCGTGGCGTGAGGATACAACTAGCTATGACAAACCATCGCCATCGAAATCAGCTGGACAATTATAAGGCAGTCAGCTTCTTCAGGAAAAAACTGACATCTGCAACAGAAAACAAACCATTATATGAGTTGCTGTAGCCATAGTGTCAGTTGTTTATAGATGCTATGAGGGTGTCACAACTAACCAGTTGGCGTAGTGCATGCGTATCGTCTTTTCTCCTTGCAACACGCGCGCTCGGTGGACCATCATGCTTGGTTTGTGCAGGGTTGGTTGTCGGTTGAGAATGAGCATGTCTCCATCGCGCAGATGTCGAAACACCTTCTTATTTATAGTCGTCGTTCGCGTGGCAAACCCTCTTCGGTCAGCACGGCTGCCGTCCTGCGGAGTGAGCAGCTGATTGGCGACAGCAGTTCTCTGCTCTACTGTCAATTTGTCCTGTGCACCACAATCAGCGTAGAACCCTCCGGCAGAATGTGTTATACCAAGTAAATCTGATGACCATCTTCGTACTCGACTATGGTTGCCCCAGGATAAATCTTAGGTCCGTTGATAACGAGCTGTCGCATCTCGTGAAAATTCACGGGCGTCACCGGTTCGGGATAAGTCAATTTCCTGGCGAAGATGGGAGGTACGCCAATTTCGTTTGGTTCAATATTTACATCTGGCGAGATGACGGAACGAGCGGCAAAATTAACACGTTTACCCTGAGGTAGGCATTAGGCAGGTACTATGGTAACAATCCCACATACCATCATGTGCATCCGGAAGAGACCCTCTTTCTTTTCGAGAACCTGCTTGATGCCGGGGGGAGGCAGCTTCCCGTTTCTTATTCTCGCCGTGTTTTTGCCGCTGTCAATGAAGCTGTTTACATCAACCTGGAGCTGGATCAACGTCTCGAGTAGAGTACCCAGTAACTTTCTCCGGGCATCGTCATCGGTGGCGGATGTTTTCGCGGATGCCGCTCGCAGTTCCGCATTGAGGTCACGCAGACGGTACGACGTGGTGAGCATTTTCGTAAGGAGCTCGTTGTGGGGGTTTTCGAACAGCGTCTCACCCATCTTCGCGGGCGGTCGAAATCGGGTGGGAGAGACAGGGACGACGTCCATGAAAAACACGTCTGCGGACGCTGGGGACAGACCGTCGACGATGGGAGACAAGGGGCCGTGCCGACCGAATATCAGTGAGCAAAGTGTTGCTTCGTTGGAAAAGAGCAAGCGAAGGTGAGCCCTGCATTCTTCCGGTGCCATGACACGTTCGTTGCGACCACGGGAGCTCTTGACGCGACCGTTGGCTGCTTCCTGACCCTGATCTCCACCATCGTCTGAAAACGTTGGATCACCCGCTTCTGGTTCCGACATCTCAGTATCCTCGTCGTCACCGGCAACGTTATCTCGTCCCGCCCGAGTAGCCGTGCGCTCTCGCGATAAGGAAAGAAGGACGTCGCGCCGCCGCAGGCCAAGTGCCTCGTTTGTTAATTTCATCTTCGCTGACAAGTCATACTCGATTATTTTAGTGTGGCCTTCCTTCCGGAAAGTGTACCCGTTACTGCGACGTAAGGTCCTTTAGTTGAAGAACCAAGGGAAAGGAAGGCGTGACTTACGCGCAGCAGCCTGGCATTTGGCACCTCCTTAGCAGAGAGCCCTTTAGGATTTGCTGAATGAGATCCCTTCGCGCTTGATACACAAGGGTGTGTTTGTAATTGTCTCTGCTACCTGTGGCACGCAATAGGTTGAGCAGGACAAACGCTTGCACCCGTTGTTCGAATGCCTCCAAAGTCTCCGCCTCGTCCTCGGATTCGTCTTCCTTGTTCCTTGACTTCATGTGCAGGTCATTCAAAGCAGTCGCTGCATCTAGCATTCCGTGATCTAGGAGTCGCAGTTTAGCCACGTATTTGACCAGCTTTGATGCAAATCACGAGTCAGTTCTGCCAATTTCAAGAGAGGAGGGAGAGAGCGTTGCTCACCTCAGCTCTCGGTAACTTGAAGTGATGACAAAATAAACACGTGGCTCTCAGCAAATTGTACATATGATTCATGAAAAGCGGATGGAACACCGGTGCTGGAAGTTCGATATGGCCAAAATGACCAGGGCAGCTGAAATACGTCTGTCGACATGTTACGCAGCTGTCCAAATAATGAGAGACACACCCGCAGAGGTATGATGAGTTTACACACATGTCTTGCTTATATACGGGACCCAGAGTAGGGTCATACAAGCCCCCGAGGTTTGGCCTGTTCAAGTCATCAAGGAGGACTGGGTTCGTGATTTGCTTGACCGAGATTCGTCGAACATCTTCGGTAGTCAGAACAGAGAAAGATACGCTTTGAACAGTTGAAGGGACGGGTAGTGAGATGTTCATTATGAAAAAGTCGCGTATCAGACACGGCCGAAACGACGACGGCGACGGCTTTCACCAGCACCTTCCGAGTCCGTGTACAGTGAGATTTGCAAGTTTTAAGTTTTGAGCTATCGGGCCGTCATACCGGTCTATCCATTATGAGCACGTGACGTCGGGTATCGCTTTTGGAACGTTAACCACACAGGTGGGCGTTATTACAGTATAAATTATACTCCCAGCGTAGACTGTATACAATACATCAGACCGCCCCACTCCCCCGCCGTGAAGTTCTGCCTCCAACCGACTTCATCTTCTGTGCTTCCCCAACCAGCTCCCCGATGAGCCTATTATACGTCTCTGAGTCTTGCTGCAATGCGTCTTTGACCTGCAGCAGGTGAGTCAATAGCGCCGATGTATTCTGCGTCTGTGTGCGCAAATCCGATAAACGAGTTTCTAAGGAAGCCAAGGGTAGTAGGAGTAGTTGATCTATCGCAAAATCAGCATAGATATCCCATTGTTCCACGTTCTGTGAAAACAAGTACATACCTGGTGTGAGCGCAAGGAGCTCTCCGATTTTTTGTTCGTCTAGTTGTGGTTTGGGACCCAATCCTAGCTGCGCGACGGTTCCTTTCCGAGAATTTCCTGTTGCTGGAGCAGCAGGAGTTGGAACGGGTGTCCCCGCCCTCGAATTTTGCACAGACGTGTGGCCATTAACTGGCTGGGATCCATTGCGGGAGACAGGTGGAGCTGACATGGGTCGCATGCTGATGTGCAACGCAGGTAAAGGTTTGCTGCTCGCATGCGGGAGAACCTCATCAAGATTCACGGGAATGCCTAATGTGATCAGATGTTGCCTCCTGATACGCGACCGCGTCCAATTTGGGGGTTGAGCAGACGGTGGTGATTTCTGACAGAGTGATTGGTAGAGAGCGCGACTATCGGGGTGGTCGTGAGTGGTTGACTCTGTTATATTCGAAAAGGGGGGTATCACCTATCTGGAGTCACCAATACCTGGGCAAGACCACCTACTTCACGCACGTCCTCGTCCGTCAGTGCCTGACCCGTATCGTCGTTGTTCCAGAGGGGTCCCAATATTTCCTCGACCTGCGTCTCTAGCGTCTGCCGCGACGGATGTGGGTCAAAGTTGAGCGGCTCCCAATCCCACGAGGAGGGACCTGCCACTGGTATCGCTATTGCTGTGTCGTTGAAGTTGCCGCTGTCCCCGAACTCTTCGGTGATGTCCTCTGCCTGACCAAATTCCCCAAAATCTCCGAAATCGTCGTCGTCGTCGCCATCATCCCCGTGGCCGGAAGTATCTTTTTGTGTCCCAAAGCCGTCAAGATCATCAAACCGGTTGACTGTGAACGATGCCTGGGGGAAGGATGGGTAATCCGGGGATGACAAGGACACGACGTGTGATGCGGGAGTTGCCCATACTGATGAGCCAAAGTCCTCGTCCATGGGAGTAGGTTGGATTGAAGTATCGTGATACGAAGAAGATTCAGCCGGACAGCCTTTGAAAGCAATGAACAAATCAAAATGAACACCAAGTTGTCATCTGGCCTAGGACCCCGGACATTCTAGGAAGTAAAGTGATAGTAATTATTCAAATCAGTCAACACATCGAAAGCCATTCACACTGGTACTACAACATATACATGTGGGGCACATTTAAGCAAATCAAGTCTATTTTCCTACTTCTCCATTCGAGAGAAATAAATCAGACCCCCGTCGGTACTTGCGACACGGTAGCTGGCATGCCGTTCATTCCAGGTTGAATTACTATCGAGCGTCCAGGTTGTTGTTGGATAACGCTACCAGGGTAAGTCGTAGTTGGGTACTGTGAGTATTGTCCACTGGAATAGCCACGGGGGTATTGTGACGAATACGAGGCGTAGCCGTGCCCAGGCCAACCAGGTGCTTGCCCGAACCATGGTAGTTCTCTGATATCATCGCTCCAGGTATCCGGCCGGCCCATGGTCATAGAGCGGCTGGCAAGAGATAAGAGAAAGATTAAGTACAGAGTGACTGCAATATTCTAGGGTTAGAAGAGGTGTAAATGGGAGAGAAGACCGTACTCAGGCAAAAGGTAGCCCACGCGAATGCCTCGATGACTTTTGACAAGTCGCAGTAGGAACGAGCGGATACTGATCGGGGTCAGAACAGCGACAGCACAGATCTTCTTGGAAAGGTACTGACTAGTGCCATTCTTCGTGCTTGTCCTGGCACCTCCAAGGGCGTCACATTGCGTGGAGCCGAGGGTGTCGCTGTATTGAACGACAAGTCAACGATGAAAGGGAACTATTTTCAGAATACGTACGCAGACCACGCCGCCAAAGCTGGTATCCGAGTTAGTTGTCAGAAGACTACTTGGGGGAGACTGGGGGGACATACTAAGCCAAAGAATGTCTGAAATAAACAGGAAAATTGCGTCTGCTCGTGGGGTTGAATTCACCAAGCTAACGGTGTGGATGAAAACCGGGTGAATGGGGCAATTGGTTTTCCAAAAGGATGAACGCACATCAAGATGAATATGAATATGGTCCACGATGGAGGAACCAAGGAAAAGATCGAGAAATCATCTGAGTGATCGGGGCTTCATAGTAGACCCATTTTAGCTGAATAACCACGTACGGTGTAGATCCGGTAAGAATATGGAAGCAAAGTAAGCGGATATCCCTAGCACTGTTGCAGAGAGTAAAATGACAACGACTGGCAGGAACGAGGGTCAGATGTATGCCTTGGGCAAGGGTTGGAATGGGAGCACGAACGATAACCATAAAACCTGAGATTTTTAAACAAGACAGTCATGGCAGGACTGGTTCAAGCGAAGAGCGAGAGCAATGTCGTGCAAACGTGAACGGAGTCGTGGAACAGGTCGTGGAGTGGAAGTAGGAATGGAGAGAACGGATGAGGAAACGTGTCGGCCCCACGCTGCTTAAAAATGGGGCACGTTTCGTTTTATGGGCGTCCACACGTGGAGCACCGAGCAGAGAATGAGGAAGGGTTGAGATTGCCAAGATTGCCTTGAATGGAATGGAACCAGAACGCATTGCTGTTCGGCATGATTACGTAATAGGCGCTCCCTCGTGCTCGCGAATTAAACCCACTGCAGTACTCTTCATGCCAACTCATGGCCCTCTCCCGTCTTGGTGTTAGGCTCTTCAGGTCGCGTCTCATTTCTCCTCCATTAGCTCGCGTCCTTTCACCTCCACTATCTGGTGCATTTCCGAAGAGATTCTCCACGGAGGTGACCTTGGAACAACGGCCGACTGATGTCAATGCCGCGTTGTCCCGGACTTCTACTCTCTTCAAGACATACAAGCCCATAACACCAGGCATCCGCCACCTTCGTCGTCCTCTTAACCCACATCTTTACGAGGGTAGGCCCTTACGCCTACTCACAGTCGCACTTCGAAAGAAGGGGGGCCGAAACTCGACGGGTCGCATCACTGTTCGCTCCCGAGGAGGCGGACATAGAAGGCGTATTCGTCTCGTGGACTTTATGCGCACAGAGCCGGGGCCGCATGACGTTATTCGGATCGAATACGACCCCAACCGCTCTGCCCACATCGCTCTTATAAAAAACCGGGATCCCAACGTTGAAGGAGCGAAGAAATGGAGCTACATTCTGGCTTGCGAAGGCCTACGAGCAGGACACATGGTGGAAAGCTTCAGAAAGGGTATCCCCGAAGGACTTGTCGAGGGATTTGTGGATTCGAAGAAAATTCGAGGAAAGGCACTGGTGGGTGATGATGATCGCGCAGCCGCGAACGCGTCCCTCGCCATCGGTCTTCTGCGTGCCAAAACAGTCAAACCGGGGAACGTCCTCCCCCTCCGTTTGATCCCGACGGGTACCATTATCCACAGTATCGCGCTAAATCCAGATGGTCGCGCCATCCTTGTCCGCTCGGCTGGCTCGTTTGGCCAGATCATCGTTCACGAGGATAACGGAAGGTACAGCCAAGTACGTTTGCAGAGCGGAGAGGTGCGGAGAGTACTTCAGGATTGTGTCGCGACAATTGGGAAGGTCAGCAACCCACTCTGGAAGGGAAGGAGCTTGGGCAAGGCGGGGCGTGCACGATGGCTTGGTCGAAGACCCCACGTGCGTGGTGTGGCTATGAACGCGTACGTCCCTTACTTTATCTGACCACACCACAATATTCATAAAATCTGTAGTGTTGACCATCCTCACGGAGGTGGGCGTGGAAAGTCAAAATCCAACAAACACCCTCGATCTATTTGGGGCTGGCAAACAAAAGGCAAGCGGACGCGTAAACCTGGTCCTAAAGGACCTAAAGGTAGCAATAAGATGGTCGTTCGCGAGCGTCCGAGGGGTGTAGAGAAGCGGCGGGCGCGTTGAGCTTGTGGTGGTGGACACGTCGGCCCGGTTGACTTAGAGCACATCTTAGAGTACAGTGGCACCCGTCGCGTAACATACACTACACATTTTTCCGCACAGTCGTTTCTTGCCATGTCGGCTTCCGACTCTGTGCACTCTCTCAAAACATTTTTGCAGCTGCAACTTGCCTCGGATAATACTGCAGTCCTTAACTTGCCTTATTTAATCCAGTTCTTGTCTCCCCAACATCTCCAACCATCACCACACCTTCAAAAATGGGTGACACGCATCAACTCCTTAATCCACTCGAAAGACCCCGGTGCACGTTGGGCTGGTCTTTCTGTCGCGTACCAAACATCCATATTGTCGCGGGAATTGATGCTAGAGAACGCTAGGAGTTGGGTCAGCGCAGCTTTGCCTTTATTTTCAGTCCGTGTGTCTATCCATACTCCCTTCTCATGGGTCTCACCCTGCGAAAGAAACAAGAGCCCCTGCCGACGCTTAAAGCCGCTATACGGCTCCTCACTCATATCTTCTCTGTTGCAATCCATACGCCAGAGTTCCAGAGGCAAATTGCATCCCCAAATGTCCCAAAGTTTAGCCTTGCACTCATCGTCATTGCCGAGGATCACGCAAGCCGCGAATTGAAGGTCAGCCATCGCGACTCCCTTCCCTTTGCTGGCTTACAGCACCTTCAGTTACTCGCCATCGATGCGTTGTCCGTATTGGTACCACTCTATCCTACTCTTTTCAAAGCCCTCCACGGACGGCTCTCCGCGTTATGTCTTCGCCAATTCAATGGCTCGGTGGGACGGCCGACGGACGGTTCTCTCGCTCAAACTACATCCAGATTGTATTCAGCCCTTGTTCACACCGGGGGGAAGGTTGGAGCAGCTGTCCTGTGGAGGAAATCCGTGGATGAGATTCTGTCCATCGGCTGGTCATCGTTTTACGCTGTCAGGACTACGTTTCCCCGTGACGGTCTGATCAGTTATCCAACATTTCAAAACTGTGTACTGAAACAAAGTTCAGCCAATGGGGCACCTCCCAAACAGTACGAGCCCCACAAGGAAGACGCGACGCTGTCCGTCCCGTTGAATCTCGATCGTCTCCGATGCGCCGTTCTCGCGCTCTGCGACCTTCTAACGTACGTATGCATGGGCCTTTTTCGGTCTCATTCAACGTTAGCTTAGTGCGTATCAGGTCTACAACTGCCAGGGCCATCCAATTGCCATTGGGCGCTCTGGCAAGCTTTAGTCAAGCACTATTGAGCTGCACGCGCGATAATGACAAGGTTTGCAGATCCCCCCTCGGCCATTACGTATCTGACCAAAGTTTTCCAGGAAGACGGACGCGCAGAACCTTCTGTGCGTGCGATGGAAGAAGCGGCTGTCCCAGAGATCTGCGCTCTCGGTTGCGACTTACTGTCCAGACTTTCCACTTGGTATGTTGGAGCGATCTCTCCCCTCCTTCCCCACCCACCCTTTACTGACTCGGTATATTCATCTAGTGCAGAACGTCATCTTACGCCACACGCAGGGCGATTCACAAGACTCATACTGTTTCAGCTTGAGCTCGCTCCACCTCCGTACGTGTAGAGCACCTTGCCGCTGAAATACAGTAACACTCTTTTCTCATCTGGACTCTTCCAGGAACCAATATGTGGTATTTCTGCGTGCTCTATTGTCACTGTTGCGGAGTGTTCATACGATGCCCTTCCCCTTGCTATTGAATCGAATCGCCAAAGTTCTTCTATCTACCTTCTCGGTCCTCTTGCCTACGCAGTCCGATATCAGGTCTGGACCTGTATTTGTTGCAAGTGGCAAGGGCTGGAAGAGCAGAAAGCGAGCACATGACTATGAAGGAGACGAAATATTCAAGACCACAACCAACGCCATATGCCCGACCTCGGCACACAACGCGGTGATGCTAACCACGCTGGACGGTACGCTATCGACCCCTCTTCCTTCTGAAAACACTCCATAACAAGGGTTGATGTCCTAGCTCTTCGATTACTGCTCCGCGATCCATGCTTACCGCCAGCGGTGCATTCGCTCATCAGTCGAGTGCTACTAAGTCTCAACATTTGGCTGCCATCATTGGATCCTGCTCGACTTTCAGACGATCTATCGCTCCACGCCCAAATTTTGCGCGGGTTCCAAAGCGCATCCATAGACCTCAGCGCTGATACTCGAAGTGCGATGGGACAGAGCCTGGGTTTAATCATGCACGAACTTTTGGAGCCAATTGATGACCCCGTGAGTATTTACGTACAGACGTGGGAGACAAACTAAACTATGCTCACGATTGTCCTAAAGGGCCCGACTTCTACTTCCACTCTGAGAGATCTCGATAGGCTTCTTCATCCCCGCGTTCCGCCACTTGTGCGAGGGGGCTCGCACATGGAGTTGCTGACTCTATCCCGCACAGAGGAGAGTGTTGAGGAGCAGGAAATTCGAGAAAGTCTACATATGGACGCTGTTCCACCATCCAGCGCAACGGAAACGACGTCCACCCAAAATCAACAACCAAAACTGGCACCAGCGCCACCTTCTCTACCTCCTTACCGAAATCCTGATGCGTTGCCCAGCGCTGATGAGTCCAACGTGCCGGGGCCAGCACCCTCGCAGGCGCCATCATCGTATCCACAACCAGCTGCGCCACCAAGTCTCGAACCTGTTCCCACGCCCTCACACGGACATAGTGTTGCTTCTCCCGCGCGATTTCCATCCCAGGGCAACTCAGATTTCAATGACACATTACACCCCTTACAGGCACACGAAGCTCCTCCATCATTTGTGAGCGGGGTTGTTACTGCACCCGAGGAGTCGCGCTTAGCAGTGGCACCGGAAGTTATCAACGCAAAGGGGGATGACGATGACGACGACGACGAAGAGATGCCGAGTATCGACATGGGATCGGACTCGGACTAGCCCTAATTGTCGGAAAGATGGTCAAGACGCCGCTCCGCGGCTACGGTAGTGTGGATGATTACGGGCTCAAGATGGTAGTGAACTGCGGCGTTAGGCGTGTAATTGGGCATCTCGGTGACCGACTTGTGTCAAACGCGAATCCGTTTGCGACGTAGTCCTTTGGAATCTACTTCCATCATGTCGTCATCTGATTCGTTTTGGGCTGTGTCATGTTCCGATGTCAACGTTGCCAGCTAGGGACGATTGCAGCCGGGGAAAGATGCAGGGCGTCAGTTGACAATACAACTTAGCCACGTTGTCGCGACTGGCTACGGACCTTATGGATAAAGGTTTGCGCTACAACCCCTTCTGGATCAAGGGCACAAGCGCGTTCTAGATGTTGTTGTGCTTCTCTCAGCAAAGTCTGATTTGATGTAACGCGACTTTGCCCTACAATTCAGTAAAGGTTAGTTTCGACAGGTCCATGATAACTTATGTATGGAAACGTTTGCACGTGCCTTCGGCGCCAGGGCTCAAGTCGGTTTCCGCGCTGAGCGCTAGTCGTAGACAAAGGAGGCCCGCGTACGTATGCAGAACGGAATTGTCCTGGTACGGCGGTGACGGAAGGTAGCTACATTGCTTGAGTTGGGTGTGTGTAAGGACAAAAGAATGCAGGGATCCGCACAGCTCAAGCTCATCGAGGGCATCGCGCTCCCGTCCAGCCACCGCGAGGGATAACACCAGCTCCTGTACAAGCGATTCGCGCTGAAACGTGCGGGAGCAGTAAGTCTGACGCTTTCGGTCGGGGGATACGCGTGAGGTGGGGTGGGGTTAAAGGAGAATGCTGTGCCCTGAAACTAAATGAGAAGAGCTAGGCGCTACCCACCTCATCCGGGTGGTGGAGCATCATGATCCGGAGAAAATCGATGTGCTTCGTTGTCCCGAGGATATTGCCTGGCGGTGAGTTGGTCGCGAGGATGACGAGGCCAAATTTCCAAATGACCATCCATTCGATCTCCGGGCATCGCGCGAGGAGCCCGAACGCCCTTCGGGCTAGAAGAAGATCTCCGCGCTGTATCGATAGGTGTAATATATCAAGAAGGCGCCGAAGATGGACCTTGCGGGCGGTTGAAGGGGCTTTCCCACCAGGTGAGGCAAATAGAAATGGGCCGCTGCTGCGTTTGTTAAAGTGACTCCATTGCTGGTGGGCGAAAGAGTCCATAGATTGGGAGAGAAGTATTTCATTTGATTGTACGGTACGTATCGATGCTAAATTAGTAATTGATGACAATATAAATAACTTGGAATAAAAGGCATAAAATAATTGCACATTGGAGAAAAAGGTCCATGGGATGAGAAAGTGAACGGGGACAAATCGCCGGGAACCCAAGGATGAAGGAACATTTTTCGCGGCTCCACTTTAATGTGACATCAATCGTCTTCTTTCAAGGGTTCCCGCTCCAGTGGCTTCAGTGGAACGACGCGTGTGGAACGAATGTGATCGCGGCGTGCACCAAAGTATCGTGGTGTTTCGAAACTCCAGACTAGGTTACCGGCAGGCCAATGCTGGCACGCCTCGATGTAGCGCTTTACATCGACGTCTACCTCTGGCCCGAACGATCGCAACGACGCTTTCGCGGCGAGGAAGTCGTCCATGAGTTGCTTGTAGTGCCTTCCGACGTAATCGCACGCCTCTTGGATGCTCAAGTTTTGTGTCCTCATCAGCACGGTGATGAAGTTGTTGCCTTCCAAACCGCTGTTGAGTTCCATGTTATAGGAATACAGGTCCTGGAAGGGTTCAAAAGAGAGAATGACAAATCAATCAACGTCCAGCCCCACTATCAGGGCGCAAGGTACACTCACATTCGCCCAGCAGACCATGTCAACGGCGCTGAAATATATCTGTTGAAAGATCGGGTCCTCAAAGACCTCTTCTGGAAGATCTATGCCCAGGATATATGAAATCATGCCAAAGCAAACGCGAACGGCACTATTCTCGCGGCGGAGATGAACGTAATCTTCGAGTTCGAGGACCTCCCCACAGTCGCGCAATCCGGCCTCCTGGACCACGGAATCGATATACGCGTCACAGTGTGCGAGGAATCGCGTGAACGTTTTTGGTTTGATTGTCGCAATGAGGCGCGCGCGGACGCTTCGGGGCTAGAATCAGATATGGCATTTCGGACAATCTGCGCGTCTAATGAACTCACTCTGAGGTCATACGCGCGAGCTTCGATCCGTCGGACCAGCTGGGGTCCCGCATGACTTGTAAGAATATGTCGCCCGTTTGACGAGCGTCGCCGTAGCACTGCTCGTCGCTGAGTTCGTCGATGACGAACAACAAGTTGACGAGGTCGCAACAAGTACGGAACTCCTCATAGCCAGCATACGGGTAGGAGTGCGAACTCAACAGTTCACTTTGACCCTGGAAAAAGAAGGCGCGGCGACGATCAGCGAAAACAGCATAGCTGTTGACCCAACGTCTAGACTCTGCCGCGGCACGCTTCCAAAAGGGGTTGGTAGCATCATGAAAATATGGTGTCGAAATGGAGAAAAGATCGGGAAGGACAAAATGGGATGGGGACTGAGCCATAGCGAAGTATATCCGGAGAAGCAATGAAAAGCCTGGCAAAATAGGTTAGAAGGATGCTCGAGGGCTACTGGGGTTACACGATGGTGCAAAGCCGTGGAGGTCGTCGTGCTATTTATGCTTTCTGTTGTGTGGGAGTTTTTTCAAACGGGGCTCAGGAGCACATCCCCAAAAGATGCAGAAAACAAACATTGGGACAAGGTATCAAGCTTATCAAGGCGTATCAGGAGTAATAGGACCTAGAAATAGGGAGGTTTCAGCCACTCGCGGTATTCACGACACCTGACGCGCCTGACGAGCGGCGGCAACCCAGAGTGGTAGGAAAGATAGTGCACAAGGTTCCGAAGGGCGGAGAGGCGATGAACTGAGACGCCGACTCGCTGGGAAAGGGGGGGAAAATAGACGAGGAATTCCCCACAGTGCCCGCAGATTAGCCAGCATTGTCTCATTTACGGCGCCTGGTGGCGACATGAACACATCGATATCGCAAGAGTGCGTGGGTAAGTGATTCGCCACTGAGGCCAAAAGGGAATTGGGTGGCTTCTGGTTGCTTAATGACGAGTTTATAATGAGTGAATGAGCAACTTACACGTGCACTGCCAGTGGCAGATGATGTCATTGACTTTCTGTTGGCAGTACTACAGTAGTGCTCACCGGCGCTCACCGACCGCAAACATGCCAGTGATACCCACTCTAAATGAGGCCGATCTACGATATCATAGCGACGCGGCGGGTCAACTGCGGATGTCATGCGAGCCCAGAGGACAGTACAGCAACTCGGCATCGATTTGGCCTGCGACAAGTTTGAGAATTTTGAATTTTCGCTTGTTTGAGACCGGGAAATACTACTGCAGCAATACAGTATCGGGCGTTCGTGGCCGTGACCCATTTACATTATTATGTAAGCGCCGCGTGACAGTAACACGCTGCGCTCTCACTCCCGCGCTTAGCGTCGTTCAGCGTTCTGGCCTTCCTTCAATCTCCTTCTCTCAACATGGTATGTTATGTTTGGATCCAACGCTTATTCTGTCTGAATGATCCCCGAAGGCTACTCAAATATCCACCGTAACCTCGGAGTTACGGGACACGACAAAAATGGAGCGCATAGGTATTGTTCTTAATTTCTTCCGGTAATCAGTTCACGGGTAACATAGTTGCCAGGCGCGCATTCACACATACGTGGCCTTGGGCTGGATGATCGGTTGGAACCACGCGCAAACTCTCAGGGAATGGTCGGCCAGGCAAAGGCTAGGAAGGCTGCAGGCATGATCCTAAAAATGGTTCAGGAGGCCAGAATTGCGGGGCGCGCCATGTTGTTTGCGGGCCCACCTTCTACAGGCAAGACGGCCATCGCCCTCGGTAATTTCGGTTTCTTTTATTACGTCCTATGCTGAATTTGGTTCGTGAGGGATGGCGCAAACGCTTGGTCCCGACGTGCCCTTTACGATGATTGCCGCATCGGAGGTTTTCTCGCTGTCCATGTCAAAGACAGAAGCCTTGACACAAGCTCTTCGGCGTAGTATTGGGGTGCGCATCAAAGAGGAGACGGAGATCATCGAAGGCGAAGTTGTGGAGATTCAGATTGATCGAAGCTTGACTGGTGTCCGTATGCTCTTTCTCCAGCAGCAAAGCCAGCCCCGTTACTGACCTTAAGTTATTTGAAAGTCCACGAAGACAGGAAAGCTTACAATTAAAACGACGGACATGGAAACCATTTACGACCTCGGAACGAAGATGATCGATTCCCTCTCAAAAGAAAAGGTCCTCGCAGGCGATATTGTTTCGATCGACAAGGCTTCAGGAAAGGTCTCCAAATTGGGCCGGTCCTTTGCGCGCTCGCGGGATTATGATGCTATGGGTGCAGACGTACGCTCTTCTACACCATCGTTTGTGAGCTCTCAAATGACTGGACCAGACAAAATTTGTTCGGTGCCCAGATGGCGAGATACAGAAGCGAAAAGAAGTCGTTCATACAGTATCCCTGCACGAGATTGACGTAATCAACAGCCGAACGCAAGGCTTTCTCGCCCTTTTTGCAGGAGATACTGGCGAAATCAAGCCGGAACTGCGCAACCAGATCAACACGAAGGTCACAGACTGGCGAGAAGAAGGCAAGGCCGAAATCGTGCCTGGAGTAAGTGCGCATCCATATCCTTGATCCCTTTCCTACAATCCATTTCCGGCAATCTAGGTACTTTTCATTGACGAAGTACATATGCTCGACATCGAGTGTTTCTCCTTCCTCAATCGTGCACTTGAGGATGACCTCGCACCATTGGTAATCATGGCCTCAAACCGGGGCATGGCACGTATACGCGGAACAAAACTTCAAAGTCCACATGGGTTACCCGTCGATCTCCTCGATCGCGTTTTGATCGTCAGCACCAAACCATACGAGGAACAAGATATCCAACAAATTATCCAAATACGGTCGGTGGAATACCAAGGCAACCACATGGAGATAACTTAAATTTACGGAGCTTTTCATTTTTTAGGTGCGAAGAGGAGGATGTGACGCTCACCGCTGAAGCACTGAGCGTATTGACGTCAATGGCTGTGGAAACAACCTTGCGCTATGCGCTAAACTTGATCTCGTGCGCTCAGGTTCTAGCACGTAAACGGAAGGCGGATAAGGTTGACGTTGACGACCTTCGCCGCGCCTATACATATTTCATGGACGAGAAGCGCAGTGTTCAATGGCTGAAGGGTCAGCAGGGATCCCTCATATTTGAGGTTGTTGGGGACGAGAAAGATGCCATGGACGTGAGCAACTGATCGGTGTCCTAACGTGGGACTCTACCCTTGCCTCTGCTGTATCTGTGTGTCTGTGCTGTGGTGGCGTTCCCAGCGCCACAACGTATGGACGCAGTCTGATATATCTCCGTTAAAAAAAATTGATTTAAAACTATTCCGACCATCGGTATTGTCGCGTCTCCTGAGCGTACGGGGGTCGGACACTCTATGATCTAGGGAAAGCCCTGAGATGTATCGCAGGCACAAACCCAAGGGAGTGTGATGAGTGGACACGAGCGCTGTCCATAAGGCCCCTTCACCGAGGATGAACTGTTCAAGCAACCGTGAAACTCTGAGACCCTGAAGGGTTGAGAACACCGGACGGCATACACAAAACCCTAGTTCTCGCGCCATTGATGCGTAC